>Ga0163217_1027234_pt1 | contig 10628 bp, 17 predicted proteins | sample SynspAceP_FD_185933 | JGI IMG/M metagenome (GOLD analysis project Ga0163217, IMG submission 185933) | Saline lake microbial communities from Ace Lake in Antarctica - Synechococcus sp. Ace-P (PacBio error correction) | ecosystem: Environmental > Aquatic > Non-marine Saline and Alkaline > Saline ... | reverse complement strand
AAGCTGCCCGCGATAAAAGAGCCACGCGACCGCCAAGTTCAATTGCTGACAGGCGCAGCAAAAGAAAAGAAAGCGCCGTCGAAACGGCCCAAGCTATTACCGCGTCTTTGCGACAGCCTGATTGCCGAAGCGGCGAACGGACGACAAGATTTGGCGCGCGTGACCGCCGCGATGCCGGACGGACGGGGCTGACCTTTTTGTCTGACGCTATCCCCAGCCGGTTGCTTTGACGTTGGGCATTGTGGAACGCCGGGTCATTCTTCTGACCGGATTGGCGCGGCGGAATGAAGCCGTTTTGCACCGACTGTATTCAACGTTCTGCAGCGCGGCGCGATCAGTGGTGCATGACGTGGCGATGCCAGCGTTTGCCGGTGCGGTTTGCCGAGTGATTCGCGCGGAACTTGATCGGGGCCGACGGGGCCACCCATTGCGGTGCGTTTGTGTGGGTTTCTTGGCGAACCTGCCCGGTTCGTCTGATGGCCGCCGCGACGAGCAGAGCTGGTCGTATGGTCGCGACGGCTGCGGCCTATGACGATGGCCCGATTGCCTTCCGTGTCCCACGGGGCGGAAGGCGCGGGCGTGACGATGCGCAGAACGCGGTGTGCCGGTTGGAGATCGGCAAGGCGCATCATCGCAAGCAGCGGCGTGGCGCATGACTGTCCTTTGGACGCGCCTGTCCGAGTGGAAAAAGCGCCGAGCGCAGCGGGCAGGGTGATCAAGACCACCATCGCGACGCACGCTTGCCAAGCGCTGGACCGCACATATCCTGTCGTTGGCGGCCGACACGAGGCGCTGTTCCACCATCAAGAATGGGGGCCGTGGGCGGTTTTTGGCAGCCATAGTGGCGGCGGCTTCGGCGGATGAGGCAGAACATATTCGAAAACATTCGTGTTCGACGAGGGGCTGACAATACCGGCTCGATGTATTGCCGATACTTTATCGATCAGGCAAGACCTGCCGAATGTACGCGGTCGCCGTATGAACGCGAAACATCGAACAAAAGTGCTGGCATGTTCTGGGCATTGCCCAGAATCGTGGGCCGCCGTGCCTGACGCTCAGGGCACCCGCGCAATAAAGGGGTATCAGGCGATTCGAGCAATTGGCCGCTCGCTGCCAGCAATTGCCAAGCGCGCCGAGCTGCCTTCGCGGCCCTTTTTTCGACGAAATGCGCGCGACAGGATCGCATTGTGTGGTCGGTTTCCGATAGTGATTGCGGTCGTCCGGACACGGATAGCACCAGACACGCCGTATCAAGCCCGCGCATCAGCCCGTCGACCCACAGGCTGCAGCATCGAAATCATGACGGTAGATGCCGCCATCAACCACAAGCGGGCGCAAGCATGATTGCCATCATAACTTTGCCGGATTTGGCAGGGTCTGTGCCATCGCGCATCTCGACGGCCGAGGGACATCGACCACGTCTTTCTGGCTGGGCGGATGTGCTTCTGCCACCCGTAATAAGCGCCGTCCAACATATCGCGTGCCAGCGTACTGCTATTTACAAAGCGTTAGCGGGCTTGTGTTAGTGATCTCCTTGTTTTCGCTCAGCGACACAAGTCACCCAAGGCCGATCACGATTACAGACTGACCCGTGGAGCCGCAGCAAAGACGCATCTCTTTCATCCGGGACTATGACCGTTCGGCTCTGGCATCTCAACCAGATCTGGCTGACCAAGCGCCCGTTAGGGGCGGCGTTGCGCTCGCGGGTCGTGGCCTGGGGCCACATACCGCCGGTGGGGAATTGCGGCCCCGCCCTGAGAAGGCTTGTACGTTGCCAAGGCGGGGGCAGGTCTGCAATACCAAAAGTGCGTTTGCAGGTTTGGACCCTACGTTATGCACCCATCCCGTTTACAACGACGTCAAACACCGCAAGAAACATCGCCTTTGCTCGCGACCGCAGTTTTGGTGTGTTGCTGCCACTGCGACGATGGGGCATTGATCAGCCATATCCCGTTTTGCTGAACGAAGGGGGGGATCAGGTGGGATTTTTGCATCTGGTCCGATTCAACATCCGATTGCGGGCGGAGCGCTAACGTCGGCGTTGCCGTGAAGCTCCGCCATCCAGCGGGGCGACATCTATGTCTCGCCCGACTGGTACGACATCGCGACGATCAGTTGCCGCATGGAACTATGTGGCTGTGCATCTGACCGGGCGCGCTTGGAACTGCGTCCGCAAGAGAGCTGCTGGACCTGCTAGATCGCAAATCGCCCTGGGTCGAAGATCGTCTGCTGCCCAGCCCCTTGGACCGACTGCCAAGATGGCACCTTTGACCATGCAAAAAAGATTGCGATGGATCGTGCCCTGCGGATGCGGATCACGGTGTCGGGTGGCACGTGGGAAGCTGAGCCAGACAAAACCGACACGCTGTGCGGCTTGCAGCTGCAGGATGGCGTGGAGGCGCACGCTTTGGCGCTGGACAGGGCACCGCTCAGCCGCCCAGATGCGTGCGGCGACCAAACAACCTGATCAACAAGCAGTTGCACAGGGCGCGGTTGACGTTCATATCCGACCGAAACCTGAGGAGGAGGACACGCATGAAACTATCCTATTCCCCGACATCGGCCCTATGTCCGCAAAGTCGTTTGGTGTTGCTGCACGAAACCGGGCCAGCTTGAAGATCCTCACCGCTTTGAGAATATCACAACCACGCCGCTTGCAGCTGATGCGGCGCTGGCTGCCATAAACCCGCTGCCAAGGCCCCCGCGCTGAGTGCGCGACCGAGGGGCCGGGCGCTGCTACGACAGCCGCGGGGGTGGATGTTGGCGCCTATCTTGACGTTCGCGCAGGGCAAGCTGTACCCGACCGGCGCCGCGCGTAGGACACACTGGACGCTCGAGGCGACGGCGACGGCATTTTTGATGCGGCGGCTTGGCGATGGGGTACGAAGGGCGGTGCGTCCGGCGGACAAGCAGATGCCTGAATGGGTCGAAGGCCAGTGGCAAAGAATCGACCGCCGCCTTGCGCGCATTGAACCGCCGCTAGGATCACCAGCTCCGGTCCGCTGGATATGGCAAATCGCGGTCGGTTGCGCCTATGGGATACCTTGATTCCGGCTGGACGCTCGCAAACTGGCGCCTAGCATGACGCCCTGGGCCAGATGGGCGCGCCGCTTTGATGTTCGCGGCAAATCATGCAGGCAACCGCGCCTCCGGCCGGATAAAAGCGCAAAAATTCCAACGTCACCCTTGAAAGGAATGCAACACTGCGACGTTTGCGCGACAAAGTATTCTGGACGGCGCGACGCGCCGCTCGTACCAAAAGAAGTGTTGGGAAGGCTGCGTCAAGCGCCGCCCCTTGATTTAAGGGCGTCAGTGCCTGATTTTGGAGTTAACCCGTGTTCGCCAAGAGAAGATCACGCAGGCACCCGGAGGATTTCCTCTATTATGCCACTGGTCAGGTGACGGTCGCCGTCGGCGCAGCCGTCTGGCTTTGGTCATCAGATGAACCGTCCGCAGATTGTGAAGCGCTGTCGTCCCATCCGCGTCCGATGTGTCCGCAGGTCGAGCCGGGTACACAGCTCACGGCAAATGTTGGTCTAAAGCAGGTTTTGTTTCGCCGTCGCACCAAAGAAGAAAACGACCGCAAGCGGATCGGTTGATTGCCTATCTGCCGGGCGCCAGGTGCAGAAGAACAAACCTTGCAACGGTGCTGCCGCAACAGAACGAAATCGGGGCGATGAATTGAAGAAGACTGCCTAGTCATGTTGGGTCGTCCCACTGGGTTGCGTTCCACTGGCGACGCGCGAGGTGACTTGGCGGCTGGTTCTGCCCTTGCCACGGGTCTCACTATGGACACTTGCGGCGGTAATCCGCAAAAGGCCAGCACGCGCAACCTGCTGGTGCCCCGTCCAGAATCGTGATTGAAACCACGATCAAATTAGGTAAGGGAGAATGGAGAATGGCTGATTTCCTTCACGACCATTACGAGCCGAAAACAAACGGGCAAAAGTGGACTTCTAGCCGTCTTCCCGATTGTTGGGCTTGCTGTATGAAACTTGATGAATCCCGACACCGAGAAACCTGAAAACTGGAATGGTGGAATCTGGGCCCATTGTTCTGACATTCTGTCCTGGCGCTGCAAATTCGTTGAACCGGCACGTTCTGGCGATTGCTTACACGCCCTCACGATTGTATGCGGGCGTTTGCGAGCTCGAGGACAGTATGCGTAACCTGACGCGGCTACTATGCGCCGCTCATGACATTCGAATTGGTGGCCTTCGTTGTTCTTTGTTGCGGTTCTACGCGACATTCTTCCGCGGCCTGTACTCGGTCGTATAAAGCGCCGTGACATCACCTGGATCATCGCATAGCTGATCTATTCTTCTGATGATGGCAACGGCTGTATGGGCTATGTTCTGCCTTGGGTCAGATGTCATTCTGGGTGCAACGGTTATCACCGGTCTTTCGGTGCGATCCCGTTCATCGGGAAAGCTGCAAACGTTCTGCTGGGCGGCTGGCGTTTGTAACGCCACGCTGACCGCTTCTTCGTGGCACTATCTGCTGCTTCGTATTGCCGGCTGGGTGATCGTCCACATCTGGGGCTCCACACACCGGAACAACAACCCACAGGGTCGAAAGTCCGTCGCACCAGCAGGGAAGGACGCGAAAAAGATTGTACGCTGCCGTTCTGGCCTACTTCGTGATGAAAGACCTGTTCGCGTGCCGTGATCTCTGGTTGTGTATCTTTGCGATGCGTGGGGCATTCACTGCCAGAACTATCGGGCCACGATAACGATTCGAGCAAACCCGCTTTCGACGCCTGCGCATATTGATGCCTGAATGGTTACTTCTATGCCGTTCTACGCGATCCTGCGTGCCTTTAGCGCGAGTCTGGGTCGTTCAAATGCGTTCCTTCGTGACCCCGGTGGCCTCATTGACGCCCAATCGTGGTGTTCTTGGCGATGTCGGTGCGATTGCGGTGAATGGCGTTGATGCCTGCTGGACAATCTCGGTGCGTTCGGCCCTATCGGTCCCTGTTAATGGTGTTTTTGCGCTGGCTGGTGATCGACTCTTCCGCATGATGTGGCTGGGGTGCCCATGCCCTGCGGAAGAACCTTATGCTAGCTTCTCTCTCATCATCGCGTCGGACCTACGTGAGTTTGCGTTTTCCCTGTGATCTGCCGCTCTGGGTGTGGATCGAAGCCGGGCGCGCGCCTGAAACCATCGAGCCGACTTATGACGCGCATTTACGCGCCAAAAACCGGCGGCACCAGACGCTGGGTCAAGCAGCAGAGTAACAGGGACCAGACAATGATCCAAGAACCTTCCTTTCGTGTTGTCGCCTGGGCTTTGCAGGTTCGCTGCTTTCGCCGGCTAGGTGGTGAAGCGCTATCCGAGCTATCGGACTTCTCTTCGAAGGGCGTTGGGGACTTCGATACCAAGACAGCTGCAACGCTGGTCTGCAAATCTATACGAGGTCTGCCTCTGCAATTGCCACGGTTTGAAGTTCGTTGCCAGGATTCCGTACCTTGCGGATGATGGGGCCCTCAAAACGGTCCCGAAGATCAGGTCCGCGGCTATGCAGCGAACTTTTGATAGTCTTTACGCCGAGCTGGAACGATATCCGCCCCGGCACGCCGGTCGACCTTCCCTGGTCTGCGCTGGAAACCGCGCCAGACCTTGCTTGATGCAAACGCAGCGCTGGTTCACGGCCTTACGTCTGGGGATTCCAACCAGTCTTCAAAGGCTTGGGCGACCCGAATATATCGCGTCCCTGATGAACGGCTCGAGAAGCCCACTGCGCCCCGAGGGATTCCCCGGGTCACTTCAACACATGCGTCGCCGGCGGCTTCCCCGAGTCCTGCAAGACGAAGAAGGCCACGCCACAGTTGGCAGGCACTGATCGCGGATGCACCCGCACAACGTACGGCGATGACGTCACGTATAACGACGGCCAGCGAGGTCTGATCTCCACCCGAAGCCGAAGACGTCGCGGCCTTCCTGATGTGGACAGCGAGCCCAAGCTGTGGCACGCAGCAAGACCGGTTTTGCGGGCGTTCTGTTCCTTGACGCTTCTGTCGGTCCTGCTGTACCTGACCAAACAAACGCTCTTTGGGCCCCTGTGAAGGCACAAGGAAGCTTATCGTCTTTCACAGGAACGACTGATGCAGCCCCCGGGATCCTGTGCGATCCGGGGCGAGCATTTCTGCTTGGGTCGATGGGTGTTTTACGTCCGTGCGGTTTCGGCATCCGCCCGTATCGAAGCCACTGCGTTAGCGGATGAATCGCCGACCCGATCCATTCTAGTTAGCACAGAGCTGCAGCGCCATCATACGGTAAAACGTTTGCCGGCACGTAGACGGTAGCCGTGCGGGCTATAAAGAGGCTGCGAACCTTTCGGCAAAGCGCCGCCGAACTGCGCGAAATGCGCCTCACGGCGGCATTATCGCGCGTAACGTTCCAGCGCGGTACAGCTGCGACGGTCATCGGACATATACGAATTCAACAGTTGCAGCGTACTCGGACTCATTCTACCCGCGCGGCCTTTTATCATCCTCGCAAGCAGCGGTTGGACATGATCATCCTGACCGTCCCCGCACGTCCATTTCAGAGGACCTCATCGAATAATTTCGCTCATACTTACCCTTTTCTCATAGGGAATCACCTAGTGGGAGAAAGGTTATAACAATGCGACGCTCCACACAGCCAGGCCAGATGCCTTCAGTACTAGGCCGGTGATCGTGCGCAGGGGGGAATAATCGCGCCTTTCGGTTTGGGGGATGGCGACAAGGGTCTCGTGATGCTTCTGTCCGCCCCATGGTGGGCTTTCCTCAACACCTGATGCGCACCGCCCTCTTGGGCAGCAAGGCGGCTGACTGCGCTTCCCGGCGGCGCGTAACCTGTGCGGCGCGGTCCCTTGATCACGCGTGCCGTTCACGCCGCATCCGGCGGCGGCGGTGCCTTTCGCGGGCGAGTGGAAGGAGATGCAGCAGTTCAAATCGCATTCCGTCACTCAGCCTTGAGCGAATTTTCGGGAAATAGGCGCTCGGTTTCTGTCGGAAAGCGACGATGATGTTCCGACGCCAAAGGTCATGTCGGGGCGCGGCTGCGGGGCGTCCTTGGGCAAAAGCGCGCATGGCATCGTCGCCAGGTGGCGGCGCTTCATCCGGTTTCAGGCATCTATCGTCACCGTGCGGCAAGCTCAGGTGCAGCTTGTGGCAATCAGGCGCGTCGGGTGGCGATAACGGCTGCATCAGGGTCTCGTCACTCGATGAAATCGATCGAACTTGATCCGCAAGCGCGGCCAGTCGGGCACCAGCCGCAGGATGCGACATGACCAGATCCCCAGCCTGGCGTCTCGGCGGGAGTCGCGCCCCAGCTGGTCAGTCCACGCCGGTCCAGCAGACCTCCGTTGAAAGCCCCTTGTCGACCAGCCGCTTATCTGAGCCACGACCAACGCACGCAGGGACCGAACCGTGAATTGCCACGCATAGGATGTGCAGAGGTTCAGCGATGGTCGCAGCCGTTCTGCGACCTGAACAATAGGCGCGGTGCGCGTGCAAAGCCGATCGATAAGTGCCTGCCGTCTCGGTGACCGACTATGGATGGTCGCTCAACCGAAGCGCCTCTGTGTGTGCCGGCAAGGCCCTTGACCACGTCGCGCCAACCATTTTTTTCAGGTTTGCCGATCACGACGTCGACCTCTGCCATTCTTGTAAAGGTATCGGTTCGGCTCTGCGCGGCGCAGCCGTGACAGATCAGCCGTGCGTCGGGTTCGCCTGCGCCGTTTGCGGTGTCCGAGCGCCTTGGTACGGCCTCGGCGTGACGGCGCAGGTGTGTCTGACGTCCCGCATCCTTCAGGCGCTTGCTCGGCCAGGTTCCTCATCGCCTCGGTCCTCTCATAGCGTCAGCGGCAACCAGTGAATCGAAAAGATCGGGGTGCTCATGTCAGCTTTCCAGAAAAGAAGGGGTCAGGCACGCGCGCGAATACATTGGGCCGACGCGGATCCGTCATCCAGGACCGCCACTCGCGCCAGTCGATGGCAGGGTGCGCTCCAATCGATGCCACACACGCCCTGTGAGCCCCTGCGGACGCTGCACGCCGTCGCGCGCTGGAGGAGCCGGACGCAGCGTAAATGCCAGACCCGTTCCCACCGCGCATGGATATTGATCGGGGCCGACAATGTGCGCGATCTGCACTTTGTTGCGTCGGGATAGATAGCGGGTGATGCTCTATGCCGGGGCCAAAGCGCCAGATCAATCGCGTCCACATCGTCGACAAAGAAAGGTGGCATGCAGATTGCCATGCCGTGGCCGTCGGGGCCCATCATCGCAACTCAGCGTATCCCATCTGGGCGGGCCAGTGGAAATTCGTCCCATCAGTGCGGGTGGCCCACTGTTCACGCTTCACCCGTTCCCCGCGTTCCCCGCCGCCAAGATCACCCGTTCGGTGGTCAGTGAGCTGCGTCTTGCGGTCTGGATCCATCAGTAAAGCGCGCGATGCAGCGGGTGGCAATTGCCACAAGCAGCAAGGTGGACCCGTCGGCGTTAAGAACGAGTCAGGTGGGTATGCCGCGCCATCCGTGATAACTGCCCCAACTGTCAAAGCCCCACACCGAACTGCATGCACCGATGGGCCTGCGCGAGGGCAGAGTTTACTCGGAAGAAGCACGCCCTCAAGTCCCGCATCCGGCACATCTGTCTGGCGAGCGCATCCAGCAACGACATGTTGCGCGCATCCAGCCACGACATAAACTTCATTTCCCAGCCCTGCATTTCATGAAGGCAAACCAGTTGGTCAAATCACTATACCTTCTCGGAGCATATAACGCGTGCATTTTGAAACTATCCAGCTTGAGTGACGTTTTATCGTTTACGTTTCTTGCGTGACCCCAACGCCACACCTTTCTAGTAAGGCCGCTAGGGGCCTGTAGCTCAGTTGATAGAGCCAGTGACTTTTTAAGATCAGTAGGTTCCGGTTCGACGCAGGACGGGCTCACCACTACCTTTCCAGTATAACTGAACGAAAAAAACAGCGTCCCTACGGGCCGCCGTTTTGTTTCGGGGCTAGGGGTTTAGGAAAAAACTAGCCAGCGATGGCTTCAAAAAGTCTTTCGCAGCGCATCTGCAATCCTGCAGCGATGATTTGACCGCACGGAAATGTCGACCAGCTTCGGCGGTGTCGCGTGTAGGGCAGATCGTGTCGATGGCGCTGGAATCGTATTCTGGCCACCCTCGGTCAGGATCGCGCCTGCTGTTGACCATTCACCATTACGCTCGCCCGCGAGCGCTGCGTCGTGATCACGCGCCGGGGTTTAGAGCGGTTATTCGACTTGGCGTCGCGTCGTCGTCTATAGGCGCGGTCGGCAAAGATTTCCGGCCCAGGCGCAAGCCAGCGATTGCACCGCGTCCTGTTGCGCTGTTGGCGGCCAGTACCATGACGAATCAGATCAGGCCAGCGGACGCTGAGCGCGGCCTCGAAAGGATCTCGGGCCAACACTTCATTCCTCTGACGCCATATGCGCCAAGCGCGCGGTGCAGATCAGGTGGACGGACGATGTGCCAAGGCTGCGGCCATTGCGACGCTGGCGGGCGAACCTGGATAGCCGGACCTGATTTGGCAGTTGTGGCCCGTAGGCAACGACATGCGATGCGGCCAAAGCCGGCCAGATCCATGGGAACCGGGGTGCGCGCCAATGCCGGACCACCGTTACGCGAGCCAGCGTCATTGGCGATCAGTCACATCGGCGTCGCCGCATGGCCACCACAGGCCGTGTTGGCAAGAGCTGATGATTGCAGCCAAAAGCGGCTCATCGCCCATTTTCCATTGGCCATTAGCTTTCGCCCATATCGGGTTTAGATCGAACGGTCGCATTAATGCTCCTCTTCAAAGGGGTTGTCGAGTGCAGAGAATGTCGGCCGGCCACAAGCTGTAGGGCCAGGCAGTTGCGGGATTTTTGGCGGGGTCGCGGATAGCGGGGTATTCTGGCCGCCAAGCGCTTGATGTCGCGACGGTGCTGCGTCTCGAGACTGATGGCAATTCTTCCGAGGTGATGACTCGACACTGGATCGCCGGATGCCAGATGCGGCTTGGCGCACACGCGTGCAGGTCGCGGGAATGACATGGTCCCGATACGAAGGGTAGCCGCGTCTGGTCTGGCATTCGCCCATTCAACACACCAAAAGGGCGCGGCCCGGTCTGCCGGTGATCTGGATAATCGCCCGGGCACGTGGGGAACTTCGGACAAGGATTGGTCAGCCCGGCCGTCGGCGCTGAAACCATGTTAACGTTTCGGTGATCCATGCGCACCGCCGCATGCGGTTGGGCACCCGCGGAAATCAACGAAGGGTTAAAAGCGGTGGTTTCAAAAATCGCCTGCGCGTTTCGATGTTGCAGGTGTTAAAAAGTTTGATTCGGTTCTGCAATTTTGGCTGGCCACGACGCGTAACGCTGCCCCCGTTCAAAGCGGGCGTTCACGCGGCAGTTGGGCACAGAGGCGGCCCCGTCTCGCGCCGGGGAAATTGGTCGGCCCCCAAAGTGAGAAAGGGCGCTCGGGTACGGGGGGGGCCGGCGGCCACCCCCCCCAAGGGGAGCTTTTTTTTTGGGGGCCCCCCAAAAAGGGGGGGGGGGGGGAACCCACGGGCCGCTCAGGGTGGCTGGCCAACGGGGCCCCCCACTTCTTTCTCCC
>Ga0163217_1044340_pt1 | contig 10629 bp, 14 predicted proteins | sample SynspAceP_FD_185933 | JGI IMG/M metagenome (GOLD analysis project Ga0163217, IMG submission 185933) | Saline lake microbial communities from Ace Lake in Antarctica - Synechococcus sp. Ace-P (PacBio error correction) | ecosystem: Environmental > Aquatic > Non-marine Saline and Alkaline > Saline ... | reverse complement strand
GGGTGGCGATCCTTGCGGCGGGGGTGCTTGCAACGGAGCGCTGGCGGCCCGTTGCATCCGAGAGTCCGCCAAACCGGGGAAGGCGATTCCCTGGTGAACCTGGCGCTCTACCGGCCGCAGGAGTTCACTGGCACCGGCCGGCACCCTGCCGTTTCTGATCCAGCGATCGGCGGGCGGCGCTGCGCTGGTTGCTCCGGTGGGCTGCGTCACCACGCTGCTTCAGCAAGGCCGAGAAAACCTTGGCTTGAGGTCTGACGGGAGGAAGATCAGAACGTCACTGGAGGGCGGAGCGGTGAGAGCGGCTGCCCGCGATTCCCCTGGCGGAGACCTTTTGCCGCGGAACCTGGAAGCTGGATTTCACCCGACCCCCCGTGTCGGTGAACACGGCGAGACCCTTCCGCATCCACCTTCCGTTGAGCACCTCACTGCGGGTGACTTGTTGGTTGCTTCGCGACGAAACACACGTTTCCCCGGGCACCGCACCGATCTGGTCAGCCAGTTGTAGAGGGACAATCGTTAGCCGTCAGGCCTTCGCCCGGTTGGCGCAGGTCGCAGCCGGCCGAATCAAGGCCCACTTCTCATTCGAGTTGCAGTTCCAGCAGACTGCCCCGCACCTCCTGGTCCAATGGGCACGAAGGGCAAGGCCGTGCTTTGGAGCCGCTGGCGTGCGCTGTCCAGCGGGTGCGCTGGCCATTGAACACGGCGTCCTGGAAGTCCACAAAAGCGCCCTGGAGCTAAGGCATCGATCACTTCGGTGCGGGTGTTTGCCTCCAGGGCGGGACGCATGTGAGAGTCTGCTCTGCTAGTTCTTGAGTCGCCGGATCCCTTTGGACCGCGGCCGGGGCCTTGAGGGACGCCACTGGCCGCGAACCAGTCGGCCTGGGGCCACCTGCAGGTCGATGGGGAGTACCAGCGGGTTGACGGCCCCGGCAGGCTCCAGTTGTCTGGATTCCACAAGGAACAGGGCCGTATTCAGCCGTGACGGCGGGAAGGAACGATTCAACCAACATCGGACGGCGATCCGATGGAATCCTCTTCCGGCTGGGGATCCAGCGCAGCCGATCCCCTGAAATCACCCGAGGGCTTGGGTCCGACCGCCTGAATCTTTACCTTCCCCTCCCAGCTGGATTAACTTCGCCGTCGTTGATCACCGTGCCGCTGGTGGCGGAAATTGTTGTAATTGCGGCTTGCCTTTGGCATTAGATCACGCCCCGGGCTGTTTGACCTGGGCAATTTTTCGTCGACTTCATAGCTTGGCTTTCAGGGCTGTCAGCGACCAGGCAGGGCGGCTTTGTCATCGGAATTGGCGCAGGTTGAGCGACTGGGAAAGACGAAACTGCTGCGTTTCTGTTCTTCTTTTCTGGCGTCCCGGGTGCATCGGAGAGGGCGTAGCCGCCATCAGGGCGTCAGCAGACAGGGATGCCAGACGGCCGCCCATCCTCATCTCCCCCGGGCTCAGCCGGCCATGACCGGCTCAGGGCTGGGCCAAGGGGGAGACCCTCTTCGGGAACGCCCCAGCGCAGTTGCTCCAACCAAGTGCCGCAGCGCACTGGGATACAGTGGAGCTGACGTAGTTGCTTCAAATCCTTCGCAAGATCGGGCAGCAGGAGCCCAGGAGCGGGCCACATGCGGCTGCCTCCAGAACGGAACCATTTTAGGGAAGGGGAAAATCAAATTTTTTCTTTTTTTTTTTTTTCCGGGGCCACCTGCAGGCCGACCGTCCCCTTGTCTTGATTCCGGGCTCCAGGGCGCCTGTTCGTGAGGTTAGCCGTTAGCGGCAGATCGCCAGTGCAAACGCGGCTTCAGCGCCTGACGGAAGTCCAGCGCTCCATTGCCGCAGCACAGCTCCCGGGCCGTAGCCGCCGCGCCGCCAAGATGGTCGCCATGGAATCAGCCGAGGCACGGAGGCACGGCGTTATCCAACCAGCGCCGGGGCCATGAGGTGGTGCGGTTGAGCAGGTTGGCCGATCGTATGGCCAGGTGCGTTGTTGACCAGATCGAGAAGCGTTGCTGCTGGAAGTCCCCGTCATCACCAAGGTGATGTCGCGCAGCAGTATACCAGCGCACCGCGTCGCGGCCGTCTATGCTCCAGAAGCTCGGCTGGATCGAGCACATTTGCCCAATGATTTACCCCATCTTCTGGCCCGTCCCGGGGTCAGGAAGACCATGGCCAAAACACCTGCTGGGGCGCTCCAGGCCCGCCGAGAGCAGCATGGCGGGCCAGAGACGCATGGGGGAAGCGCAGCGGGATGTCCTTGCGATCACTCTGTTGGACATGGGCTGAGCAACGCGGGGTGATGGCGGATCCCAGATCGGCGGGATCGCCTGGCTCAAAGCAGGGCCGTGATGTTACCCCAGCAAGGCATCGAACCACACATAGAAAGTGTGGATCGGCATGGCCGGGAACGGGATCCCCCAGGCAGGTGCAGGCAGGGAGATCGAAAAATTCGCGTAGCCCCTGGGCCACGGAAGTTCTCCACCTCGCGGGCGCCGGCTGGCTGTTGCGATGAAGCCCGGCCTGCTCACCAAAGCTTCGATTGAGACCTCGATAACGCGACAGGGCGGAAAAAACCAGGTTGAGCTTCATCGCGCCACTCCAGCGGCCGCGGTGAATTCGAGCCTCCGGATCCTCAGCCCCGGAGGGCACATCTCCTTTGAACTTCACATTCGCAAAGCCACCAGCTACCCAGCCCCTGCTGGCTGCTTCCACCACATCGCCTGAAGCCTCAACCCGTCGGCTAGAACTTGCTCGACAATCTGCTGTGCGAGGATCGGGTGTGCGGATGAAAGCGATCGTTGCTGATCCGTCCCAGCGTTGCCAGAGCTTCTCGTACGTTTCGCTGACCCTCTGATCGCAGTGGGCCTGGGGGCTGACACCGCTGGCTTCTTGCCGTGCGTTGAATTTTGAGGCCATGTTTCATTCACATCCGGTGATGAACAAACACCGGCTCGCCCTTCAAACGCCGGAAACGGCCTGGGGCATCACAGGCCAGGGTGGTGTACGCACTGCCCAAGGTGCGGCTTGTCGTTGACGTAATAAAGCGGGGTTGCAGTGAGGGTGGTATAGGTCATGACGCCGATCCTCTACCCATCTTCTGCCGCTTCCTTCAGCGAATCCGGCCGTTCGCCGGGAGTCGCTATCAACAGGATCGAAGAACGGCGCTGAGGTGGTGGTGGGGGAGGCGCAGCGGTGGTGTGGCGGCGGCGGCTGCAGCCGGCCCGCAAGCGGAGCGTCCACACTCTTGCACCCGGGCTCCTGGTTGGGCGGAATGGTGAGCGCTGCCGGGGTCTGCGCTCCCGATGGCAACGAGCATCTCGCCCTGGCAGACGGACTGTGGGGGAGCCCTTGCTGCGCCAGTTGCAGAAGAGGAACCCGACAGGGCTCGATCAGAATGGGTGAGTTGCTTCGGCTGGCGGCCAGCCACGGCAGAAAACCATCTTGCGGCGCTGGCTGGCAGTCAGAACCCCGCGCCCGCTGGTGGAGACTGCCGGCCCCGGGGACGTGGAGTTGCCCTGGGCCGCGCCTGCTTAGCCTGACCGTGGAGCGGGGCGGCCAGCTGCTGCGGCTCCCCTTCGAGGATGCTGGTCGATGCCAGCGACCGGGGCGATTGCTGCCACTAGCAGGCGTGCCTTACCGGCTGGCTGGGAAGCCCGCGAGGAAATGGAATGAACCCATGCCCCGCGCGCGCAGGCGAACTGGCAGGCGAAGCCATTTTTCCAGCGCCAACGCCTGCAAATCCCCCCCTGGGTGGTGATGGGCCAGCTGAGGAGAGGGGCGGCTAGCCGGACGGGGCGGCGGCTGGCCGGCGCCCTTTGAGCACAGGCCAGCAGCCACTTCGGCTTGGAAGGACCATACCTACGGGCGCCTGCCTGGCGTTCAGGTGATGTAGAACTGGCCGCTGCATGGAACGACTGCACGGAGATCTCGGCGGAGCTTTCAGCCGGGCGATCCCGTCGCTGAAAGGCCACCTCTAGCGGCCAGATTGCGTGCCCATAGCCTCGCTTTGCCGCCGCCTGCGTGGAGGCCACGGACGGTTTGGATGCAGCTGGGCTCGGTTGTTCCCTGCAGGCAGGCGATCAGGCCACAAAACCGGCGCTCTGCCCTCGCCTGATGCCCTACTGCGAGAGGCAGGAGGCTTGGTTGGGAGATCACGGTGAAGGGCAGCGATCTGCTGCGAGCGCCCGGGGAGCCTCGCATCGCGCCGCTTCCTTTTGAGGCGCAGTCGATCTGGACCCCCAGGCGTGCAATCGATTCGCAACGTCGGCAACTACGCCAACCGATCACCACTATCCCGGAAGACTGGACCCTGGCCGCCAAGACGCTGCCGCTGGGCGGCCGCTGGAGCGGCACCCCCTTCTGCAATTCCCTACGGCGCCCTGGTGAGTGCGGCGGTTAGACACCTGGTTGACGAGCCGACAAGGTGGCTTCAGCAGCAGCCACATGGCCAACGGCCGGCACCGGCTGCAGGCCGGCTTGATCCCTTCAAACATCGGCCAGGCAGCAGGAGCCGGCGCCGCCCTGGCAGTTGCCGCCTGGGGTGTGCACCCGGTCGCTCTGCCGCTGCGGCCACTTGCAACAGGCCCTTGATCAATGATCCAAGCACCGGCCAGCCCCGTGCCGCTTCTGGGATACCCTGGCACCAGGCCCGATTCGCGCTCGGCGCCAGCACGCAGCGTTGGCCGATCCAAGCCTATCTCAGCGGCAGGTCGCGGTGTGGGCAGCGGGAGCGCCCCTCCCCACGATGGCGCCGACGCAGAGGCCCAGGCCCAAAGGTTCAGCGGCCACCTGCCACCCTGATGGCGCAGCGGCTACAGGCTGGACACCAAATCAGCCCAGCTTGCCCGTCATCACGCTTGAGCCTGTCTTAGGCCAGCTGCTGGAAGCCCAGCAGCGGTTCCCTGCCAGGTTTGGCCTTGATTGGCCGTGGCGAATCCCTGGGGCCGTGGTTGCGGTCCTCCCGATCTGGCGGATTGACTCAGCGCCTTCCAGTCGGAAGCAGGTCAGAGAGAGAATCCACCTGCTGCACCGTACAGTGAAGCCATACGGGGGCAGCAGCATCCGGGGCAGCGCATCGCTGAATCACATGGCCAGCGCCTCGAGATGGACCAAAACGAGCCGGTCCTGGGGGCGGAGCCAGCGACGAAACAACCCTTGGCCAATGCTCGCTTTGCGATTGCTGCTGAACCAACACTGTGCTGCCAGTGGCAGCTGATCTCTCGCGGCTGATTGGATGCCCTCACGCAACACCGGATCAAAGCTCGCTTTGAGCACCTCAGCCAGGGGCCGTCTGCGCCCAGGGCTCCTCTACCTGAAAGCAAGGGCCGCCAGCTGGCGCTTGGCACCACCAGATCACCGTAGCGGCGAGATACGGAGAGGTGGCCTGGACATAGGCCGGCAGGCCAAGGCTTGAAGTGCGCTGAGAGCGAACGCCACGCTGCGCCGCCCAGGCAGCGGGCGCAGGGCTGCATGAACGCCACGGGCCCCGGAGTAGCGCACAGCTCGGCCTCCGCTGGCGAACTTCAGACAGGGGCGGGTGGCCGCGATAGGGCAAAGCCAGGCCCCTGCCTGGCCGCCGTGTTCGCCAGCACAGCTCCGTGAGGATCATGGTTCTTCGGCCACCAGGTGCCCGCGGCCGCCTGTTGCGGTTCGGGCATACTCCAGCTCCGCCCGCTGGCCGATCGGTGGCGGATCCGCCCCTTCCGGCTGCTCCAATCTGGCAGGGCTCCCTGACTGCAGTCGCCACTGCCGGCGCGTGCGTGCAAACAGCAGATGCAACTGGAGCCAGGTCGGCGTCCTGGGGTGGGGCCAGCTCGATCAGGTCATCACCATCGCTGTAGGTGAGCCGGTAGGTGGGGCGGCACCAGCTGCGCTTATCGCATAGTTCGCGACAGCGCCATCGGCGGCCAGTTCGATCGACGGCTCCATGGGCAGCGGCGAGCGCTGACCCCTGGCGCAGGCTGAACGCCCTGAGGCCAGCGCGAAGGGGAACATCGGCCAACACCTGGCGCCGGCTAGGGTAGAGGCTGAGAGGCCGTTTTGCCGCGCCTCAAGATCCAGGAGTGAAACCGCCAGGCACCAGGCCGGCCCGGCATCAGCGATTATGACCCAGATTCGGCAGCGGCCATCTGGGAGGGTTTCGGGGGAAAAGGGCGTCGTCATCTCTCGTTTCGGCCGTCATCAAGCTGCTAGGTGCGCAGGCCGGTGAGAATCCCACAGCGGCCTTTTGGTCGCTGCTGTCTCCGTCCGGCGCTGGCCATGAGCCGGCCGGCCTCCTCAGGCAGTTCGCACTGGAAGCCCCGCCCCAGACACTGCGGCGCATCTCGAGGGGAAGGCCATGGGGCTCCACATTGGCCCAGATCCACAACAGATGGCGGATCGCGGACCGGGTTCCGACCGCGCAACCGGCCTGCTGCAAGCCACGGGGCGCAGCTTCCGGCACAAGCGACATCGCTGGAGCCCGCAGCGAGCAAAGCAGGAGCTTCAAGCTTCATCGCGCTGACGGAGGCCGCCCAAGGAGCTGCCGGCTTCAATTGGAAGGCGCTGACGCAGCAGCTCGAACCAGGCGTCGCGGTCGACGTGGTCGGGCGAGGCGAGCAAGGCGCCGCTCGCGCCGCAAACCTGCCTCAGATCTTGAGCCGAGGGCGCGGGCTGGATCTCAAGCGGTTGCGCCAACCGGAAAAAGCAGCTGGTTGCCCCTGTTTGCAACGGCCAACCAACGCCGCGCGAGGCCGCCGGGGAGTATCGGCGCTGGCCACCAGCTCCACAAAATCCTCGAGCGTGCAGGCCTGTCGCCAAGTAACATCCAAGCGCCGCCAGATCCTTGGCGGCCGGGTATCGAAGGGCGAGCAAGGGGCAGGTTCGAAAGCTGCCAAGGAGCTCGTCGATTCCGGCCAGCCTTCGGCCTTGGCTGCGTCAGGGGAGAAGCGATTGGTTTCCAAGGCTGACGCAGCGGGAGCTGCTGGGAGCGCCCGACCCAGCAACGCAGAGGGCTGGCCTTGGAGGCCGTTGAGCGCCACCAACACAGCCCGTTCGGTCCCTTGGACGATTCAGGCCAACCAAATCCCCCAGTTGCAGGGCCAAGGCGCTACTCAGGCCTTCAGGGATTCACAAAGGGGAGCAGGGCCAGGATGCGAGGCGCGCTTCACCGGAGTTTGGTGAGATCACGCTGCTGCTTGGCCGTAAGACCTTGTGAGGCGGCGGGGCAGGGATTTTGCCACGCTCAGTGATGAATTTCTTGAGAAGATCGAGTCTTTGTCGTCGATCGGATCACCGGGCTTGATCGGTGAAAGACGCTTTTTGAAAAAAGAACTGGCCATTTGAACATCGAAACAGAGGGTGGAAGAAAGGTGACTGGCAGAGCACTGGAGATTGAACGAACGATCGATCAATCACTTCAGCGCCGAGCCTCACTGATCTCTTTGTGGATCGTGCTATATTCGTTGCAGTGAGTGCGAGAACTTCTCAAACTCAAGCCGTTCGGTGGTGTTACGGCGGTTCTTTCTGGGAGGTGAACGAGACACCCCGGGAGACCGCTGGCGGGATTGGACCGGCATTTCCGTGCACTCAAGAGTGATCACGAGCCGACGCCCTTGTTTTTAGCCATGTAGACGCCTGCGCCGCTTGTGCGATGCGAACTGACACATCTGATCTTACTGCAGAGCCCCCCACCCCCTCTCCTAAGATTGGCCAAGTCTTTGATGCGTTCACAGGCGGATGCGGCGTCTCGCTCCAATGCTGCCGGGAATCGTGGCCTCCTGGGATGGACCGGTGACGCGAGCTTGCCGAGGCGGCGTCCGATCGCCGGTTTACGAAGTCCGAAGCCCAGATCGAGGATCTCGCCGCCGCGCCGCCAGGCGTGGTGGTGGGTCAGGGTGCTGGAGAAGACTCCCCACCCCAACGCCGACAAGCTCAATGTCTGCCGCCGTTGACTTCGGCGCAGAAAGCCCAGCATTTCAGATTGTTTGCCGGCGCTGCCAATGTGCAGGCTGGCCAGAAGGTGCGGTCGCCCTCGAGCGGTGCCACCTGCAGGCCGTCGCCCTGGACGCATCAAGCACTGCTGAGCTCAGGGGGGGCACAGCAGCGCAATGTTCTTTGTTCCCTCAAGGAGCTGGGCCTGGCTGACGACTCCAGCGGCATTGCCCGATGCCTACCGATGCGGCTGGTGGCAAACGGTGCCAGCGCTACGGCAGCACCACGTCGGGCCCAGCCTGGCCTCGAACGACCAGGTTGCTGGAGCTGAGTCCATCACCGCCAACCGCCCCGATGGTCGTCGCATGCTGGCGCATTGCCGGAGGTCGCCGCCCTGCACCGCGAGCCCCCCTGCAGCTCCAGCGTCCCCGCACCGGCGCGATCGAGGCGCAACCTCTGGCGGTGGCCGCGCACGATCAGCAGGCGATCGAAGCGGTGGCCCTGTTCCGAGCCTCACCGCCCGTCACAGGAGGTGACTGTCGGCGGACCTCCCCCCCAAGTCGGCTGCCAGCACCGCCTGGAGCATGCCGGCCTGCGGCCGATCAACACGTCTGTCGATGTCACCAACCTGGTGATGCCTCGAAAACCGGCCAACCCCTCACGCCTGTGGGATTTCCGACCGCCCTGGCCGGGCTTGGCGGCGCGAGCAACGCGCAGCGGATGGCCTGCGCCAGCGCGCAAGCGAATGAAGCCTTCCCCAGCCTCGATGGCTTGGAGCATCGGCCTCAGCAGCGACGGCCTGGTGGTAGACTATGCCGTCACACCTGTGGCCACTGGCCGAGCTGATCGGCGGGCGAACAAGCGCGTACAGCCGGCCACACCAACCTTTCTGGCCTGGAGCACGCCGTCTTCGCGCCCCAGGCGCGTGCGAGCAGCGCCCGCAGCGTCGGATTCGCACAACGGGCCAGACCCCTGCCGCTTTGGAAAAGGGCTGCCGCGGCAGGTGACCCTGGCGGCAGCGGATCGAGCCGTCGCGCTCACTGCAGGAGATCGCTGGCGCCCAGTGGGCGAACGCTGGCTGCATTTCAACGACTGGCCGCCGCCGCCCGCCTGGAAAACTGCGCCGCAACGCCCTGCATTTAGCTGCTCGGTCCGGTGCTGGTGGAGGCGCCGAAAAAGTGGATCTGGACGCATCAACGGATCACCGGGCACCCTCCGAAGCCCTCGGCTGCCCGCTCGAAGCGGCGTGACGGGGGCTGTGACCGTGACGGATGCCCCCATCGCGGGGCGCATGGACCTATGCAAACGGGAGAGTCGATCTGAGTCGAAGAGGTGGCCCGCCTGGTCGGCTTACGACCCATGTCCGCCAGCACTTGCCTGATCCGATCTGACCCAGGGGGCCTGGACCAGTCCAAACGGGCGGAGCGACGGACTTGCGTCAGCGGCGCCCTCTGCTTCAGCTGGCTTTGCAGGCAACTTCCTGCGCCCCTTCCCTGGATGCCGGCGGAATCCAAGCCTCGGCACGGCGCTGCGGGGTGGCCCCTGCCCAACCCCTGCTCCCAATTACAAAGCCCACCTGCGCGGACAAACCTGAGCGAAGAAGATGCTGCGAGGCGGCTCGCCCGCAATCTGCAGGCACGTCGACGAGCCGGTTTTCTGGGGCTTCGAAATCGGCACCGTGGTTCCGCCTCCCGCCGATGGAGAAGATGTCCCAGGGAAGCATCTACGAACTGCCGGAATTATCTGCGCTGAGACGGACGCAGTAGCTACTGAGCAATGCGGTAAGCGCCCAGCCACCCCGATTATTCCAGGCGCCCGCCCGGATTCTTGCAACAGGCGCTGACCAGCCCTGGCCATTTCCTTGGCGTCAGATCGCCATCTCGGTGACCCGTTACTTGCTGCATCACGGCCGGGCCCGCCGAGTTAGTTGGTCGAGGGGCCAGGTGGCCGGCTGGTTCGGCCAACTTCCATCCCGCTTCGGGCGAAGCCTCGACCTGCAGAAGGACCACCTATTCTGTTTCAAGCTGCTCTCGCCCCCTTGCTCACGGCGGGCCACACGGACGCAAACGCTGGCAGCCCATGCTATGCCCCTACGCGACCGTGCCGGCTTCGTTGTGAGAGAGATCGGGCTCGTAGTTTGCCAGCCACGGGTCACAGGCAGGCGAAACTTGGCTGGGCCTATGCGCTTCGCCAAAAAGGCTGGGGTCAAACGATGCTCGAGTTCCGCTGACGATATATGATCGACCCGCTCATGCCAGGTGAATGCAGGTTCGGCGCCGGAGCGTCAGCCAGGCTTTCGCCTTTGCGCTAGCGATCCCCGGACGCAGGCCTGACTGAAGCCGGGATGTGGGAAGGCCGAGCCACAACAGGCGCGGATTCGTGACGCCCCTGGGCCAAAGCAGTTCGGCGCCCAGCTCAGGAGCTGATCCCCCACACGCTCAAGCACGGCCAAGCATCGACATGGGCTGGCTGGGGGAAGAAGTCGAGCGGTTGGATGGCTGCGCACGGAACCAGCGGCCATCGGCCCCCACTCAAGGCCTGGCCAGGAGGATCCCGCGCCAGGCTGGCCGGCGTTTTTTACAGCTGAGGTAAAAGGCCACCCGAAGGCGAGGCAGGGGTTCAGCCAACGATTTGGCCCTCGCGGGCAAAGTACTTTGTTATTGCGGGGGCAGCCCCAATTCTCTTTTCCCTTCCTTTGAGGCCGCCGGTGGGCTGGTGTT
>Ga0163217_1018071_pt1 | contig 10629 bp, 19 predicted proteins | sample SynspAceP_FD_185933 | JGI IMG/M metagenome (GOLD analysis project Ga0163217, IMG submission 185933) | Saline lake microbial communities from Ace Lake in Antarctica - Synechococcus sp. Ace-P (PacBio error correction) | ecosystem: Environmental > Aquatic > Non-marine Saline and Alkaline > Saline ... | reverse complement strand
ATTGATTTGTGAGGGGGAAGGTGTCGGACGGAAAGTTGATCAAGCGCCCCAGGGGGCTGGGGGGGCTGATGGGTCCGGGGTGCTTGGTATACACCTCCGCCCGACACTAGAAGATGGGCGAGCACCGGTGGCGGCACGCAAAGGCCAAAATTTGCAGGTGATTTTTCGCCCCATTTGATTACAATGCGTTTAGGCGGACTGCAGATTTGCCGGTTCCGCCCCAGGCGAATCTAAAAGGACACCATGACGGACACGTTTTTTCGCGCAGCTTGCGCCTGAAACGCGGGTCGCTTTCCAGAAGCCGAGATGCAGCCCCATTCATCCGAGTCTATGGCCGGCTCGTCATCTCCGGAGGGGGCCCGGGACTATGCCATCGGCATGGAAAGCGATGTCGCCATCTTTCGCGATTCTTCGTCGGCATTGCGAGAACCCGACCTGGCGGTCGAGAAGGACCGGCGCTCGCCAACAGGGCAGGGCCAATATTGCCCGTCTATGGGCTCCGCGGGCCAGATCCTGCCCGGGCCGCGAATTGAAAAAAAGGTCCTTCGCGTCTTCGAACACGCGGCCGTTTCACGTCGTTAAATAGTCCACGCAATTTCGATCCGAATGGTGTAACCTGCTGTTAACTAAAAAATTCTTGCACGTTCTTTTGGGAACATATTAGAGAACAGGACAGAGAACGGGAGCAGGAACATGGTATCACAGTTAGTTTTTTCGGGACTGGTCTGGCAAGGCTTGGGATTCAAATCGCGTGGCACCGGACGGCCGTGGGCACGTGCCCGGGCGTGGCCCATTTCGCCGCGCCGGACGCCTATGGATGGCGCCTCATCCAGGTCGTCGAACTGGTTCGGGGTCGGCCGCACGACCTCAAGCCCATCTGGGGCCTTTGCAGAGGCCGAGCGTTACGCGCCATTTGCGTCTTCCTCGCCACGGATTCGACGCTGCGGCGCGCAAACTGGATGGTGAACGATATCGAGGAAGGCTTCTCGGACCGTCTGTTTCACGATCACTCCGCAAGATTGCCGCTGAGGCCTATTCTTCCTGGCTGGCGGTTGAGGTCGCTTTGCGCATCAAGCCGTCCAGGCCAGACGAGGTCAGTTCGATTGAATTCGCGCGATAGCCGAATCATTCCTTGGCCTTTGCGCCAGGACCCCAGTTCTCGGATAGCCTCCCAGCGAAGCCTGTTGCCAAGGGCCTCTCCACCCTTCAGCCATTTCCGCCGAAGCCGCCACGGCGGTCGCAAAGCGCGCCCATTTCCGGGGCCTTGTCGATTGCTCGCCCACGCGTTCGTTCGGTTACGGGATAGGTCAGCAGCTTTTACGTGTCCGCGCCCGGCGCCTTGTTAGCGCAGCTTCACGAACCATTACTCGACGTGCGCTGCCAGCACCTCGGCCGCCTCGCCATGCGCAGCGGGTCAATCTGCGCGACGTCAGAAGCCCGTTGGCGTGACCTCATAGATCGCCGGTTCACGCTGGTTGCCTGCGCCAATTGTCGCGGCATTCACCTTGTCATTGTTGAAGTCTTCGCGGTCCAGCATTCCGCGTCTCGTAGCCGATCAGCCGGTATTCCCGCGATCCGTTGCCGGGTGGAACTCCACCTGGACTTCACATCATCCGCAATCGGAAAATATTGCCGCCAGTCGTTCTGACAGCATTTGTCGCGCTCGCTCAGCTACGATGTAGGCTTGCCGTGCCATTCCCGGTTGGGCGATCTTCTGCATCATTCGCGTCATTGTAAATTGCCCGCGGCCCGACCGAGGCACAGAGAGATAGATGCCGGTCTCCGCTTGCGCGCAGACAAAGTCTTCCAGCTGCTCGGGTTCGGGAGATGCCGACATTTGAAATCGCCATCGGTCAGCAGACATCACGCGATTGACCGCCATCCTTCTTCAGGCTCTGCTCAGCCAGCGAATTAGGCCAGCCGCAGGCCTTCGCCGCCAGCTGTCGAAGCCACCGGCCGCAGGTTGTTCAAGCGGCCGCGACGATCTTGCGTTTGTCGCTCACCGCGGTCGGCGCCAAGCACTTCACGGCCAGCGGCCCGGCATTAGACCACGATCGCCACCGTATTCGGGTCGGCTCCATCTCTTCCAGCATCAGTTTTATCGCCTGGCGCGCCAGCGGCAGCTTGTCATTCGAATTGCATCGATTCCCGACACGTCCACCAGCAGCGTCAAATTTGATCTGGGCGGTGTCGGCGGGGCGCGTCAATGTCGCGGCCCTGGTGCGACTGGATCAGTCGCGCCCCCGCATTGAAGGGCGAGGGCATTCAATTGCCACCTTGCGTCGAGGAGGGGGGCACTGCCGCTTTTTCGGCTGCGGATAGGCATAGTCGAATAAATTGATCAGTTCCTCGATCCGCACGGGCGTCCTTGGGCTGCAAGTGCCGGCCTTTCAGGAAGCGGCGGAACATTGGGTAGGGACGCCGTGTCGACATCGATGTGCGAGAAGGTCGAGACCGTTTCTCGAGGGTCAGCTTGACCGGTTTCGACTCGACATCCTCCATACCGTCTCGGACTCAGGCTCGGGCGGGGCCATGATGACGGGTGACGGAAGTCCATTTGCGCCCATCTCCTGGCGGGCTGTCCTTGCCGCTCCCCGTCACGACAATGCCCTTGAAGCGCCTGGTCCGATTCGGCCATGGGTTGGCGGCGGAGGGGGTTGGGTGGCGCAGACGGCGTTGCCGCTTGGCGTCAGCGGACGGTTCCGTCCGCCGCGCCGTGTCCGTCGTGCACCCTGCGATCAGGGCTGTTGCGGCCAACCACCGGGCCAGTATCAATCCGGCGAAGTCTTTCATGGTCGTTCCCTCCGATAAGCGTCCTTCGCGACAGAATGGCGCAGGGCGGACATGGCGGGATTAGGGCAGACTCGGATTGTTTTGGATTCCGGCCTTTATTCGTCCGGTCGACCTTTGCGGGGGCGGCCCCATACCATTTGCTCGACGGTCTGTTCGAGAATATCGAGCGGGCGCGGGCGCCGTTAGCACCACTTTATGGAAGGTGCCCGGTTGAATTTCGGCCCCAGGAACCGCTGGGGCCCGCTCGCGCAGTCCAGGATGCGCTGGCGCCCCAACCCAATAGGCAGCAGGCCTGCCCGGCCAGACCCGCATAGGCGGTCGACTTCCGCCGCCATCGCCGCTTCGGCTGGCCTGTTGTTGCTGGTGAGATAGTCACGGCCTGCTGGCGGCTCCACTTTCATCGGTGGATGCCGTATCGGTTCACGACCCGTGCTGGCCGGAAAGCATGGATTGCAGGTAGCCGATTCGTCCAGCGGATCGTCCGTGTAGAGGCCAATATCGTCGGCCAGCGTCTCGGCATAGGCGCCCCAGCCTCGCCATTAGGCAACATTCCAGATTCATCTGGCGGGCCAGCGGCAGGTGCCCGCCTCAGCGGCAACCGCGCTCTCCCAGTGATGGCCACGCAGGGTCTCATGATAGGACAGCGTTTGCCAGCGTGAAGTCCGGCCATGCGGCTCATGTCCGAACAGCGTTTGATCGCCAAACAGGCGGGCGGTGACATTGGGCCGGGGGCGCGCTGTAGAGGCCGACGGCGACGATGCTTCAAGGAAATCCGGGACAGCCCGGATCGCCACCCGCGTCTTCGGCAGGCTCGGAATCTCATTTCCCAGTGCGGGCCTCGGCCTTTGCTCCAGCTGGCGCATCCCGTATCCAGCAAGGCTTCGCGGCCCACCTCATCGTCTGCATAGGTCTGATCGGCAGGGCGGCCAGCGCCTGAACGTTCGGCCAACACTTGCCCTCGAATGTAAAAAAAAAAAAAAAAAAAAAAAAAAAAAAAAAAAAAAAAAAAAAAAAAAAAAAAAAAAAAAAAAAAAAAAAAAAAAAAAAAAAAAAAAAAAAAAAAAAAAAAAAAAAAAAAAAAAAAAAAAAAAAAAAAAAAAAAAAAAAAAAAAAAAAAAATCGGCTTCCGTCAATGCCGCGTTTCCAGCTTGGTCAGTCAGCGCAAATCACTTTCGCGCTTGGCCCAGCGCGTGCAGCTCGACCGCACTGACGCCGAATACGTATAGGCGGGCCAGCGCCGCGTCGTAATAGGCATTGCCTTCCGCAATTGGCCAGACGCCGGGCTCGGGATGGCGCCCCTTGCGGCCAGCGGATCAGGTGTTAGCCAAAGCGCTCATAGGCCGCAGGATGTCCTGTCGCGACCAGCTCCCGGGTACGGAACCGCCAGGGGCGTCGCGTTGCCTCGCGCTGAGGTCCTCGGGCCGCCCGAGGCGGCTGTCAGAGTGTCGTCACGAGGATATGGCCTCGGCCGCCGGCGCCCATTTCGGTTGGCCAGCCGGCCATGCGCGCAGGATGAAGTCAGGCCGCAATCACGCCCGCCCGCCGCATCGGCGTTCAGGCGGCGGCGCTCGTCGTCGATCGGCATTCCGAATAAGCCGCCAGGCGTGTGACGTTTAATGCCGCGCGTCCGCGCTGGTCCGACGGGGTCGCGACCGGGCATCAGGTCCGGCACGTCCAGATAGGCGCCGCGCATCTGTCGGGACCATAGGGATAGGCGATGCCTAGGCCCGGTCTGTCCATGACCGGCCACGAACAGGGCTCTCGGCCCGTCTTTCATGGGCCCTTGATAAGGGTTTCCATGGTGCGCGCCTTGCGGCACTGCCAGCGGCCGGCTTTCGGTGCTCGGCAGCGCCTGCAGCATTTCAGCCGCGGACACGGCAGCACCCGCTCATAGGTCGCCTGCGGACCGGTCGGTTCAGTAAGCGGTTGAAACTCATACCTACGGTCTTTTCCGTCAGGCCCAGCTGGGTGGCAGTTCCGGGTCGCGCCGCCAGTTCGGTCTGTGCCACGTGGCTCAGCTGGTCGACCTGGGCGGGCGATGCGGCGCGGCGTTTCCGGCATCCATCGACCCGATGGCGAACAGGTTGTAAGGGCACCACGCCATCGCTATCGCGCAAGGCCGCGCCGGCTGCGGCGCTGGGAGCAGATCAGGCCTTTGGATGAACATGACGTTTTTTTCACCTTGTTTTTAGTGTAGTTCAAGCCGGTGCGGTGTTTGTGGCCAGTCCCTATTTTCCGGCTAACGCTCCCGTCCAACCAATTTCAGAGCAGACACGTGAACACCCCCCTGCAACACCGCCGGCCGGTTGGCGTCGGCCAACTCAACAGGCACGGTTCTCTTCTACCAACAGCCCCAGCCTTGTCGCCGGAATGATCACGGTGGCTCGGTGTCAAACAGATTGCCGAGCCGTTCGGATTCCTGCGCCAAGGGCCGCCATGCCGTGCCGGTCACCGTCACTGAATTCGGCCTCGACGGCCGCGTCCTATCCGATCATTTTCGTCGGCATGACCGCACCCCGTCGCCGTCATGGCGTGTTCGCAGGGCCAGAACCTGTTCGTGACGCGCAGGGGCCGTGTCTCGGGATGACCATTATGTGCCGGCCTTTGTGCGCCGTTACCCCTTCGTATTTGCCGCTATGATGCGTCTGACCGCCTCGTCCTCTGCGTCGAACCGCGCCGCGCCCCATGGTTGACGAACCAGCCGGAAGTTGCCTTTTCTTCGAAAATGGCCAGCGACGAAATTTTTCACCAATGACGCCGGTCGAATTCTGGCAAGGAATTCGAGCGGTCAGCGCCGCGCCACGCGGAATTCGTGAAATATGCTCATCGACCTGGGACCTGATGCGAAACAGAAGACCGTCGCCTTCCAGCCGCGTGACGCCAAGGCAATCCGGCCGGCGAGCAGCAGAAGAATCGCTGACTATTACCGCCATTTCCGAAGAGCGCCTGAACAAGCTGCCCGGACTTTTGCGCGAGCTCAACTCTCTCTCGGTGTATACACTCGCCCCCGTAACGTCCCGGTCTCGTTATAATTTTTTTTCTGTCTGTCTGCGTGTCCTCCCTTGGTTTTCTCTCGGGAGCGCGCATTCAGCCTGTGGCTCCGCGGTGGGGCGGAAGGTCTGACTCTGCCCCACGTCGTCTCGACGTTTCGCTCACCCTGGCACAGAAGATCATCCCGCGTGACCGTGCGCCACGCAGGCCACGGCACATGTTCACGGCAGCGACTTCATGATCCGTCTTGACAACGTGATTTCAAAGGCGGCTCCTTGGCGGAAGGCACGCCTGTTTTTCAGTTTCGGCAGCGCGATCCGCTCGCGGCGGGCCACCGTTCCACGATGAGCGGGGCCATTTCATTCTCGCGGGCCAATCCACAGGCAAGGGGGCAATATGACCGATGAGAGTGCACTTCATGGACCCGTATTCCTTTGCAGCCTGCTTGCGCGATTTCACTTGGCGCCACGGCGCCAGCGCTTGACCGCCCCGGTTGATGGCGGCATGCCCGCGGTCGAACTGATCGCGGTAGGGCACCTCCGTTCCTGCCGGAGAAACCATCCAGGCCGCGCTGGAAGATGGATCCTCGACCCCGACTTTGGCACGTCTACTGGCGCAATGCCGGCGATGGCGGGCCGCTGCCGCCACAGCTTGTCCCACCCCGATTACGAGCAACATTCCTGCGGGCGCCATTGGATTGATTTTCTCTGGCCGATTTCCGTCTCTCGTGCCCGTCGTCCGATGGGCGAATTCAGTGGGACTATGGCTTACAGCGACCAGGTCATCCTGCCTTTTCTCAGCTGATGCTATCCCCGCCTCGGGCAGCGGACGGTCCGGCTCGACGTCCGTCGATGATATCTGATCTGCGAAGAACATTCTGGCGTACCGGAAATATGCGGGACGTCTCCCTCGTGCTGGATGTTTCGTGAGCCCACGCCGGACCGGCCCATGGCACGATGCTCTCCGACTGGATCGCCAGCTGGTGCCCAACCGGTTATTTTGCCGGTGAGGCGGCGTCTCGACAACGTCCGCCACGCCCTTGGAAATCAGGCTCTGCGCCGGCGCGCCGGACCTCAGCGCGTGACGCAGGCCCTCCGTTTTTCTTCCCCTTCGCCCACGACGATCAGCCACCGGCAGGCAACCCGCCAGTTTTTCGGCGCTGACGGCGCGACGCTACCCTTCATGCCCGGCCCGGCCGGATGCGCAGACGGCCGCTGGGCGGTGTTCCTCGTGATCGAGGCGCCAGATGGTGCCGCGTGTCGGCTTTCCGAACTCTCGGCCGCGCAGGGGCCGGTCTTCGGGACAATACGTCCGGGCCCCCTGCGCCGCCGCCCGGTCCGGAGGGGGCAGCACGACAGGCCTTCTCCCGCTCGCCCTCTTTCGCCTTCATCGGCGCGTTTCTCATCCTCAACCTGATGCCCTGCGTATCCTGCGGTCCTCTCGATCAAGGCCATTGGGCTATGGTCTCGGCTGCCGCAGCGCCACGTAGCGAAAGAGCTGACGAAGCGCCACGGCCTCTGCGGTACACAGGCGGCGTCCTCGTCTTCCTTCGCGTCGCTCGCTTGCCGTCATCATTGCCATACGCGCCGCCACCGGCACGGCCACGCTCGGCTTACCAAGCTCCAAGGAAACCCGGCCGACCGTCGCCATCCTTCGCCCTTCATTCATGTTCGCGTCATCGCGACTCTGGCTTATTGGCCTGTTCGAGCTTGCACCTCGATCCAGAACACAGGCAGCACCCCTTTGCCAGCCGCAACGGCGCTGCCGCTGGCTTTCTCTCACGGGCATTTTCTCGCGGCTGTCGTCGGCGCACCCTGCGTCGGTTCCCTTCCTTGGCGTTGCCGCTGGGCGCGGTCATGACCCAGCCAGCCCCCGCCCGTCCTTTGGCCGTCTTCCTCGCCATGGGACTTCGGGCCTCGCGCTGGCCATTTCCTCCTGCTCAGCTTCGTGCCCGGACTGCCGCGGGTCTCCTATTGCCAATCCCGGGCAGTAGTGGATGGGAAACGCTTCGAAACAATTCTTCGCCTTTTCCCGGATGTTCCTCACTGCGCATGGTCTGCTCTCGCGTGCTCGGCGGCCGCTGGCCGGTCATGGCGCGGTCGCCTGGACAGATCGCCGTGCCACCGGCATCGCCTTTTCCGCCATCTGGCTCGCAAACGTGGGGGACGCCAGCCGTGCCGCTTGCCGGCGCTCGTTCTCGTGGCCGGCTTTGCCTGGCCTGCCCTGCGACCGCCACGGTTCCTGGACGGCACGGAGGCACGCCCGCGGCCTTAATGCCGGCCAATACGAGACCGAGGCCTGGAGGCCCCGAACGCGTCGCGAGCTCACCGCCGAAGGCCGCCCGGGTTCTTTTGTCGACTTCACTCGCCACATGGTTGCGCCACCTGGCCAGTATCAACAGCTCAGCACGGTCTTCATAGACCACGGCTGATGCAGGCGGCTTTTTGCCGATGCCGGTGTGGCCTTCCTTGTCGCCGATTTCACCGCAAGGGATCCGGTCATTGCTTCGACCGAACTGGAAGCTGCTGCGCGGAACGCGCCGGCGTTGCCGATGTATCTCTGGTATCCGGCCAGGCGCGACCGAGCGGAACATCCGGCCCGAAATCTGTTAAAGACCTTGTGAATTAGAGACTTACTGACAGCGTCTGAGTGAATGCCGGCAGGGGGGAAACACGATAGGAGGACTGCCCATGTTCAGCCGCCGTAACCTTCACTCGCCGCCGGCATGGCCCCGCGGCTTGTCGCCCTGACAGGCCGATGCGCGCTGATTGGGCCTCCACACGCCGGATTTGCCAGTGCCACATTTCGATCACGGCCCGGCCAGCCAGTTCCTGAGTTTTCACCCAGGGTACTAACTCTCGGATGCGAGCCACAACGTCTACGCTATCCGATTTCTCCGGCCGGACGGTGGTTCTCGAATGGGACCTTAAGGACGGCTTGTTCCCTTCGTCCAAGATTGTAGCACTATGCCGGACCCCGCTGCCAACATTTGCAAGACCCTGCAATCTTATGCTGGCGCCGATGATGTTCGTTGGCTCTGGGCGGTGATTTCCTCGCCCCGGAAAGCATGGGCCACGCTCCGGACGACGAAAGCCAACACGCTTGACCACCGTCCGCAAGGATTGCCATGCCCACCCACGTCCTAGCTCGATATTCCGGCGGGAGAGATCGGCCACTCTTAACGCGCCAATGACCACGCCGCACACTGTTTGTCATACGGGCTTTCTGAGGCGGCACGCTCGCCTATGAAGGCGCCATCGATTCCACGCCATCGCGCGCGTCCGACGACAATCGCCGACGCCAACCATTATGTCCGCCGCCGCCCATCGACAGTGGCGTCGCCGCCGGAGAAAGCTGTTCGCCTGTGGGGCACCGGGGCAGAACTTACCCCCAACCCTTATTTGGCTGCTGGTTGAATACGTAATAGGCCAAGCTAGGACTCTTATGCCCGCGTTCTTCCACAAGGCGCTCGTCCTTTCCAGGGGCAGAGCTGTCTTCTCCGTGGCCCGAACGTGTTCTCCCTTAAGGAGAGTGTGTTACTAGAGGGGGTCTAAGGGATTTGGGCCGCCCTGGCACCCAATTCCTCCATGTCCTCAGAGGCAGGCAGGCGCGGCATTAAACCCAAACTGTACCCCATACCATCCAACCCAGGCGGTCAGGTATGTTCCAAAACTTAAACGGTCCCGCATTTATGACAGGGGCGATCAAAGGGTTAAATAGGAAGCCGTCCATGAGTTCAGGCCCCGAAGAATCGCGCGACCAGCCGATGGAAAATGCCATCCGAGGGTGGTCGCTGCTGAGAATACAGGTGGCGCCGTGCGCCTGCGCCCGCCTGGTTCCGGGACCGCGGTGTGGCAACCCACGTACGAATTTCCTGCTCCGTCGGAGGTAAAAGGGCGCGCAGGTCCGCTACCAGTCGCTGGGCCAGCAGCGGCGGCAACCCGCCTTCCTTTCTCGGGTATCACTGCCTGTTAATGGCGCGCTATGGCGCATTTGGTGGGCATTTCATTCGCGCCCTAATTTCGCGAGCACTTACCAATGTCGCCGCGTCTCAAAACTTTTTCCCGGCCATGGAGCGAACAAGGCGACTGGCGAGAGACCTTATGACATGGCCACGTTCCTACAAAGGCTGAGGAAATTATGCCTCACCGATGGCCGGGAGATGACACGGCCCGGTTACACGAGAACGCCGGGAGGTTGAAAGCCGATCATCGTCGCCACATTGCCTTTCGGCGGCTTTTCTCGTTTCTCATGCTAGTGACCAGGGACTGCAGACGTGTGCTATTAGGGACGCCGATTTTATCACTCGCGTGGATGGTCATGATTCAGACGCAGTGTCCCGTTGAAACCCGACGAAGGTCCGAGGCGTCTCGCTAAAGGGCCTGGCCACACCCTGGGTCAGGCTCCGTCCAAGAGAGGAACGGCGCTTCTACGGAAACTTTCGCCACAAAGCGACCTCGGTCCGGATTCCGTACATAATGCGCCCGCCGCAGCTACTGCAGTGAACACTTGCCACTGGACAATAATATCGCGTAACGTAGGAAAGACCATACAAGAAGTGCAGGACGAATGGAACTGGACGTCTGGGACAGTTTCGCGGATCCCTCGATCTGAGCCCATTTCAACCAACGATGCACGCCCGGCGACATTGCTGGAAAGGCCGCGCAAATTGCCGGATCGCCATCTATTCGCTCAGATGCGAGGAAAAAGCGAAACCTGAGCCGGACGATGAGCGGCGAATTACAATGCGCAAAGCTGCTCGTGCCAACCAAGGTGCCGTTCAATCTCCAAATCCCCGCACAATGCGCGCCCCATGTCAATGCTCGACCAGCCGCAATCGCCTTG
>Ga0163217_1086964_pt1 | contig 10630 bp, 5 predicted proteins | sample SynspAceP_FD_185933 | JGI IMG/M metagenome (GOLD analysis project Ga0163217, IMG submission 185933) | Saline lake microbial communities from Ace Lake in Antarctica - Synechococcus sp. Ace-P (PacBio error correction) | ecosystem: Environmental > Aquatic > Non-marine Saline and Alkaline > Saline ... | reverse complement strand
AGCGATGCAAAAAATGAACAGAACACGACAACTCTAGGAAAAGTTTCATTCTTCTTTTCTAATTTACACACAACTTTTGATAATGACCACTTAAATACGTCCTTCAAAATCATTTTTTAAAAAAACCAAAAAAATTGACCATTACAGAGAAAAAGGGTTTAAATTAACCAAAAAATAAAATTCATACTCATCTTTAATATATTTACAGTTGGTTTCTATCTTTTTATTATGAAAGTCATCTCCACCAATATAGGGAACAGGCCTCCACTTACCTTTCTTTGGAATGGCAAGGAAGAACAAACGGCATATTCAATACCCAACCGACGCAAGCTTTATTTCTAAGCAAGTAGATGTCCTCTGAAAGGATATCGTTATAGACCGGTGTGCCATGCAGGCATCAATAAAGGCCCTTGTTTACCTTTTTTGCATCAGACCACTATTCCCCATTGGAGAAATTTATATCCGAATTTTTGGAATGTGGGATTGGGGTATGTCTTGGTGAAAATATTAACAGTGCGTAAGCTTAGATGATCCAAAATGAGAATTAGGTGAACATTTTATATTAGTATTGGTAGCGCCTTGGTACAGGTTCCACAGCCGAGGAACCTTGCTATAACTTGGCGTGTGCGCTTAGCCAAACGCCAAAATTTAACCCATTTGTAAGATTACGCGATATTCCGGAAAAACTTACGTTCGTATTTTGGGAATAAGGCTTTGTAGAAAAAGAGGACCAACTAATGTTGGTGAAAATCCGCCAATTCCCTTGGACAGTTAGGGGAATGTTTTCAAATTATTTCTTGCAAAAGAAAAAGGACCCTATAATATTGCAAAAGGCGATAAATAACCTTCGTTGCCTGAATACAAAAAGGGAGCCGGACTTAGAAATATGTTTAGTCGGAAATTTAAAAATAGGGGGCCACATGGCCCCTATTTTTTGTTAGCTATATCGATTTAGATTTACTATTTCACTGGAAACTGTTTCAAAAATACGTATTAGTACCCTACTAACAATTACCGTATAGTCATCTTTTTCGGCTTTTGTAAAATTGATCATCTTACCCTATTACCCAAATCCGCATGCCCATTTTTTGCAGTATAAACTACCTTGTTGTCACTATCAACAACATTAATCACAACTTCATTAGTTTTGGGTGTGACAGTAATATTCACATACAGAATATCACCGCTTTTTTTCTGAAAAATGGGTTTTGCAAGCTTTCATCCCGGACCTAATAACATTTACCATCTGAATCCCTTCCATCTAATAGTGAACTCTACAGTCTTGCTAATTACTTTCCATCTTTAAATAATAAAGACCTCTTCCAATTTCGATAAAGTTGAAACTTTTAGAAGTAAATCTTCATCACCCTTAATTCTCTACCGAACATTTGGTGCTAATCGTAATCTGTCAAAGTCAATACAGAAGATTCGGTTTGCTTATTTAATTTTAAGAACCAAAACTTTTGGGCACTTTAACTGTGTTCAAGTTCATTTTCCTGGAATCGTTGGCCATTGCTATAGTACTACTTAGTAATAAAGACCTGCCATTGCCTGTTTAATTTTAAAACTTTGTCTTCATTAAACATTTTGGATTTAATATTAATAAATCATTCTATTAAGGCCAAATGGTAACCGCAATTCCCCTCCCACTACTCCATATTCTCCAGTTTATTATTTCTATTTTACCATAGCGCTATATTTAATTAATTGTTAAGAAGTTAATATAGAACATCATTTAAGCGTTAAATTTGCACAGAATAGTGCTGTGAGAAGGCTGTAATACCTTTACCTAACAAAATCGAAATTAAAGGATATGATACCTTAACCTACATTTGACGGTTAAATAGAACCTGATTTCGGTTCATTCTTATACCTATCAACAGTTTTGATGAAATCATCACCCCAATTAAAGGTAGGGGGTTTGGGCATTCCTTCATCCTGGAAATTGAAACTTAGTATATGTGAACGGTGTTCTGGGAAAGAAGACCAAATTGGAAGCCACCGTTTTCCTATTATACTGATTGGTTATTAATTTTAATTGGGATCCACCTGCCCCATTGTTGGTTTTTTACAGATGTTACTTACCGGCCATAAAAACGGAAAGTGTAGTGCCAAATGACAGCAGGACTTTTACGGAACGATTTTTTTTCAACATCCCGCAAAGAAAAAAAATTCAAAAAGCCTTTTTCAAATGCCTAAGGAGGGGTAGGCCTTTACAGGTAGAACCAGAAAAAAATGCGTGAAAAAAAAATTGAACATCATGAATATCAGAGTGATTTCCAACGCTACTATCCATCTGATTATTTTAAATGAATTGGGAATTCCAAAGAAGTACCAAGTTTTGAACGCCCCAAGGTTTTTTTTTCATTAACAAACTTGAAGTAAAAGACAATGACAGGATTAATATTGCTTTAATTATTTGTAAAAACAACTCTTAAGGAGAAATAACCTCTGAGGAGATTGCAAATCTCGTTAGGAGGCATTGACGGTTCCTTCGTTTCTTGACCGAATATTTCAAAAAAATAACCAACAAGAACCTTCATACAGTTCGTTAATTGAATGTAGGATTGGAGTTACATGCTTCCAAATTATTGCAAGACAAGCCAATAGTATAACAGAGGTCTGTTTTGGGAAAGTGGATTCAACAATTTCTTCCCATTTCAACAAATCTTTTTTAAAGCATTTACGCCGTGTGCAAAACTCCATTGATTATAGAAATGAACTGAAAAGTGTGCGTGCAATTCGTGAAAACAGATTATTTGCCTCAATAGCCCCATAGACCTTCAACTCCCCGTAGTGATATTAATTATTATCCGAATTTTTTAAAAAAACGACTAAGGCGGCTTTCTTCCCACAGGTAACTTAGGGATATACTCCTTGAGAAACAGGGGGATGATATTACTGTTTTGGAAAAATCATATTCCCCAGCCTAGGTTAACTGCCTTATTTGGGTGACAACAAACAAACCCTATTTCCTTACTCCTAATCATAACAACCCCAATGTTTTCGCCAGAATTGTTGGCGTTAAGGATATTTAAACTTTCAAATTGGAAATAGGCACTACACTTCACAAGTGCTTGGTTAAACCAATATAGCAGATGGCAAGGATAGTAACGCTTGGCACGCTTGGATGATGAGAAAGCATTGCGGAGGAAAATCCTTGTAAAAATTGATCTAATAACCCTAGAGAGACAAGGAAACGCTACTCTTTCACCTAAACTCACAAATTGAAACAAGGAATTGACCCACACAAGTTAAATATTGGAGCACGGCAGCTTGCCTTTTAAGTGAAGGGGAAGTAACCCAAACAATGTTCGGTATCCACCAAATCCCAAAAACACCAATGCCGACATATATACGGGATCATACATTACATTTAGGAATTATTAAATAAAAATCGGTTGCCGGAAAAACCGATTTTTTTTTACTGCCTTTTATTATTCCGTTTGGACAACTGCCCCTAACCTTACCAGGCCTTTACGTTAGTCTCCTTCACACCAACTTCAATAATACAACTCAATTTCTTTGCCAAATAAGTGTGAAAAATGGTTCAAAAGCCATGTTTTTTTCGATTATAAGTTACCAGTTTACACAACAAATAGCCATAGCTTAATAAAGCTTACCTCCCCATTTGGAACCTTGGTTCAACGGCGCCCTGTTACAGTATTGCAATTTCAGTATAAAAAGAAGTTTTGGAAAAAAAAATTCGGCTTAGGAAAAAAGTTCGTTCAAACCACCTTTGGCCTAAGCGCAATCCTCCTTTTTGTAGTTGTTGTTCCAGCGTTGCCAATATGTTTTATAAAACTATAGGGTGCGCGCCAATTCATCCTTCCTCCTACTGGAAAGGTATAGTTCATTGGCACATCCCCTGGGGACTGCGTGGCGCGACCCATAAATCATACCATTTCCCCTGGCGATATATTTAATTTTCTTCTGCGCTTGCGCAAATTATCCCTCGTGCCAATTCCGTAGGTAAGCTCATTCCATAATGCAGATCTATCATGTCTGTGGAGGTCCACCTCTATGTTAGAATTGGTACCTCTTCCAGAGAGCGCGTGTGCAATTGATATCGTTCCCTTCCTTTATCCTCTCAATATCTGGCCTATATGTCAATGGGGTAGTGTTGTAATGGCAAAATCGCCCCATCAATGAATCCAACATTTCAAATAAAAACACTTTATCGGCAGCACTGGCTATTTTCATCCTTAACAATTGCCAAACCACTTTCCAATTCCCCTGTACTATATTCTCTCCTCTACACTTGGTGTAACCTCTGTATACTTTTTGCCCCCGGATAATTAACATAATGCCAAGGTCCAAATTTAGAAAAAGCTTCTATTCAGACTTTATTTCATTCTTGAAAAATTTAGAAACCAAGCCAAACTTGACCCAATCCAACAGGCTTCTTAATAGCTCATTGGCCTATTGGCCTGACAATGTTTTCTGTTGCCCGACTTCCCTTTACAGTTCCTGGTGCCCTGTCTCTAGACCATTCCATATCGTTGCTTATAGCCAAGTTGCTATGCTATATATATTAAGAAAATGCAATTATTATTCATTTTTTAAATTTAATGGTTTTTTAATATTGGTTCCCTTTAGGTCCTATTGGCCGTTTTTTTATGATCACTCGCTCAAAAATATTTAATTGATGGAACGCCTTTGTTTTTTACTAAGCTAAATATTACATTTGAGCCGTTGAAATTGGGTTTCCAAAAATAACACATTGTTAATTTTAAGTAATTTTAAGATGAGTTCTTGATTTATTTATTAATTTGATATTGCAGCTCTTAAATTTTTAAGATTAATGTTCAAAAAATAAAAAAATCTTTTGCACAGGATTGGTGTCATTTCATTGTTGGTATTGGGAGTAGCATTGTTTTCTTGTTGGTAGTGTCCATTTATTAGTGCCTTGGGGGAAAGCTTTCCCCAATACCCGAGAAACTTTTTCCAATGTTTGAAACACCAAAGAGGCTTCCGAAGTCTATTCTGCGATTAGCGTACTCATTGGAAAATATTTTTCTGTTCGGACAGGGCAGTATACAATTTGAGAGCTATACCGAAAAAACTTAATAGAACCCTTGGTCGCCATTGAAGGCATGAACGGTTTTTATGATCATTCCGGTATATAGACTACAGTCAAGAGATCTGATGAGGGTTAGCATTGCAAGACCATCCTGATGCAAGATCAATCCCGCAGGGTGCGGAGTACCCTTTAGGTCAAACACTTTGCAAAAAAAATTTATATCCAAGAGAAAGGATCAGGAAAGATAAAATCTGGCGTATTCTAAATTGAAGGAAAAATGATAATTGCCTCAGAACTGGAATCCATTTATTCCCAAGAACGACATTCTAAAGCTTATTTGAACACGGTTTCTTTCTGAGGTGACCAAGTACCTTTGCGAATTAGGGAAGTCTGCCTCTTTCCCCAAAATTCTTCAAACAAAATCAGCTGGGAGCGTGAAACTAGAGGAAAGGCGCAACCCTTGTAGAGAGCAGCTGAAAGCAACCTTATGGATATTAAACCCCTCGTGTTTTCCCAAAGAACAGCGCTCCCTAAGCAGGCGCTAATCTGGTTTTACAGTCCATGTATTTCCAATGAATTTGTATATCAGAACAAGAGGCAGATAGCCATTAAGCCAACTGCCGCTAAAAACTTAATTTATAGGGACTAACGATTATAATCAAAAGTAAACTCCTTATTTTAGGAAGAGCGTCAGAAACAAATGTTAAGGTTGGGCCAAGATGACCCATGACCGGGACAAAGGCCATGATTATAATAGTGAGTGAGCACATGCCGGACTAAAATATACACCAACATTGGATCCAAAATTGCAAATTTTTGGCAGAAGAACCGCCATGGTACAACCATATTGAAGGGACTTCAAAACAGCCTTTGAAAATAAAGGGTATGGCAACCGAGCACCATGCGAAAAGTAAAGTGACCAAAAAACTCATCAATTAAAATTCATACAGAAGCCTCAGAAACCCCTTACAAAAAAGTGGAAGAATACTGGCTTAGACCGAGAATCAAATTAATGATTCCATGAACTTAAAAACCCGAAATGCCTTTACTTAGCGATTGGAACCAAATTATGAAATGCGTTAGCCAGTAACTGTGACAGTTTACTTCAATTACCTTAAATTCTTAAATACAGTTCCCTTTTCCTAGATCCAAAACTGGAGCTGTTTAAAACATGGGATTGGCGACGGAATTAATTTAAGCATTTCAAATACGACGCGATATTTCCGCAGAGCAAACGTCCAAGTTAGGCTCTGCATTTAAACCTATTGTTTATACTTGCTGCCCTGTAATAATGGCATTGCGCCCTGCCACTTACTTTTTCTGCTCAGGAAGTAGCCTATGATAATCATGGGAAGTTGGTCTCCCAGTAATTCTGGCAAAACAAGATGAGGCCTACCTAAATTACTCTATGGAAGAGGCCTCTGCAGTAAACTCTGTTAACACCGTCGGGCAGTAAAAGTGTTGGAAAAAACAGGTATTCCCAAGGTTAATACAACAAGTCAAAGAGATATGGCGTATCAATACCACATTACCCGCATTGCCGTCATTGGCTTTACCGGGTTTACCGCTGAGATTAAAATTTAATGAGCTGGGCGGGTTGATATGCCAGTTTTCTGAATAATGGGCAAACCAGTAACTCCCATTTTTAATTCCAAAGCATTGCAAATTAAAAAGGACTCTATTATTGACGACTTTTTAAACCTTTAGTAGCCGAAAAAAAGGGCCTTCCGGAAGAAATGGCCACAATAATGATTAGAAATGATGAAGGCTACCGTAAACAGTGGTTTACTTGGCCGCCCGTATACGCTCCACTTATGGGAATTAAAAATGATATTGCCGAGTTTAAAACAGGGGACTACCAAAAACAACCAAAAGACGCTTGCGTTTGGTAGCCTTGACCCCTAGCACTACTTAATATTACCTGCGGTGGGATTGGACCAACCATGAAATTGCTTTCAACAGCACAAGCTGGACAAGGGGCCATGCAAGCACTTTACCCAATATTTGCTTTAGGATGCAAAAAACTAAATACTGGATAAACCTTCAATTATATAACCAGGAGCCCAAATTCCCCTACTCAGCTCCGGCAGTGATTAAATACCTTGGATCTGCGACCCGTAAAAAAGGATGTTTTTTTCAAAAACATTGTTTTAAAAACCCAAAAAGAGAAGACAAGGATTTTAAAACAGGTAAATTAATAAAAACATAAGGTCTTTAATCCATTTATTTAGTAGTAGCTATCGGTTTTCCATTCCCAAATAGTGATCCAGAAAGTACTATTTTCAAGCAAATCAACGCTCTATTTTATAGTTAAACTATATCTTTGAAAAACGAAACGACTTTAAAAACTAAAATTCCCTATCTTATAATATGGATTTTCAAAATTTTATGTTCCGATCTTGATGGCAACCTTATAACTTTTAAGAAATGCAGATTTTACAATATTGCGGAGCATCAAAAGAATTAAGAACATTTTGAGAATTATACTGGTTTCGCGCAAGGAATGCCACAATCCATGAACCTATATCAAAAAACCTAGGCATTGAAAATGAAAACCTATTTATATGTTATAATGCGGGCATGGTACTACATGGGTTCAAAAGTTGTTGGTTCTCCACTTTTATCGATACAAAGAAAATAGCTTTCCATTTATGACATGGCCAACGATGTTTAGGCAATTTCGATTAGCGGCTTTATTCCAAGGGAGGGAATGGTACGTGGAAATAGGACTCCGAGGCGGGTACAAAACGAAATAAAGTATACTAAAACACTTTCCCACATTTAGAGATTACAAAAAAAAAAACTATCCAGGATTGGACGGATAGGAAAAATGGGCGCCCACAAGATAATGCTGATGGGCAATAAGAAAATAACCGATGCTCTTTTCCCCTTACTACAAAAGAAAAAATTTTCAGAACATTAAACCTATATCGCCTCCAATGATACCCTGATCGATCGCCCCAAAATCAGTTTCCAAATTAACTGCTATTAAGCTCTATACTTTCAGGAGCATGAATGTTTAAACGACGTTATTGCCTTCGGGGACAACTACAATGATATGGAAATGCTTCAAAACTGTGGGACGTGGGATAGCGGGTAGCAATTGCCAGCGGAGGAAAGTAAACGCATTGCTAGCGACCTCACCCTTAAAGAACTCTGAGTGGAGCGTAGCACATTATATACCACAGCATATTTTTAATGTGCACTTATAATGTTGGCGCAATTGACAAGCCTTATTGTCAATACATGTTTTTATGAGCGGACCGATCGGATTACCACGATACCGTTGTATTGGATTTCTTAACACTTTGTCTTTGGGATTTTATATTTTACACCTCGTTCCCTTAAAACTGGCTTTTGGAGAAAATTTTACAATATAGTACCAAGCTCCGTACTAATGTGCTACTTACTGCCTTCGAGTTTGGCAAGTAGTGCAACAGTTTCGGACGAGATCTCTAAGCTTATATCTTATGGCCGAAGTATGATATTTGCTGCCGGCAGCCCTCATTTAATGACTGTGAGCATGTGACCTTAGAGGCCATTTCGCAATTTAGGGTCTGAAAGCTCTTATACTGTTTTGGACCGGTTCGGTATGGAATTATTATTGGTGGCCCGTTGGGCGTGATTTTAATAATTTCCATTTTCTCCCCTGAAACCTGTTGGCGGGAACGATGTTTGATGCCCATTTGAGAGGGTTTGTCGGACTATTTGCCGGGAGTTGGAATCGGAGGGGGGCAAACCAAGCTGCCATGCTCGAAGTATAGCAAATACAATCCGGACAGATTATGGCGGAATGGTTTTGCGTTGATATTGTGGTTGCCAAATTGTGTGGGGATGCCATTAAATTTTATTGGGTGTGGGGCAAGACTAAAAAAAAATAGACCGTTGGCTTAAGGGCCGACCCTCTGCCAGTAGAAGAACTTAGAATTAAAGTTCAAATCTTAACAGAAGAAGATTAACCAGCGGTCCCCACTTTTGAACAAGATTATTATGGATGATGCTTTCTTTGGTTACAACAGTTGGTGTTGGAGATTTCCCATTTTTTTTTGGGACCTATATTCAGTTCTTATTTAATCATACTTATTGAATAGTGTTTAGTGCATAATAAAAGTTTTTTACCTTTTTAGGTTCCCAGTTTCTTTGGATCGTAGTTTTGGCAAACCTTGACGTAGGTATTGGTTTGTCCTCTTACCAAAGCCTAAGAAATTATGGAAGGTGCCAGAGTTGCCAGTAAATTGGAGGTTATGTTCATTTTATTTTTTAGGTGAGCCACTATTGGTCATGAAATGGATTTTGGGCAAGGTACTGGACAAACCCGGCCTAATACCATAGGTTTTTGTTTGGGAATAAGGCATTCATGCTATTTTGCCTTAATTCATTATGGGCCAAGCTGATTTAAGGCACCCTATGCTTTCTTTGCCGTGGGACAGTCAGGCCAAATGTAGGGGGTTGCAGCAGCATCGGCCCAGTAGCTAGCCGCAGGAATTTTCACCCATCCTCCTAAGCGGTAGGCGCGTCTATTGTGGCCGTTTTGATCGTCGAATCGCACCCTCCGGTCTTTCCAAGGGCCTTGCAGGTGCAGTTGCAACTCGTGAGGGTGGATTTGGATTTGATATGCCCTTTGTTCTTCGCTTGCCACCAAAGGAAAAGGTGGGAGGCGTGTTCCTATATTGGTGGAGATGACTTTTCATAATTATAAAGATAGAAACCACTGTTAAATGAATATTAACTCATGAGTATATTTTATTTTGGTATTACCTTTTTTTCTGAATGTTCAAATTTTGTTTTAAAAATGATTTTTTTTTGGCGAAGGACGTATTGTAGTGGTCCATCTAATCAAAAGTGTGTGTGTAAATTAGAAAAGATAGAATTGAACTTTCCTAGAGTTCGTGTTACTGTTCATTTTTTGCATCTGCCAAAAATACGAACCCAAAATCCGATTAACTATATCGGGAGTAGGCTGATTTTAAATTTCTTTAAATTCCACGTACTTTCCACGGCCCGCACCGTCCAGGCCGCTTTCACATTTGGCGGGTGAATATGGGCTTAATGGACGGCTCATCTCCAATGTGGAACACTTGATTTAATACGAAATTGAAAAATAGGCCGTTCCTTTGTTCCATTCAAGGTAGGGGAACCAGGCGCTTCGCTCAACACCTTACTTTGTTACAATTCTTATTCGGAAATGCTTCAGAAAAGTTTAGAATTCTCATTTAAAACACTTTATGTAGATTATTTTGCGCTTCAAAAAAAAATACTATTAAGAAAATTTTAATGGCGCTTGAACCTGTTTGAAGGTTACTTACAATCGCTTATCTATATCTCTTGTGGAGGCAGTACTCCGGAATATAATACTATGACAAAGTTACTGGTGAATCTTAACAAAGTCGAAATTAAAAAATGGGGAACCTTGTTGTTACGGCCTTACCTGCTAAAAACACTATTGTGCACACACTCTTCCGTAAACATTTGATTCTCTTCTCTGTAGAAGGAGGATGGCATTTTTTCCTTTACCACCTGAATTGGAAAGCCTGAGTTATACCTTTTAACTTGGACAAGAAGGACAACGAATAGTATTAATGCAGACACGAATTACCTTCTTCCGAG
>Ga0163217_1058065_pt1 | contig 10630 bp, 15 predicted proteins | sample SynspAceP_FD_185933 | JGI IMG/M metagenome (GOLD analysis project Ga0163217, IMG submission 185933) | Saline lake microbial communities from Ace Lake in Antarctica - Synechococcus sp. Ace-P (PacBio error correction) | ecosystem: Environmental > Aquatic > Non-marine Saline and Alkaline > Saline ... | reverse complement strand
CGACGGCGACGAGCTGATTTCAGAGGCCCAATACCGTCTGGGGACACCAGCGTTAGCGGTCGACGGAGCCATGATCACATCGATCGAACGAGGATCCCCATGATGTCGGCCGACCTTGGTCCGGTCAGGATGTGGGGGAGGATCTGGAGGTTGTTGAAATCGGCCGCCCGGATCTTCCAACGCCGGAGTGACATATCATTGCCCACTGATGAACACGCCAGTTCTCCTTTTCCGGATTCCAGCCGCGCGAGAGTTCACCGCCTGGAATCTTGAAGGTTGGAGCCACTTTCTTGGCGATGTACTTGGTAATCGAAGCCAGAGGATCGCCGCCCTTGCCTTCCATCATTCGGCTTGGCTTCGAGATTCTCGGTAGGGGACGCGGGATGGCCTTGGCGGGCCATGCTTGAGGATCCCTCAAGCGACTGCGCATTTCTGATTCGCACCCGATTAGCGGGCGTGCAGTCCGCCTTCGCTGGCGGTAGCCCACGTCCACTCGAAATCGTCGTAGCACTCGTTAGTTCCACCTTGCGCAAGATTCCAAGGCACTCCAGAGGCGCGCAGCATCGGCCCGGAAAGCTCCAGTTGTCGCCATCTCACGGGCTGATCCCCCCAGACCTCAAGCGGCCGTTTGAAGATCTTGATTGTTGGTGATCAGCTTCTCGTATTCATCGATTTTTGGCCGAAGTAGTCGCAAAAATCGAGGCATTTTCTCAAACCAGCGTTAGGGAGATCGGCCGCCAGCGCACCGATGCGGAAATAGTTGTGTTGATCAGCCGCTGGCCTGTGCTGCTTTTCCCAGAGGGTCATTACGATCTTTCTCCCGCTCGGAAGATGTAAAAAGAAGGGGGGTCTTGGCGCCCAATCCGCCAGAATGGACCAAGCCAGAGCAGGTGGTTGGCGATCCGGTTGAGACTCCAGCATCAACACCCGGATGTGGCTTTGCCGCTTCGGCACGTGAGTCGGCCAAGCGCTCAGGGGCGTTCACAGTGATCGCCTCGATTGAAGCATGCCGGCGCCATTAGTCCCAGCGGCTCACATAGGGCACAACATCACGTTTCGTGCGGTGTCGGCGATCTTCTCCATGCCGGCGGTGCAGATAGGCCGATCACCGGCTCGCAGTCACACGTCTTCGCATCGATGGGTCACCACAAGCCGCAACACTCCGTGCATCGGAGGGTGATGGGGCCGGAAGTTGACCACAATCGGCTCGGTGCGGGTTTTCGAGCTGCGTTCAGTCGGGGTCCCGAACTGCTGGCGAATGCCGGATCTTAGAAGGAACCCTATAGGTTCAGTCGTTTGATCACGTTCCAGTCTCTGGCACGAAGTTGATCGCGGCTTTTGCCGAGGTCTGCGCCGCTGGCCTGTCCCTGCGCCCCCCCCCTGCGGACTGGCTGATCGATGCCACGTTTGGCGCGGCGGCCACAGCGCCCTGCTGTTGGAGGCACCCCGCCCTGCCTGATGTCGGCCTCGGACCGCGACCCCGCCGCCCTGCGCTGCCGCTGCCGATCGGCTGGCCCCCTTCGGCGATCGGCAGCGGGCTGGTGGGCCTCCAATTTCGCGGCAGTTCACACCGCCCCTGGCCGGTGCGGGGCGTGCTGGCCGAAACCTGGGCGTGAGCAGGTCCGCAGCTGGATCAAGCCCCAACGGGGGTTCAGCTTCGCGCACGATGGCCCCTCGACATGCGCATGGATAAACCCAGAGCGGGAAACGGCCGCCGGAGCTGATGGTGATTCGTTCTCAGCGAAACCGAGCTGGCCGATCTGATCTATGCCGCTACGGCGAGAAGCGGGGCCTTTCCGCGGATCGCCCGGCGGATCGTCGAGAAGCGGCACCTGGAGCGGCTCTTCGCAGGGCACCGCTGCTCTGGCCTATTCTTGGTGGCGGCTTGCTATCCCCCAAGGCCCCCGCGGCCGCCTCCATCCAGCCACCCGCACCTTTTCAGGGCCCTGCGCATTCGCCGTCAACGAGAACTCGCCGCCCTAAGAGTCAGTGGTGCTTGCGCGCCCCCGACTGCTTGCAACCCGGAGGGTTCTGCCGTGATCCACGCTTCAACTCGCTGAAGGACCGGCGCGTTCAAAACGGCCCTTCCTGGGCGATGGACGCCTGGAGCGGATTCACCAGGAAGGCGCTGGTGGCATCCGCAGCCGACAGGAGGCCAATTCCCCGCAGCCCGATCGGCCAAGCTGCGTTCTGGCGCGACGCTTGCCGTGATCGACCTTTCCCTTGCGGAGCTCTCCGCGCAGCGACCTGCTTCTGGTGGGCGGCGTGCTGGATCCAGCTGCTGGCGATTCCCCCGGCCACCCTGCTGCGCGTTACTGCGCCGGATTGATCTTTCGCCGACTCGGGGCGCGTCTGGGTCTGGGGTGTGGGTTGGCCACCGCCCGGCCAGAGATCGGCCTTCCGCCAAACTGGATCCTGCTGCTGGGCTGGGGGGCCGATTGGCCCTCGGGGTGGTGCTGGGGCGGCGCGCCTGCAGGGCCACCGAGCTGGGCCTTAATTCGTGCGGCCCTGGGCCTGGGTGGTGGGTTGTTCGGCCTGCTGCCGGCCTGCCTGTGGCGGCCGCCTGTGGGAGCCTGGTGGGGGCCGCTGGGCGGGAGCCTCGCTGGGGAGCTGATCAGCGGCGCCCAGCGCCTTGGGGCCCTCGGACTGCTGCGCCTGCGCCGCTCCTTGCTGGTGGGCCTGGGCGGTGGTCGCCGGCATGCTGTCAGCCGGGTTGGCCCAGGCCCTTGCTGGCGGTACTGGGGTGGTTGGTTTTCGTGCTGCTCAGCGCCTGTGCTTGCTGCGGGCTGAGCCTGGTTTTGCTGCGGATCGGAGCGGCCCAGTGCAGGTAGTGTTCTGCAGAGCGTGCCAAGCAACACTCCCAAGGCGTAAGGCAGGCTCCGCCACTTCCTGGTCCGCGGGTGACCAGAAACCGGCACGTTCCGAGCCTCCCTTCTCCAGCGCCACCGGATGTAAATGGCCGTGGCAGCAGGAAGATAGCCGATCAGACAAAGCCCACCGTAAGGGCGCATCCACGGCCGGACAGGAGCGCAGCCAGCCCGCCGTTGCCATGTCAAGCCAGCGCAGCGGGTATCAGCAGGTGATCACAGGCAAGGCCGCCGCCAGTGCTGGACAGAGCTTGTCCTTGAACCCCAACATGGTTGTTTTGCAGGTTCGTCTCTTTCTGGCATTGACCTCGTTGAAACAGCTTCCGGGGTTCCCAGTTTGAAGATCGTCTGACCCAGCTCAATATTCTCCAGGCCACGAACAGGCAGAGCAGGCGAATCCGAGGGAAACCGCGCCAGCAGGCCTGGGCCGGAGCGCCATTCCGCCCCTGGCACTGAGTCAGGGCCGACACGCCTCCGCAAGAAGAGCAGGAACTCACCACTTCACCAGGCTCCCCTCGCTCACGAGCGGTTGCGTAGGCCTCATGTTCGGTGACGCCGAGGCGATAGATCACGAGGCGCCCCATACGCCGGGAAGGGAAAAGCCGATGGCCTGGATCAGCGGCTGCGCCCGGCTGGCCGCTTCAGCGGCCGCGAGCAGGCCAGGCCGCTGCGCCGGATGGGCGGCCACCAGCAAGCACCAGACCGCAGAGCGCCACGACCCCTTTGAACCGTGGTGGCCTGGCTGCCATCCACCCCAAACTCGCCAGCCGCAGACAACAACATGCTGCGAGCAGGCCCAGCAGGCGATCAGAGCGACGCCAAAAGGAAACGGAGGTTCGGCGCTGTTGTCAGGGGCTGCGCTGCCGCCTCGCTCTCCCGCTTCGGCCGGACGGCCTTCGAATCGGAGGCTGGCCGGTCGATTCCCTGGACGAGCGGCATCAGTGTTGGCGAGCTTAAAACCAGCTTATGGGCGGTTTGTCATCGGGTTGGCGCAAGGTTTCCACGCTCTCGATCACAGCGGCGGCGGCCGAATCGATTCTCCTTCTGCCGTTGTGCTGCGCCCCAGGCCAAAGCCGAATCGATGCACGCCGCCTCCGCCCCGGCTTGCGACCCAGGGCGGCAGCCACGTGGGAGGGGTTGCCGCTGCTGCAGCCAACCGGCCGCTCACCGCAGCCGCCGCCGCCAGCAGGACTGTTGAGGCGGTTGCCATGTCCACCCGTTCAAAGCTGAGTTTGAGGTTTGTGGGCCAGGCGCGCTCAGGATGCCGTTGAGCCGCACCCGCCAAAGGCCAGGCAGCCTGGCCAGCAGCCGGTCGCGCCAGGCCGCGAGCCGCCACCCGGCGCTCTCGCGGTCGGCCATAGCCAGCTCCGCGGCCACCGGCAAGGCCCCACGTCAGGGCGAACGGGCAGGGATGCCGCGCGCAGGCCCCCTTCCTTGGCCGCCCCATGCTGTTGCGGGGGCCAGGTTCAGGGGCTGGGATCGATCAACCAGGGCGCGATCCCCCTTGGGCCCGTAGATCTTGTGGCCGCTGAGGCTGAGCAATCGATGCCAGCTCCGGCGGCTTGGCAGGGGATCTGGCCAAGGCCTGGGCGCCGTCACAGTGAAAGGCGATGTCCCGCCGGCGGACAGAGCGCAGCGACGAGGCCAGGGGGCATGAAGCACCCCGATTGTTTGTTTGGCGGCATCACGTGACCAGCCAGTGTCGGGCCGGTCAGGGCGGCCTCCAGCTGTCCAGGTACACCAGGCCATCGGCCCCCTACGGGCAGCACGGTGAGTGAAAAGCCGTGGCCGGCCAAGGTAGCGCAGCGGATCGAGCACGGCCCGGCTGCTCGCTGGCCAGGCAAGGACCAGGGGGCGGCGCCGGCTCAGCCGCGCCTCGGCAAGCCTCTGGGCCAGGTTGTTCGCTTTCGTGGCGGCCGCTGGTGAAACACTCACCTGCCTCAGGCCCCACCCCCAACAGGAACCCCAGCTGCCTGGCGGGCCGCTCCACCGCACGCCCGCCGCCGCCAAGCCCTGGCGGTGCAGGCGGCTGGCCGGGTTGGCGAGGTTCTCCACCCCAGTAGGGCGCATCGCCGGCGGACCACGCAGGATCACAGGGGCGTGGTGGCTGGTGACGAGATAGGGGGCGGTGCACCCTGGAGCGAAAACGTCGCTGGAGCGCCCGGCGTTGCCATCGGCCTTTTCAACAGAGACGAACCGTGTTCCATTGCTGAAAAACACGTTCTGGCCTTGGTGGAGGCCAAAATATACGATGGCAGGAAAGGATCAATCGCAGCCGGCCGTCGCTGAGCAAAAACTTGTGGCCCGTTGGCGGATCAACGGGCCCTGCTGGGCCTGGGGGCCGCGCTGGTCTGCCGTCGCCAGGTCACCAGGTCGGCATCCCGCCCAGAAACCGTTCCTGCGGGCATGCGTTGTGATGGAGCGCACCATCCGCGTGGGTCCGAAGGCGCTGGGGTGTTCGGGATCACGACCCGGATCCATCACAGCAGACTTCTGGCGGATTCAAGGTCTTGGGAGGAAGTCCGACGACGTGAAGGTGGCAGCGAAACGATCCGCTTGCTCCCCCTCGGCGCCGCGCGGGGACCAAATAACGGCCGCTCTTTGATCATCGCGAACTCAACGCCCGGTGGGGCGATCTCCTCGGTCAAACCGGGATCGACCCAATCTGGTCTGGGTGAGCGGCACCTGTTTTTCCCGAGCAGGCCGGCAAGGATCCGTCGGCCTGCGATTCGTTGGCTTTCCAGCTCGGCTAACAGGGGGCGGGGGGGGCCATTCCGGGGTTCCGGGAGGGGGCGGGGGAGGACGGTGCTGCCTCTGGGCTTCCCCTGAGGCCCTATGGATAAGATCCCAACATGTGCTTCTGGGTTTCCATGGCAGACATCCCCGCCCCTTCCACCCGCGAGTGCGACGCACGCGAACCAGCAACAACGGCGTCAGAGGGCACTTCTTCTGCAGAGTGGCACGGTCGATTCCGCGTTTGACCGAGGAGATTCGCCACGGGGGGCTTGAGTTCGTCGACGCAGGGCACCCCCGTATATGCAAACAGGGCGCACCGCTCGCCGGCGCGTGCTACTTCGGGGTGTCCTCACTGCGTCCGGACTCACGGGCCGGCCGGTCTGCGCAACGCCGGTCCAGGCCTACCTGGCGAGGCGGGGCTTTGGATGTCACCACACGCAGCTGAGTGGGGCAGACACAGGGCTGGGCGAGCACGAGCGCGCTGCGTTCTTCGCCGCTGCTTGCGCAACGATTCTGTCGGTCGTGATCGCGGAGAGCTTACCTCCCGTAACCGTGTAGATGCCCGCCGCTGCCGCGGTTACGGCTTTCGTTGATGTGGTACTCCTCTTGGTGCTGCTCGGGCGGCAACTACGCGCTCACGCGCGCCATGCACTGGGGACCTGACCCGCGTGGGGTAATCGCGCTCGGCTCTGATCTATTCTCAAGCACGACGCCATGCCACAGCGTGCACGGATCGATTCTCGGCCGATCGCATTGGAGCCGGTGTGTTCAGGGCCAGTGCCCGGATCGTTGTTGACATCCAAATGCTTGGTCTGCTCGACGAGGCCGGAGTGAGACCGCAGCGTCGGCGCAAGGCCGCTCTGCCCGGCTCCGAGCCGTAGGCGTGCATTCTCTGTGCCAGGAGCGGAGGCGCACCAGCTCTGCGGTTCATCCCACGCTCGCCGACAACGGCTCCGCGCGTGCGATTGCACTCACTGTTCCGATGCCATCGGCATGGCTCCAACAAGGCGGGACCTAGGTTGTCTCAGCACCTCGGGAACGGTTCGATCTGCTGCTGTTTGAACGAGCCGGCTGCATGGCTACGTGGCTGGGGCGCTCAGCAGGGACGGTTTCGCCTCCAGGGTGCAACCGCCCCCTATCTCGTCCACCAGGCCACACGCGCCTGTGATCCTCTGGTGTGCGCGGCCGATGGAACGGCAACCTATACTGGCGTGGAGACGCGTTCGCCAAACCCGGACCAGTCCGCCGTTGCACGCGCCCAGGCTGGCGGCGGCAGCTGGCGGGGTTTGTGAGCGAGCGTCCCCGCCCAGCAAGCTGGGGTTCCCTCGGTTGAAGAGCCAATGGTGGGGGTCGCGAGCCAGTGCGTGGCTGGTGGGGTGTTCACCAGCAGGCGCCACGAGGCGAACCAAACTGGCCCTGCGAAGGGGCTTGGCCGAGGCGGGGCTGAGCCGGGGCCGCCACCTGCGTTGAACGTCTTGCCTGCCAAGCTCGCAGAGACACCGGCCCGTTGTCAGAAATCCGCGCGCTACGCTGGGGCAGGCCACGGGCTTTTCACATACACCTCGCTCGCTGCCCGTTACGCAGGCCGAATTGGCGTGCTTGACCGTGTGAGCAGGGAGAGAGCACTGCCCTCTGCGGCCCGACAGCTGTGCTGTCAGCGTCCCTCGCCGCCAAAAACGAGATTCGCGGAAAAGATGCTCAGGCCCCTGGCTCGATCTCGTTCCGCGTCTGGTCGCCGGCGGGGACATCGCCTTTTCACTGTGACGGCCGCCCAGGGCCCTTCGGCCCAGATCCCCCTGCAGCCGGCGGAAGCTGGGCCATTCGATCTGCTCAAGCCTCAGCGCCACAAGATCTACGGGCCCAAGGGGATCGGCGCCCTGGTGATCGATCCAGCCCTGAACCTGGGCCCCCAACCAGCATGGCGGCGGCCAGGAAGGGGGGCCTGCGCGCGGCACCTGCCCGTTCCCCCTGCATTCGTGGGCTGCGGTGGCCGCGGAGACTGTGCGTTAAATGGTCCGACCGCAGAGATCGCCGGGTGCGGCTCGCGGCCTGCGCGACCGGCTGCTGGCCAGGCTGCTGCCCTTGCGGGTGGTGAACGGCTCACAACGGCAGCCTGGAGTGCGACGCTGCTGGTCCCCACAAACTTTCCCTACACCTCAAGCTTGCACGGGCCAGATGCGATTTGGAACAACGCCCACTGCACAGCCCCTAGGCTGCGGCGGCGGCTGGCGGAGTGAGCGGCGGTTCGGCCTGCAGGCGCGCAACCCCTCCCACGTTGCTGGCCGCCCTGGGTGCGCAGCGACCGCGGAGGCGGCCGCAAGCCGCTGCGAATTCTTCTTTGACCTCGGTGCGCGCACCGACTGCAGAGGAGATCGATTCGGCGCGCCTCGCCGCTGTGTATCTCAGAAGCCCGTGGGCACAACCTTCTCTGTCGGCACAGAAACCCGGATGACAAGCCGGCCCATAAAGCCTGCGTTTTAACATCGCCAAACAGCTCGATTGCGCTCGTCCAGGGAATCGACGGCCAGCCTCCGATGAAGGCCGTCGGCCGAAGCGGGAGAGCGAGCGGCAGCGCAGCCCCTGCAAACAAGCGCCGACTCGTTTCCTTTGGCGTCGCTCTGAAATCGCCTGCTGGGCCTGCTCGGCACGGCCATGCTTGTGTCTGCGCGCTGGCCGGAGTTTGGGGTGGATGGCAGCCAGGCCACACGGTTCAAGGGGGTCGTGGCGCTCTGCGGGTCTGGTGCTGCTGGTGGCCGCCCATCCGGCGCAGCGGCCTGGGCCTGCTCAGCGCCGCCTGAACGGCCAGCCGGGCGCAAGCCGTCGATTCCAGGCCATCGGCTGTTTCCCTTCCCGGCGATGGGCGCCTTTATCGTGATTCTATCTGCCTCGGACCGCAGTCACCGACCATTGAGGCCTACCAACCGCTCGTGAGCGCAGGGGAGCCTGTGAAGTGGCTGGAAGTTTCCTGCCTCTTCCTGGCGGCAGGCGTGCATCGGCCCTGCTCAGTGCCAGGGCGGAATGGCGCTTTCCGGCCAGGCTCTGCTGGCGGGCGCTGTTCCTCGGATTCGCCCTGCTCTGCCTGTTCGTGGGCCTGGAGGAAATTGAGCGGAGAGGGGTCAGGACGATCTTCAAACTGGGACCACCCCGGAAGCTGTTCAACGAGGTCCAATGCCAGAAAGAGACGAACCTGACACAACCCATGTGGGGTTCAAGGGACAAGTCTTCTGGGCAGCACTTGCGGCGGCCTTCCTGAGTTTGATCACCCTGTGATACCGCTTGCGCTGCTGCCTGCAACGGCAGGGCTTGGCTGCGCTCCTTGTCGGCCGTGGATTTGCGGCCTTACCGGTGGGCTGTCTGATCGGCTACTTCCTGCTTCGCACGGCCATTGTGAACATCGCCAGGGTGGGCGCTGGGGGAAGGAGGCTCGGACGTGCGGTTTCTGGTCACCCGCGGACCAGAAAGTGGCGGAGCGGTTGCTCTTTCGCCTGGAGTGTTGCTGGCACGCCTGCAGAAACTACCGCACTGCGGTGGCGCGCTGCTTGCTCTGATCCGCAGCAAAACCAGGCGTCAGCCCGCAGCAGCACAGACGCTGTGGCCGCGAGGCAACCGAAACAACCACGCCCAGTATCGCCAGGAGTGGGCCTGGGCCCCACCCGGCTGACCAAGCATGCCGGCCGGACCACCGCCAGGCCCACCTGCGCAAGAGAAAGCGCGCAGGCGCAGCAGTTACGAGGGCCCCCAAGGCCTGGCGCGCCGTGATCAGCTCCCCCAGCGAGGCTCCCGCCAGCTCGGCGCCCACCAGGGCCTCCCAGCTAGCGCGGGCCGCCACAGGCAGGGCCGCAGCAGGCCCGGCACACACGCTCACGCACCAGTGGGGCCCAGGGCCCCCGGCACCGATGTAGGCTCCAGCGCGGTGGCCCTGCAGGCGGCGGCCGCCCCCCTAGGCACCACCCCCAGAGGGGCTTCCGGCCCCCAGGCCCAGCGCAAGCGAGGATTCAAGCTGGCTGATACGCCGTATCATCCTGCCAGGGCGGCTCGCGCCCCAACCCACACCCCAGACCCAGAGGCCCGGCCCCGAGCGGCAGGAAAGATCAGACCTCGGTAGCAGACACCGCGCCAAGTAGTTGGTGCCGCGCGGGGAATCGCCAGCACAAGCGTTGGCAAGCAGCGGCCGCCCACCAGAGCAGGTCGCGGCGCGCGTCTTGAGAGCTTTCCGGCAGGGAAAAGGGTCGATTCACGGCAAGCGTCGCGCCAAGACGCAGCTTGGTCCGATCGGCTGCCGGGGGATTGGCCTCCTGTTCGGCTGCGGGGAGGGGCCACCAAGCGAGCTTCCTGGGATTCCGCTCCACGCGTGTCATCCCCAGGAAGGCCGATTTTGGACCGCCGGCTCTTCGAGGCGAGTGGAACAGTGGATCACGTCTCCAGAACCCCTCGGGTTGCAGCGCCAGTCGGGGCGGGCCGCAGCAGCCACTGATCTAGGGCGGCGAGTTCATCGTTGACGGGGATGCGCCCAGGCCTAAAGGCGGGTGGCGGATGACGCGCGGCCGCGGCGAGCGCTTTGAGGGTTGATAGCAGCCGCCACCAGATAGGCCAGAGCAGGCGGTTGCCTGCGCAAGAGCTCTCGCCCTCAAAGGGCCGCTCTCTCGAGGATCCGCCGGGCCAAGATGCCGCGGGAAAGGCGCTCCTCCGCCGTAGCATAGATCAGATCGGCCAGCTCGGTTTCGCTGAGGGTAAAACATCAATCAGCTCGGCGGCCGTTCTCCCCCTCTGGGGATCCATGCGCATGTCGAGGGGGCCATCCGCGCTGGAAGCTGGAACCCCGTTGGGGCTTGCATGTCCAGCTGCGGAACTGCTCACGCGCCGAGTGTCTACGCGCCAGCACGCCCTCAACACCAGTGCCCGCAGGGAGCGGTGTGAACCGCCGCGAAATTGGAGGGGCCACCAGCCGCTGCCGATCGCGGGAGAGGGGGTGCCAGTCGCCCGAACTTCGGGCCCACGCGGCAGCCAGGGCGGCGGAACTTCTTGCC
>Ga0163217_1051382_pt1 | contig 10631 bp, 11 predicted proteins | sample SynspAceP_FD_185933 | JGI IMG/M metagenome (GOLD analysis project Ga0163217, IMG submission 185933) | Saline lake microbial communities from Ace Lake in Antarctica - Synechococcus sp. Ace-P (PacBio error correction) | ecosystem: Environmental > Aquatic > Non-marine Saline and Alkaline > Saline ... | reverse complement strand
CCGGAAACGCTCCCGAAGGCGTTGGCCGATGCGGGGCAGTCGAGGGCCTTTGCGCGACAATTGGTCGGGCCAGTTTATGACGCGGCCTATTCCGCCATCTTTACCCCGGCATGGGGGGGCCGAGGGGCTGGACCCATCTCAAGGCCGCGGCCATCGGGCGGGCGGCGGACCCGGTTCCCGTGGCCGCCTTAAGGTGTGAAATTGGGAGGCGGTGGGCTATTGTAGCGGTGGCGCCACCTATGCGCATTCAGATGGAAGAACGCGCCCGGCAAAGCCTTCGTGCGGGATTGGCGCTGAAGGGACATTTGGCCGATGCGATGGGCGACGTGGGACGCCTTCATCGCCCAATACGATCCCGGCCCACGCGCATTGGTGCCGAAGATCGCCGCTGAAATCGCAAAAACAGGTTGTGGCGCTGGACGGGCAGGGGGACGCGTTGGTGTTTCTGGAGCGGCCGAGTTCGGGGGGTCGCGCGTGGGTGCCGAGGAATTGGCAGCTGCCCGCGTTGGATGTGCCGAGGACGCATTGGCAGGGCAGGGGCACGAGGCGCAGGCGTTCGGTTGGAGTTTTGCTATCACCTTCAGCCTCGCTCGGATCATCTTTGCGCGCCTATCTGAAGCGCCTTGGCCGGATTTCTACGATGTCGAGGCGGAGGAGCAAGCGATTGGGCCATGCCCGGTTGCCTATCCTGAGCCCTATCGGCACTGCATTTTTCCTGATCCAATGGGCCGCCGCTCGACGGCAGCGCAGCTGGCGCACAACGGTTCGACGTTGCGACCGGTGATCGCTTACGAAATCCTGACCCCGGCCGCCGAGCCCTGTCGTAGCGCCATCTGCCTGCCCCCCTGGGCATTGGGCGATTGATCGAACTTTCACACTGAACGCCGGAAGATCGAGCGCTATCAGGCCATTGCGGCGGCGACACCTGGACCGAATGTGATTGCCACTGGCCAAGCCAGGATCGAGGGATTTCGGGGACGGTCGAACCTTTCATGCGAACTATTGTCCCCGCTTGCGCCGGGACCATGGCCGCAAGTCCGGGCTTTTTTGGGGCCACTTTCGCGTGATCGGCAGCGGGACGGCGACTGGCCAGAATGATCGTGCAGCGACAGGGAAGCGGCTTCTGACGCTCATTAGTCAATTAATGCGTTCATTCTTTGGACATTGATACATGTCGCATATAGTGTGCGCATGGATGATGTATATTTTTCCCCTTTGATGATCTGCAGCGACCGACGGAGTGGAACGGCGTACGCTGCGCTCGTGGGTTGGCATGATGGGGCTGTTGTCCCGCGCCATTTGAAAGTCGGGCGAGGGGCCCTGTATCCGCGTGGCCAACGTGCCGGGCGATGCGCTTGTCCGGGGCCCCTGCGGGAAATCCATTGGTCTTGCCCGCACCGGCAATTCGCGGGCGACTTTCTTGTCGGCGATTGACGCGATATCCGGCAACTGGCGAATGAGGCACAGGGCCTTCGTCGCTGCCGGCAAGAAAGCGTGGCACTAAAAGGGGTCCATTCCTCAGCAAGGTCCTATCTGGCCCAACTTTGCGCGATCTGCCCCCCAACAGTTTGAAGAACAGTGCGCAAATGCGGATGTTGTCGGCCGATTGAATGCAGGTCAGCAGCGAACCTCAGATGGACGCACGGGGATCGGACGCGCTCTTGGCTGTTTCTTGAGGCTTCAGCGCGGGTTTCGTCGGTTCAAACGTCTTACGCAGCAAACCAACCCGGCTATCACATCCCCGATTCACGCCGGATCTTGACTGGTCGGTGCGGGAGTGAAATTTTCGCCACTGCGACCGCGTCCTGCTTGGGAACGCGTCGCTGATCTCAATTTCGTGCCATTTCTACCGGAGGACTTTTCCCATTGACGACAAGTGAACTTTTTCTGACAGCCGGATTTGACCGCAAAACCTTGTCTGGGCCGAAGGCGGGTCTGTCCGCTACCTTGTGGCGAAGTTGGAGGTTCAAACTGCGGAATTGCAAAAGCCGGGTTCGGAGTCGCGGCCCCCTCAACATTGCCCTCTCCATCGACGCCATAAGTGGGTCGATGTCTGGCGGCGAAGCTCAGGCTGCAAAACTGGCGTCCCTGGGGCTGCTGGATCGGTTTGAACTCCCGCGACCGTTTGACCGCCGGGTCGTCTTCCTTCGGCCGGATGTCGTAACCCATCTGAATGGCGGCGGCGATGGATGACCGCGGGCAAGCGGTAAAGCCGCGCTCGGCGGATCGGCGAATCAGCACCCCGTGGGCATGGACGAACCGTCTGGCGGGCTGGTTTTGCTGGCCGCCGACGCTGCGGCAGAGCTGCCGGAACGCGACGCGAGCCTGACCGCGCGATAGTGTCGTGGTCATCCTTGAGTGGATGGCCAGGCGAACGGAACGGCATTACCGATGTCGAGGCACTGGCCCATCATTGCGGGCGAACTGCCGCAAGCGTGGCGTTGTGACATCCACCCGTCGGATCCGCGTGACGGGTACGACGAGGGGCACTGCTTGCGGCAATAGCCGAAAAACGGTGGGCGCGACCGCCTTCACGACGCGGAGCGCACGGATGAAATCAAGCGACGTATCCTGCTTGGTGAGATCGGTGAAGGACCATGGCTCAGCTTCGCCTACCAGGGCCGGCTGTTGGTGCTGAATGCCTGCAGGAGGTTCTCCGGCGAACCCTCTTGGCATTTCTGGGGGCGGAAATACACGGCGGGGCATGGTGAGCCTGCCCTTGGGCTGGGCCTCATCCGCTGGCTTGGCGCGAACGCCGTCGTTTCGGCTGATCTGCCCGTCGGGACAAACTTTTGCTACGCCCTCGAAGTCAGGGGACTTGTTCCTCTTACGCCATTTTTCAGTGCTACTGGCTATTTGCGGCGACCGACTTGCGTGCCGTTCCCACTGACTGCGACTGGACTTTGCTTCGCGGGGCAGCGAGAACAGCGCCCCAACCCCCTCTGAACGTTCGAGCCGTTCACGGCCGGCGCGCGCGCCTGGCACGCCCGTGGTTGTTGCGCTACGCGGGCACTCCTCAACCGTGACCGCAGAGGGCAGATGAGGTCCCTTAATACCTTTGCCCGTGAGATCAACGGCACTTTGAGCGGCTATGCCCGCGATTTTACGGGCGGGGCGGAGATTGATCGCTTGAACTCGAACTTGATCCGCAGACCGCGCCGGCGCCGTTGGACCGACGCGGACGCGCAAGGAAATGGTTCTTCAGTCGTCCATGTCTTTTGCGTGAAGGCACCGATCCACCGTGGCGCCGCGCGCGCCAGTTGGGTCTGCCTTATGTCGAGAAGGAGGCCCGAGGCATAGGCCTTTCGCGGGTTTCTCCCGATTTCACTTTGATGAACCGCTACCTGAACAATCAACCTTTGGCCGTGCGGAAAGCACAGTGGAAGCAGAGGGAGGGTTCGCTGCGGTATTGTTGCGAAAAGAATCCGTGCAGAGACGCATGCGGGCAGGGGGCGACAAGGCCACGGAAAATGTCCGAAGGATAGCGCGGTTCTGAGGGATTGTTTCATCGGTTCGTTCGCCACGCTCATAACCTTGAAGGTCGTAGGTTTCAAATCCTACTCCCGCAACCAAAAATAACAAATAAATCATCACTTTAAAACCCGACAGGATTATTACCTTGTGTATTAAGCCCCCAGTTTCTGGTCAACGCTTGGTCAACGTTTTTCGAAGTCCCCCCTGGCGCCTCTCTACTCATAATCTTCCGGAGGCGGGTATCACATTACCAGGCTTCATAGTTGGGTTGCTACGACCGCCCTCATCGCCTCTCCGCAGTTAGCCCAGATTCAAGCAGCGAGTAATGATTCGCGGTTGGCTGGTGTCCTGCGAGCACTTGGCGGATCAGCGCCCACTTTCGATTTGAAGTCATCTTGCCCTCGAACCCGTCAAAGCAGCCGGTTCAGAACTTCTGATTCTTGGCGTTCGTTTAGCGCAAAGCGCCTTAAGCGCGTTCCCAGAATTGCCCCCTTGGAAACGACCGTCGGCGAAGGGGGGGGGGGGCGGGGGGGGGGGGGGGGGGGTGGACGCTGTCAGCGCCATGGATCCCGCGACCGAGGCAATCGAGGGAAAACCCAAAGATCCAATGATGTTCACGTATCGTAACGCCCTTCTGGTGTTCGCTCAAGCTTGATCGTAGTAGGTGTTCCGCTCAGCCCCTGATCTGGCGGCCGACATGCTGTAAAACGCTGCGGGACTTCTCCTCGGGACCGTGCAAGCACCAGTATCGGCATTTAGCTCGGGCGATGCGGCCGTACCATCCTCGAAGGGATGAAATCGTTCACAAACCAGAAATGCGCCAAAGTGCCGCTTTTTGATCACCGGTATCGGTGGTCAGGGGCGCGTTGAAACCATGCGATTGAAGGCCTTATCTCCGGCTTCAACCTGGGTGCAAGGGGGGGCCGAATTAGTGAACTCTTCTCCCTGCCGTTAAGGGGCCCCGGACACACCTCCATTGGGGCCAGTTACTATCATTCGCGCCAGCTCCCGATGTTGAATTTTTGTTCATGCCGCTGCGCCGGGTGCGGGGAAAAGGGCTTCATTGCCATTTCCGTAAAGGGCGCTCGGCGGTGGAAGTGGGGCCGATTAGTTCTTGCGTCGCATCCAGGGCATCACTCGACGATGCTTCCACGTTGCGATCGCTCGGAGGAGCGCGCCAATATCAATGCCGAGACCGTCGGCGAGCGATTGATTCGTAACCTGAATGTTAACGTCGAGCAGATTTCCTCCTTCAATTTCGCTTGTTCTTGACGACGTCTTTGGCCGTTAGCGTCTGCAGAACCGCTTCCTCCCGCAGCTTTTGAAACCCAGCGCTTCCCATTCGCTCCGAACTCAATCGTCCCTGGTCATGGCGAACTGCGCTGGAGGGTGCTTGATATTGCTCGCATCCTGCCAGGGTCAGGGTTGGGCCAGTCAGGTTGATTCCCATATATATCAATCTTATTCTCCGCATATTGTCGGTTATTTATTTGCCCAGTATTCCTCCGCAAGTGCAAGATTAAACGCGCATATATTGCCAGAGAATATTGTGCGCTATTCTCTGAATCATTGGCGCCCGAACCCGATGCCCCTGGCTTCGTCCATCTTTCCCCGGATCAACAACTCAAGGGTGGTCGTTGCGATCGAGGGGCATGGGAATACATTCTGTTGAAGCATTAGCCCCATGTCGTAGACTTACTTTAGTCATACTGGAGCGCATTGGATGACCCATAAAAACCACCTCAGCTTTACTGCCCGCCCACCGTCGTTTCTGACTGAGAAAGTCGCCGGGTGAAGGCGTGTTTGCTTTCCACAAAGTGCGGCCGTTTGGCCGCCTGCGGCTTGGAAGCAGATGATCCGTGATTGAAAGGATGGAGCGGAGGCTATCCTACTTGACCGGTATTGGCGACGAAAATTTCGGGCGCGATGCAAAAACTTCGCGCGGACGAATACGTCGATCCTGCGCCTAGCTTATTTGCGGCTGCCCGTTCAAGCCATCTGAGCGCTGCGTGGAAGATGAGTACCTTATCCGGTTTCCACCCCTCTTCGAGGACGACCTGAAATCTATTGCGGAAATTTGATCGCCAGTTACGCGGGGCCGTCAAAAGCGGCAGAGCGTTTCGCTTGGCTGAGATTGAGAAAGTCGTACTGAAAGCCTCGCGGACACGCCGCATAAGGGCAGCGTCCGAGCGGAAGATAAGCTCCGGGCCTTCGCGCCATTCCGGCAGGCAGGAAGGCAGTGGTCGCCTTCACGGCGTCGAATGATTGCCACGCGAACGGTTTTCGCTGCATGCGGTCAGCTACGCTGGTTCCTAACTTGGGTGCGCCGAACATCATCACGAGGACAATAACTGTTGGCTCGGCGTCCCGCACATAAATGGGGCCTTCAAGTCGGGCATGCGTGCCGGTTGCTTACAGGGCTGAGCGCTCCTGCGCCAAAGGCTATCGACAGGCTAAGTCTGCCAGCGCCGAAATCCGGTCGGTGGCCCGTTTGGAACCTGTGATCGCCGTCCGAGGGCGTCATCTGCACTGGCCCAGCGCATTTTTGGCCGCTTATTGAGCAATCGACAACATTTCCTTCATGGAGCGCTCGGCCACAGCGGTTCCGGAGGACGCTTGATTGAGCTTTTTGCAATCTTGATCAGATGCACAGGCGATAGGAAGAAACACGCCGGGGCAAATATGGCTGGAGCTTCTCGTGAGGCGATCCTCCGTATGGATGGCGATTGATTACTGCACACCGATTTCGGATCGAATTTGGTGAAATCGCGGCTTTCCCGGCTTTGACTGAACCTGCATGCTGACCGGATTCTCTATCTCATCCAGGGGCCACATGGTCCGATTTTCACGTACGTTACGCACATGTTCGACGGCGACCTTGACGCTGTCCTTGCCTGCCGAGGCAGGGCGTTTCGCTGAGCTATCATCTGATTTGCCTGGGCGATCAAGGAAGACCCACCTCTAGGGTTTGATGAAAAGTTCGGCCGCTGGAGGCCCTTTGTTGCTGTCAGGCGTTGAGGATGGGCCCTGGCCTACGCGAATAGCACTTCTTGCCGATGGACCACAAAGCCTTGGGGGCGTCGAGGACATTGCCCGTTTTGTGAAAAGATTCCTGCCGTCCGCCAAGGCCTGTGAGGAGGATGACCTACCGTCGATTTGGTCTACTTTGATGAGCGACCAAACAACCATCTGGCCTGGTGCCGACAACCACCTTTGGCCGGTTCGGGGCTGGAAAATGGACGGGCATTGGCCACGTCTGTGAGGGCAATGCCCCACTGGCTCTGACTGATTTTGGGAATAGGGTGCTGGTCGCTGGCGGGTTTGCGTAAACTGGGATCTTCTGCCTTTCAACGGAGGACCCGGATTGGGCCTACAAACCCATCACCGACCAGCAATTGAGGTATACTGACGACCTTCAAAATCACAGTTTCAGGACCGCACCGCTCGCTGACCGCGCCAGAGGTTTCAGCGAACGCGACCGCTCGGACGCTTCGATGCCGATCCTACACCGCCCTTCGAAAGCGCAGATCGTTCACGGGCGCCACGGTGGGCCGATCCCCTTTGAAGACTATTGGGAGACCGATCTTCTTCCTGCTTGAGAAAGGACAGCGCGTTGCAGTCCGTCACCCTTGTTACGCCACTTCAATAAGCGCGCATCACTGGCGTTCCCGATGATCGACCGGCGCACCCATGGAGCGGGCAGGGTGCGCCAGTGGCGGCGCTGATGTCCCTAGAGGCGCGACATCATCTTCCGCCAGACGCGGATGCCGGATATTATGGCCATCCGACTTCACCCATGCTGACGAGCTGGGCGTGACATCGCAGGGCAAGCCGTTTCCGCCACGCTCTGCCTTTAGCACTTCGTTCTATGCGTCTACAAGCGCTTGGGAAAACATGTCGGAGTGGTTCTTGCGGCGAAAGCCTTACGGCCTTGGCGAGAACCTGCAGCAGGCCCTCTGGTCGCGGCGGCGTGCCGCAAAACCATCGCACCGACAGCCTCTCAGCCGCTTTCCGTAATCTGACTGTCGATCAACGCGAAATATTGACCAAGCGCTATTGATTGCCTTTGTCGGGCCATTTACGGCATGGATGCAGTCGCAAACAATCGCGCTGTGAGGCCCACGAGAACGGGGCGGGTGGGAATCCCAGAACCGGCACCTTAAAGTCCGCAAACAATCAGGCGTTGATAACTGCGCGGCAACGTCCGCCGGAACTTTCGCATGCGTTCAAGGGACTACTCGGCGCTTTTGTCGACATGCTGGTTGCAGGCGCAACAAGCAACGGGTGGCTTGCCGTATCTGGCCAGAAAGGACCGCCATTTTTGAAAGCCCTTGCGCAACGGGCGGGACGACAGGACTTCACTGAGAATTGTTAGGCGCCTGGTCACCCGGACGGGTTGGGTTCCTGATCAAGAGCATCATTCTACAGCGCCCCATTCGCAGTTGAATGGGCAACGTTTGCGGGTTCACCTCTACGATGACCGCATTGAGGGGTTTCTGGGCGGCACCCTCGTTCGCTGACCCATCCCCGGGCCCGTTGGACGCAACGATGGCCATCGCGTCCAACGTCATCATCAACTACACCATTGTCATCCACGCCTTGAGAGCGCCAAACCGCAAGCCCTGTGGAGTCCGATTCTACCGCTGGACAGCCTGTTCCCCCGGACTTGAATAGCCGAGGCATGGAAGGTATAGCAGCGGGACCTTGCCAAGGCGGGACGTCCTGCCGCCGGATGGTCGATCTGCTGTTCATTTGCAACATGTTCAAGCCTGTTGAGGCGGAAAACTTGGCGCATTCTGCTGGCAGCAGACCTCGACGCAAGGTCGGGTGCCGGAGCCCAAGGCCCTGGTGTTGCATTGCTGGCTCCAAAGGCCACAGCATTGCCATAGGATGTTGCTGTCGCTCACCCTCGGCTGCGACCAGCTTCGCATGCTCTCTTGGGGGGCAAGGCGCATGACGCTCCGCGAGATCGACATCCACAACGCGGCCCAGCATGCTGGACGGCGCTGCGGCTGCCCAGCTTCCACAAGCTCTGGGCCGAGATTGCCACCCGGCGCCGACACCCGAAGGCTGGCCAGCGTCCGTTTTCCGTATGCCGTCTCTTGGCGGAAGTATGAACTGGCCGAGCGGGACATTTGCGCCGCATTTCAGGCGCATCTTGAACGAGGGCACAACTTACCGGCAGCAAGACACTGGCAACCTCGACTTCAAGGCCCTGCCAACCTTGCCGCAGTGCCCGCCATTCGAGGCCCTGGCGGCAGGGCGATTGCTGGACGGCGGCGGCAACCTTGATTCCGCAATCGGCAACTTCCGGTGTACCGGCAAGACGACACATTCCTGCTGCGCCATCGGCACGCTCTTTGGTGGAGGCCGGGTCATCGCGTTCTTCTACACGGACCAGCGATCTCGTGCAGAGGCTTTTCAGGCCGCGCGACCGACCTCGTTCTCGAGGCGGGCCTTGGCCAAAAACTCCGACAAGTTCGACCTGAAATCATTCCTCGACGGACATTTCACCTATGCCCACAGGGATCAGGCTGAAAACCGGACGTCCTCTTCGAAACTGATTCGCTCGGCGCTATGAAATCGCAGCATCGCCATCGCGGCCAACCAACCCTTCAGCGGTGGGATCAGATCTTCCCGGACAAAGCCATGGGACTGTACGCCGCCATCGACCCGACCTCGTTCCATCACGCCAGCATTTTCTTGAGATGAAAAACGCCGAAAGCTTTCCGTCAGCGCGCCGCCGCCTCAAACAAAAGGGCACAGGCCGAAGCCCCAGCGGACACAACCATCCACACGACAACCAAAACGAAGGAGAAACCTAACCCAGGAACAACATGAACGACACGCCAACCTCAGCGGCCTGGAAATCCGGGCCAAAGATGGTTTAGTCGCGCCGCGGACAAGGTGGTTGACGTTCTACCAGTCTACCCACCGGCCTCGGGTAATACCTATCTTCGCCATTTGGCGTGATCTCGTTGAAGCGGTCTACCCAGACCTTCGACGCCGGATTGAATCCCTTTTGAGGATTTTTGATCGCTTACTCACGGTTCAAAGGAAAAGGCTCAATTCGCAATTAGCTATGGCACAATGATGGTCAACCGGCAGGATTCCTACTGCTGCGGCGAGGACGGCGCGATTAGTGTGGTGTTGCTTTTTGAAGCACTGCAAGAATGGAACAAAAACCATCTGAGATAGCTGTCGAGATTTTACTTGGTTGGCGGACCGCGACGATGAGCGGACGAAGGAAGGACTTGAGCCGGCTCATGGCGGCTGTTGACGGTCTGGGATGTGCAGTTCTCCCGGACACAGCTCGCCAGCGGTTTGGTTCAGCGAACGCAATCATGGGCTGACGCCAATCGCGGCGAGCGCAGGGCGATAAACTGGTTGCAAGCCGTCCGTGGACCAGCAAGCTCCAGGATCAAGGACTGGCTTGCAAAACCGCTTATGCAAAATGACGGCGACGGCCGAACACCGCTTGGCAATTGGGCGCGAGGTGGCAGCCGGTGCCGGGTCGGACGGCCAATCAGAGGACCGGAACCTTGTTTCATGACGGATAAATTCCCGTCTTTGACGCACTTGGCCCAGCCCGCAGCCTGGCGGGAGCCTTTGCGATTCGAGGTTTCGTTCACTTTACGGGATGCTCAAAGGACAAACGTCTCGTCGGACCATCGACCGATAACCACGCCAGTTGAAATCGCCGCCAGGACGTCAACAGCCCGCCAGGAAGCGTGAACGACACAGCGAAAAAGCCGTGCATGCCGGCCACCCGCAAGCGCCGCCGGACCGAAGTCTTTCACCAGTGTTCGCCATCGCTTAACGACCCAAGGCAAATTCCGGTCCAAAGCAATCCTTGGTGTCGCAAGCCGATGCTAAACGGAACGTTTATTTCCCAGGATCAGCGCGGAGCAGTTTTTTTGAAGAGGTTTTGCCGCAAGGATACTTGCGCAAAAATTTTACCGCTCAAAAACCCGTTTTGGAAGGGCGGACCCTTCGGATTACACAGACCCCCCGGCCCCGTCCGCCAACCCCCCCAATGCGGGGGGGGGACCAAGGGGCTTCGCCCGCCGTTTTTCCCCCGGATTTTTCCCCGGGCTTCCCTTTTTCCCAAAGGCCAGTCCGATTCACGGGCTTCCAGCGACGGGGCATCTTCTCTG
>Ga0163217_1061462_pt1 | contig 10632 bp, 14 predicted proteins | sample SynspAceP_FD_185933 | JGI IMG/M metagenome (GOLD analysis project Ga0163217, IMG submission 185933) | Saline lake microbial communities from Ace Lake in Antarctica - Synechococcus sp. Ace-P (PacBio error correction) | ecosystem: Environmental > Aquatic > Non-marine Saline and Alkaline > Saline ... | reverse complement strand
CGCGCACAAGGCCGGTAAGATTACTCTATCATCGTGTGCGTCATGTTCAGATCCCACGCCGCGCGGCGAATGAGCAAGTAGGCCCCCGCCAGATAGACAATCCGGTCACCGAACCAACAGCTTTGACCGCAGCACGAATCTATCGATATCCTGCACATCGATGGATCTGATAGTGGGCGGACACGGGCAATTCCTTCGTCAATTGCCGCCCAGTTGTCCTCGGATCGGCCGAAGAACAATGTGACCTCGGCACCAGTCGCCAAGCTTATGCGCAGGCTTCGCCTACCCGCACTCGCCCCGATCAGCAATAAGCGCCTTTCCGGCCATTCGGTCATGTTCATCACTTCTACGAATTGTCGCAAACAAGCCGGCCACCTTCAGGCCAATTTGCGGGAAATTGGCTCGGTTGATGATCGTGCCGTCCCGGTAAGATACATCCAGTCCACGGTTTCAGAGTGCGCCCGACATCGTCGGGCAACTGGAATTGGACATATTCTCGGACTGTACCGTACGCCCAACGTCCCCCTTTGCAAGTGCGATGACTCGGGCGCCGTCGCAGTGAAATGCCCTGCCTCGCCCAATGGATCGTCAGACGCGGCTTGGGTGTATTATCGCAAGACGAAATGTTCGTTAATCTGGGGGCGGCGTTGTCGCCATCCCATGTCCAAACAAAAGTCACCACAAAGTCGCTGGTTACCCCGTCCCGCACGGGGCCAAAGATTACGCTTCGCAGCCATGGCCCCGTTCAGATGTATTCTTTCATGTCGAAACGGTGTGTAGTCATTCCGCATCATTTCCGACGAGCTTTTGTGCAGAAAAAGCTCATGACAAGCCGCCGGCGCCAGCCAGATCCCGCAAACACCAGGGCAGCCCTATAAAAAACATTACCAGAACATCGATCATATTTCGTCATCCTTTTCAGCGCGTGGCGCCATCAACCCGATGGCAATCAGCTTGAGCACGCAAGGCACAACCGGCCATAAAGCCCTAGAGTGTAAGATTCGCCACGGTCGATTGCCCGTGCGCACATGTCAAACAACACGGACGCCTGCAGCGTGGAGTAGCGCCTATTTGGCGCGAAGCAAGGAGATTTTGGACACAAGTGACCACAAGCCCAACCTTTCGCGGCGGATGGGCCACAACGCCATACGTGCTGCAACAGGCAGGTAGAAGCGTCAGATCGGCCCCGAGCACCGCCCGGAGCAAAACACCAGCACGAACACGCCAGATCCCCCACCCCAGAACAATGTCCCAGCGAACACCACAAATCGCCAGACGTCATCGCAGAAAGCAAGACGGGCTGGGGCCGAAACGCGTACTGCCAGTTTTGCCCCAGAAGGGGGCCGCACGGCAGCAGAAGAAGACAGCAACGAGCGCGGCCCCTCCCACCCCGGTTGCCGACGCACCTTTCGACATAACAGGAAAGAGCGTCGACGTGGACTGCAACGGGGGCGGCATGGAAAAGCGCCGCATCCACCAGCACCGGCGCGCGGACGGGATCGCACAAGGACCACGCCGATTACCCGTGTGCCCACAACGCCTGTGCTGTGCAACTCGCCCCGCATGGCAAAAAAAACGCCCCGCCGCGCCAAGCCGGCAAGCCGACGGCGAACCCGCAAACGGGATCTACCCACCCGAGCATCACAGGCAGCACCGAGGCGGACGCCAGACGCCCAGCAACGCCCCGGTCTTCGCCCAGACGTTGCCAACATCCAGATGCCACCCCGGGCACGTCGCCCGCCTTGGCGGACCCCTTGGCATAAAAAACAGATTGTGAGAAACTGACGCAAGGAAAACACGCCCGTCAGGGTCAGCGCAAACCAGATCAGCGGCGCAGCCAACAGCGGACCGCAAACAGCGCAAACATCGACCCTGCCTCAGGCTGTGCGACAGCGACAGCCACCCGCGCTTTGTCGCGCAAGGCATTTATTGCGGACAAGCGCCCCAGCAGCGCGGTCTTGGACCACATCAGCAGGCGCAGGCCCAAAACAGCCAACCGACCAAAGCGCAAGGGACACCCCGTATTCTCAGTCAACAAAGAACTTGGCGCATGGATGTAAATCGGCAGCCCCGCCGCCGCAGCAGTGACGCAAACAGGCATAGGCCGCGCAGTTGATGCGGGCCGAGCGGGTCACGTATTCGAGACGTCATTCACCGCGGTTCGGGACGCGGCGCATAGCCGCCGCCCTTCCAACCCAGAGGTTTAGCGCCATGCCAGTGGATTAGCCCGAGCCCACGCCGCGCCCCGAACGGGACGCCCAGCAGCGAAACCACACGATTGCGCGTTTCGGTCAGCGGCGTGCGTAGTACCGGTTAAGCGTTGGCGATCAAACCCGCCAGTGGTCGGGATATAGTCGAATCCAGGACCCCGATCATGATCATCCGAATATCAAAGCGAAAGCTGTACATCCCGCCTTCGACGGGCTGAAGGGCGAGACATGAAAAATCTTCGTCGCGTGCAGGTGATCGGTCGCTCGATCGCGGCGCAGGGGCATCGTGGTGACACAGATAACTGGCGTCGCCGAATGTGTTCGACACCTCTTGTTCACCGCCGATCAACGCCGCGTCGGCGGCGGCCAAAGCCCAGAAACTAAACGGGTTAAAAAGCCATTGCCCCAGAACCCAGGCTGTGCCATCAGCTCGATTATCCGCGCGAACGCGTACGTTAATGCGTGCGCCAGAACATCCGCAAAAACCCAGCGGGCCCCGCGAACCCGCACCTTTGGGCCAACGTTGGTCCGCGCGTCACAGGGATGTCACAGGCGCCGCGGTGCGCCCGAATAACGTGGGGCGTTTGCAGACTCGGCCTTCTGCATCCCAGCACCACATTAATCAGAATAGACATAGCGAAAGCTGTTCTCGACCGCCCCCTGCGCCCGATGGGATAGGTAACCCCCGGATATTGATCCACGCCGCTGTCATTCGGCGGCCAGCGACACCTTGGCCTTGGCACGCAGCCCTGACCACACACAGCGCTGGATAGCCCGTCTTCGTAAAGCCGTGGATTCATCCATGCGCCGCCAGAACCAGGTGTCTGTGCGCATTGAATCCGCGCACCCTTGCTCTTGGGCTGCCAACGCGCCCAGTATCATAGACGCGGATGGCGCAGAGTGACCGATCATAGAATCAGTTCCGCGGATTCGGGCGTTGGTGTGAGCGTGACAAAATGCGGATCGTCCATCGGATAGGTGCAACGAAATTCATCCAGTATGTCAGTCGATCCGTCGTCTGCTGTCCCTGTCCTCAGCATAAATTCCAAGATGGCCAGTTTTGCGCAGCTGGGCATCACGGATGCAATCCGCATTGCAAGCACCACATCGTTGGGTTCGGTATTTCACCGGCGCCCCAAGCCGCACGCTTCCTGCACGTGCTGGGCTCGGCAGCAGTTGCAAGTGCGGTCATCGAATGGCTGGCAACACCGACCTCGTCAAAGGCTTCCCATTCCCGCGCGGTTGTTTTCAACCTCTACCCCAATGGGTACGGCGACGGATTGGACAGGGGTGCCAAGAGCGGATGTCGACGCCTATTGTCCGACAGCGATGCCCCCAAGACGGTTCCACGTATTCCTGTGACCCGCCGTCGACGTATACACCTGGTGCTGCCTGTGTGGCTTAGCAAGGCTGGTTTTCAAAAAGTCGACCATCGAATATGCTGGGAAAATCCATGATCTTGTCCACGGGTGTTGACCAGATCGCGCCGGACAGCAGCGTTCAGGTAAATATTTGCGAGAATATCGCCCGCGCCCAGCTGTTCCAAAAAGCCCGCGGATCGGTCAGCGCGCCGCGATTTTCCTCGCCAGTTTGTGTCGCCGTGTGTTGAAAACCGCCACGATTATCGGTCAAGCATCCGCAGAAATTTGGGGTTCAGATGCATTGCGCCGCTGCAGCAAGATCGAATCCAGCGGTCATCAGCCATATTCAAGCCGGCCCGCCGTCAATGAACGCACCAAAGTGCTCTATGTTGGATTTAACCACGGGCACTCCAGTTCTTTGAACAGCTGCGGCAGAGGTTGGAGTAATTGGCATAGTTCGAACACGATCAAAAGCACGTTCACAGGGGCTGATCGGCCCATTCCTGCCCCGCCATCTTGCGTGCGCGCATGACCGCCCAAAACGGAGGGCAGCTTTCGAACAAAGTTGACCTGATGTCGTTCGCCCAGAATATGCGCAGCCCCCATGCCGGAAATACCCGCCCGATTGACGGCAATTCTTCGGTTGCCAGCCAAAGGGGCTGTCTGTGGCGGGTCGATGCTTCAAATGGCATTAAGCGAGAAATTCCAGATCTGTCAGTTTGGTCTGGGTGCTGTGGGCTGATACACGGCCGGACGCTTAACATGAGTTGCAGTTAATAACGCACTAACTACGACTTTCTTAAACACCCCTGTCGCATGGCTCCTCGCTTAGTTAGCCCGTCACGGCGTATTAATGTCAGGCGCCGACAAGGGATACAACGCGACTATCCTGCTCTGACAACTCTTTCGAAATCGAAATTATCCAAGCCGCGCCGCACGTTGCCCGCGCGTCGCGGCCAGTGCCCACCCTTCAAGGTCGCAACGGCCTGCCCGAAATGGTGTTCAGCTTGGCCACGCGTTCCACCCACAAGCTCTACCGTCCGGCAAATCTTGAGCCGTTTGCGAATGGCCCCCGCCTGTTCCCGCAGTGCCGCGCGCTCTTTCAGGATCGCACGCAGGTGTTCAGCGTCGCCACTGCAGGTGGTCGGTGATTACCGATCCAGACCCGCGCGTCAAGCCTTCACGCACCAATTCGGGAAAGTTGCGTGGAGATTCCGCATACGGCCTCGAGGGGCAGGAACATCAGCGCGCCATCGCTGTTTCACCTTCGATGATGTTCATTTCGTGGAAGATCGCTGATGTGCCGCTTTGACGCGAACACGCATTCGCACGGGAGGCGTCCTTACCTTCGTAATCGTCTTGGACGGCGCAGCGCTGTAGGCTTCAAGCGGAATTGCTGTCGATTCCGATCGCCGGCGGGTTCGGCAGGTGGATCATACAATCCGCCGCGCTTTGCCGCCCTTCGAGAGCGTCGCCTGCATGGTATAGCTTCGCTGGCAGCGCCTTTGGAACGATATCACTGCAGCTGGATTCACCGAAATGCGCCCACGGTTGCTTATTGCTCAGGTGTTTGCAGTGACAGTACATCGCCGGGCAGTTTTTGGTGATATTATCCTGCGCCTGTCGATCGCCGCCAGCCGCTCCTGAAGCTTGGTCAGACTGTGTTTGTCTTAGCTTGGCTTGCCCGTGCAACGTCGCGCTTCATGCGTTTCCTGCATCTCTGCAACGGACCGCAACGGATCGGCAGCTTATCGGCCAGCCGGTCTGCATCTGCTGCTGTCATGGCACATCCGCGTCTCCGATGCTTTTGTACCATCTGGGCTTTGCGCATTGGCCTGCGTTGTCGACAGGGTCATGCAAGGCCGCCGCGCAGTTCGTTCCTTGCCCCATTGCCAAGCTGTTGCACATGGCCCCCAAGATTTGCATCTTGTCGCGCCCAACGGGCGTAACACGCGCCCGACCGGCCGCGGCCCCACACCATTCACCAGCAAAGATCAGCACCAGCAAGACCACGCAACCGCCACCGATCAGCAGCAGCATCGCAAGTCCTGCAGCGCATAGGTTCATCACCAACCTGACATTGTGCGTCGACAGACGTTCAAATACGCTTCAACTTTTCAGCATCGACATAGATGGGGCGGCATGGTGTGCACGGCACGGAATGGGGGGTCGCCTCCATCTCGCGCAAAGCAGGCCGCCGCACGTTCATTCCTCGCCGCCGCATCCAGCGATCCCGGATCGACTGATCCGTGACAAGGCCACACGGCTGAGATCGCCTCGATCCGGCCTGGCAGTGTGTTGCTTTCATTTTGGTCCGCCAGTTCATCGAGAGATACTCCAGCAACATCGCCTTGGCGTCCACCTTGCCAAGGATCGCGGGGCGTTTCACGCACGGCGATCGCGCTACCGCCCAAAGGGTTCGATTCCCAGTCCAAAGGCGCGCCAGTATCATCGCGACCTCAAGCAGCCGCGCCACAGTCAAGAGGCCGACGAGATCCACCGATTGCGGGGATCAACAAGGCCTGCGCTGCGACACCGTTTTACCGCCCATCTGGCGTCTTCAGCTTTCATGAGATCAGACGTTCATGACGCCGGCGTGCTGGTCAACAATCACCATGCCCGGTTCCGCCTGTTTGTGCGATGATGTAATATCTCATGGCAAACCTGCCCCGCGTGCGGTTCCCAAAGAAAAGTCCGGCGCGGGTGCCGGCGTCTCGCGTCATGGCTTTGTGCATCAGAGGGCGTCAGCACCATACTGCTGCGGCGTCTCTACCGCCACATGCCAGCGTTTTCGCAAACTCCCGGCTCGGCGCTTGGCCTATAGCGTCGTGCGCGCACCGAGAGAGGGCGGTCCATCTGATATACGCTCCCTGCAGGTTGTTCGCCCGGCCGCATCGCCCCAAAGGTCGCATTCCCACAGATGGTCGAGAGCGCGGTGCCCCGCGTCCGCCAGCGCATTAGTCAGCAACCCGAAACCATCAACCCACGCGCCAAAACGGCAGGTCGCGAAAGCGCACTTCGGATTTGCGGGCGTGGACGTTCACGTCGCGAGCTTGGGTCACATCCGACAAAACAGCGCGGCAGCAGGATGGCGTCGCGGCTCATCAGGTCAAATAAAAGCCCCGCGCAAAACGCGCCCACCAAAAAGCTGTCGGCGCACAGGGCGGCCATAACGAACAAAATTGCGTCACCGCAGAAGCGCGCCGAGTAAGTTGGGCAAGGCGGAGCATATCCGCTCAGGTTGCAGACCGTCGCTTCAGCAATCAATGCCAGCGCATTTTCCGCCACAAAACTCGGCCCCCCAAACTGTGCCAGACGGCCATGCAGCGGCAGCGAACATATCGCCTTGTTCTGCGTCCGCGCGAAAAACACCTCGCGCCCGGGACCATCGCCGGACACATCGCGCAGGGTGAAACGCCACGAAGGTTTCCGCATCGACCAACCGCTTGATGATGTCAGAAGATCGCCTGCGCCTCGGCGCGGAATCGGTCCGCAGGAAATCAAACGCGCAGGGGTGGCAAAGAACAGGTCGCGCAGCGTGACAACCGTGCGCCGCTTCAGCAGCGGCGGGGACGCACAGAGGCAGTCACCACCCCGTTGCACCGAAAAATCTCTGCCCCGTCTTGCCCAGCCCGCGGCTGCCAAATGTTAAGCCGCCCGACACGCCCAGCGATGCAACGCCTCGCCGCGAAAAGCCGAAGGTGTGGATGTCAGCAGGTCCGTTCCGCGATCTTGGAGGTCGCGCTGCCGTGACAGCGCCAGCCGCCAGATCGCCCGCCGCAATCCGCAGCCGTCGTCCGTTGACGCGGATCAGGGTTTTGCCCCCGTCGGCATATTCAACCTAATCTGGCGGCACCCCGCATCAATCGCGTTCTCGACCAGTTCCATTGACCGCGAGGCAGGGCGTTCAACGACCTCTTCCCGCGGCGATACGGTTAATCGCAGACGTCCGTCCAGTTGCCGGATAACCGGAGATTTTTCGCTTATGTTGGGGTTGGATGCGCCATGCGGCTCAGACTAGCATAGAGGCGCGCGATTCTGAAACCGCGCATAAGAGGACTTAACGCCTGTCGCGGTGTTTTAAATCCAGTGTGGCCGCGTTGAAACCAGGGACGATCTCGGCCGCGTTTCGCTGCCTGCATATGGCTCAGGTTGGCAGGGGGCATCGCATCTGGCACACCCGCTTGCAAATAGATCGTTTCGCCGCAGCTGGCGATCTTGGTGTTCAGTCTCGAGCGCACCGGATTTTCGGGCAGAGCAGCCGTCCCACCCGGTTCTGCGGCGTGCACATGCTGCAGCGGCCACGCACGATGTCATTAGCACCCGGTCGAACCCTTCCGCATGGGGCAAAGCGCAGCGCAGGGGCCAGTGGCCTTTCGGGTTCGACACTGCGGAAACATGGGCCAGTCGACAGCCAACATGATCGGACGAAACAACACGCGGTGACCGCCATTTCCCACGTCGGGTTGCCCTGACGCGCGTGCAGCTGTTAAGTAGTGGCGGATCTGTGACCCCCAATTCAGGAATTACCAGCGCGCCGATCAGCCAGTTCATTTCCGACGCACAATGCCATGGGTAGTGGATTGCTGGCATCAGGAAGAACACCGGCAACGGTCAATAGTTCTTATGCGTGCTGCGCTGTTGCGTCTTGCCGTATTCGCATCCGGCACCCGCCCCCGCCTTGAGGTCGGCCACCACGAATCCGCTATGGTTCGGCATTGGATGATGGAAAAACACGTTTGCCGACATGATGCGTCGCGGTGAAAGAGCCACCAGATTGCAAGCAGCGCTGCGCGGCCCGAAACGACTGACGATTATAGAAATAGGCCATCCCCACGAGGATCACATTACAGGCCGATCATCAGCGCGTTGTTGTCGCCCGGAATATTGCTTTTGCAAATTTGATGCGTAGACCAGCCAGCCAAAGCCAAGCGACAGGCATGGAAAATCCCACCGCCTGCCAGTTCGCCAAGCTCTGCAACACTGGATCAACAAGAATAGAATTCGGGCCCGAGTAGTAGACCAAGGATCAGCAACGCAAAGCCCGAGAGCCAGGTCGAATGCTTTTCCCATTTGACCAGATTCCAAATCGTCGGGCATCTGCGCAGTGCCACCCAATACTTTGGACGTGAATAGAACCCGCCGCCGTGAGCCTGCACTCTCCCCGTCCGCGGCCCGGTTTGAGGTTGCCGGTCCGGTGCAGCCCAGATCCAGCGCGATGAAAGTAGAACGACGGACCCGAATCCACGCAGAGGCTGATGACATGCACCCACGCGAACGGCAAACTCGATCCAAGCGCAATGGCGGCCATATCGTACATGGGGTAGCTCCTTAGTGACGTGTCTTGGTTGTATGCGGCAGCTGTCCTTTGAGAGCTGCTCTGACAACCGCCGACTTCCTCGGTTGATTTCTCTCGCCAGTTCTTCGGGCAGAAGCAGGTCAGCACAATTAGCAATCAGAGCGGCGGAAGCAGTCCACTCGTCAGCAGAATCTTGGGCCGTCCAGGGCAGGTGTTGCACCGCACCCGGCTCAGCTTCAGCCCAGGCCGACGACGATCGACGTGGCGAAGATCACATATTGCGGCGTTCCAGTTCCACATCGACAACACTCGACGCCCGCCGCCACGACCATGCCGAACTTACGATGACCCCGCCGCCAACACCCTCGATCGGATGGTACGGATACCGCCGCCCCACCCTTGGGACGAGCCCACAGACGATCAGGATAACAACGCCGCACGATGTGACGACATGGCGGCTTTCATGACGCCGGTCATCGCGATCAGCCGACGTTCTGCTGAACGACTGATGTTGGGCAGCCACCAAGATGGCCCGCAACAGGCTGACCCGATCCCGTCGGCATAAGTCGGCGCCTGAATTTTCGCTATTCCGTCGCTTCGCGGCCCGCGCCGCCTTTGGTGATCCCCTCGACGTCGCCCACGGTTCAAATCGCCGAAAGAACCGCCATCAAGCAAAAAGCCGACGATCGCTGCAGCCGGAAAATTCGAAAACCCGTATTTCAGGCGCGGTTGGCAGTGCAAAAGCGGCGGACCCTGACCATGACCGCATGATATTCCCCAAAGCTGAGCATCCCGACGCCAGTGCATAGGACGTAGCCCTACGATTCAGATCGATCAGCACGCGACGAAATGGACCAGTCATCCCGCGGGTGAAAAAACTTGACCCCCAGCGTAACAAAGATTCACCACCAGCGGCGGCTGACAGTTCAGTCAGGCTTGCCATAGGCCGTCGTTCCAATTGCGGCACCCACCTGCGGCGATTGAATGCCGACCTTGACTAAAGCCAGACCCGATTCATTCGTGACCACCAGCCCGGTGACAAGCGGCGGCAATGCAAAGCGGACTCTTGCCATAAACAAGCCCAGAACGCAGTGGAAACATGCCCCCGCATCACACGCCGCAAACAAGGCAGCCAGTCCCGTCGACACCTTTGCCCGCCACCCCCCCCCCCCCCAGCGGGATCATGATGGGGATGAAGCCAAAGGATGTGCCTAGCACAATCGGAGACCTGCCCCGACGCCCGAGCAGTCGCGTTTATGCAACGCGTCGCGAGCACCGGCCCAACAGCCTCGACATCTGGATTCAGGATCAGCAGTTCGGGAAAGGTTCAGGCGAGTTTCGACCGAAAGCCAAAGGCCCGCCGCACCCGCATCATGATGCGAGGGTGACATTTGACAACAAACATCGCCAGCACATGCTGAAACACCAAGGGAATGCGCGATGCAGCGCGGATGTTATTGGCGGTCGCGCAGTTGTTCCGGCGGTGCCGATTGGCCGTGGCGTGTCATAATCAATGTCCTTGTTAATCGCTGGCCGCAGTTTGTGCCGGCCTTTTAGCGCGCGGGTTTAACCCCTTGATCACATAAGGCGGGTCCAGCGGGTATTCGTCAAGTTCGCGCTTGTGCCGATGCGTCCACAACCGCGGAATAAGCCCTTGGCCTGCCAAAGGCGTAAAGCATCGCCGATGGCCATTCCCGCGGCGAAAGTTCACGCCCTGATGAGGCCTGGGTAACAAAGCAGCGGCGTGCCGGGGGCATCGCCT
>Ga0163217_1047867_pt1 | contig 10632 bp, 7 predicted proteins | sample SynspAceP_FD_185933 | JGI IMG/M metagenome (GOLD analysis project Ga0163217, IMG submission 185933) | Saline lake microbial communities from Ace Lake in Antarctica - Synechococcus sp. Ace-P (PacBio error correction) | ecosystem: Environmental > Aquatic > Non-marine Saline and Alkaline > Saline ... | reverse complement strand
GGCTGAATGTTCAAATTCAAGGATAAATTTGGTAATTTCATCTCAATCCTGTCCCGATTTTTTTTTTTTGGTGTTTTTTTGTCGGGAGACTGGACTGTTGTGATGCATTGCGGAAACAGTACGTCCCATCGTGAGAGTCTAAACAGATTGTTTTAGAAAAGATTGGACTGGCAAAAGTCTATGAAAAACAAAAAAGCCTTTAGATTTCTCTAAGCTTTAAGCGAATGACGGGACTCAACGCGACCTCCTGCGTGACAGCAGGCATTTCTAACCAGCTGAACTACACTCCAATTATCTCTAAGGTTGTACCCTGTGTTATCTTTTCAGATGTTCTTTCTCGTTTGAAGTGATGCAAGGTAGTATTTCGTATTCTCGCAAATAACCCTTTCCTGAATAATTTTCAGTCACTAGGCTTATGTGTTTCATTATTCAGTAAAATTTTCATTTTGGCCGAATTCCCTTCAATTACAAGAAGGTTTCTTCCACAAAGGGATTTCGTATTCTTTGTTCTTTCGTAAAAAAACACCAATATCGGTTTAAATTTAGAAAAAACCATCGCTGATTATGGGAGCAAAAACTCCAGTAAATGAAATGATTGCAAAGGGTAGGAAATTATTGATTTAAGATTCAGATATTGACTTCTCTGGAAGAAAAATTGTTACCTTGAAGAAAGAAACTTTTAAACCTTGACTCGCTGCAGCGAGCTGCAGCTTTCCCGAATTGCAGATCGACCTTACGCTTTAGTTATATCTATTGAGATTACTACTGATTTTGTAAGTTGCACATGTTTGATTCGAAACTTGGCAAAGATGATAAGCAATGATTGGAGGTCTGCGGGGAGGAATTTTTTATTTTTTGTGGGGACGGGTGCCGAAATGTAATGTTTGTCGTCAGACAAGAAAAGCAAAATACGAAAACAGCTGTCAAAGAGCCAACTTTGGTTATGCTAATCCTGAGGCTTATAGAAGGCGCTTTCGCCTATGGAAATGGTCTGAGAAGAAGTTTGGTAAAACCAATCGTTACACTAATTGATACTCCGTCTACGGGAGATTTCCTGGCTAGAAGCTGATGAAAGAGGGCCAAGGAGGCAATGCCAGAAACCTTAAAGGAAATGTTTATGCCAAAATGTACCGGTGATTTGTATTATATCGGCGAAGGTGCATCAGGTGGAGCCTTGGTATGCAATCGGAGATCGAGTCATTCATGTTGGAAAACACTGTATTCAGTGATCTCTCCTGAATCTTGTCTCTATTCTTTGAGATCTTGGATTATTAAGGGCAAGCAGCGAACTTTAAAGCTTACTGCTACGGATATGAAAGGTTAATGCTGAAGATGGAATTATCTAGCCCCTAGTGGAGCACACCGCAATATGAAATGGATGGGCTGGGACTAGAAAGAGGCCATTTTTGCAAAGCATTAAAAGAACTTGCATAAGTTAGCCAGGAAGCGGATTAGGAACCAAACGAATCGATAAATTCTCGCTATGCGCGTAGTAGTAGAGTAAAAACACAAACCCGGACTTTCTTTAATCGCATTTTTTCTTATTCAAAAAAAAATGGAAGTGTACACAGTAAATACAGTTTTTCAAATGGATTGGTGGGAGCGATTGTTTGGAGTAATACCAAGTTCGCTTTGGTCCCAACAAATCCCGCTGACGAGAATAATCTTTGTACCTGCAATGCGCTCGCTTCATAGTAGTCTCGGAAGATCGATTATTCTTATTGACAATGGATAGGAATAAGCAAGACGCAAAATTCTTCTCTCATTATTACCCTCCGCATGGAGAAGGACTTTTGGATAAAAATCTGCGAAAATTGGGTGTAAGCCCAACTTCAGATACAGATAATTTTTGACTCACTTGCATTTCGATCACCTGTGTGGAGGAGTAAATATGCTCTCATGTCAATTCGAATTAACTTTTCTTAGGCCCACTTATTGGAGTTAATCAGACCATTGGAAATTGGGCAAAAACAGTCCTAATCCTCGTGAGAAGGTCTTTCTTATCAGATAATATATTTGCCAATGCAGGAAATCGGTCAAGTAGAGATTTTTTGACTTTGATCAAAAATTTCTTCCGGATTTTGATTTCAACTGCGATGGTCATACAGATAAAGCAGATCTCCTAAAATTTAAGTACAAAGAAAAAACAATTGTTTTTATGGGTAATTTGCTTCCTTCATTGTCATATCCATTGCCGTATGTGATGGATATGATACTAGGCTTGATGACCATGGATGAAAAACTAAATTCCTTTGGAAGAGGCCAGCTCGTGAGGAAATGGTCTTTGTCTTAGAGCACGATGGAGAAAATGAATGCTGCACAGTGAAAATGACGATAGAGGGTACGATTAGATTCAAACTTCAGACTGGATGAAATCTAAATTAAAATAATGAATAGCCCTTTCGGGGGAGGGAGTAAAAAGGTATTTCTTCATTGGGACGTGCTGGAAAAGCAACTTGCCGAAGTGATCTCCACAAAAGTATCCGGTACTTCTGCCGTCAATGTTGGTGCTATGTTATTGTCCAAGGTTATCTGACCAGAGAGATTTTAAAGATTATTGTTGAAAACGATTATTTCAAATTCATCGCCCAGCGTTTCCCTTACAGGAATTCTTAAAAATGACGAATGCAAAAGTCTCTTTAAAATTATTCTTGCTCATGATGACTTGCCGCAGCTTAAAAACCCCCCTGTCAGTACAGGCAACAAGATATTAAAAAAGTAAAGCAACTATTTTTCAGAGGCGAATTCATTAAACCTTTTGTATGGCTTCTTCCTCATTCCCGGCATGTTCGAATTCCCATTTGATCGAACTCGCTACTTGGTTGATTGGATGTCCTGAACAATCTGCCAGTAAACCTCTGAGGGATTTTGTGATTATGTCATCGGCGTTAAATTTCAATCAGCTTCAGAAGAAATCCAATATTCGAACATGAAAAAATTGATTGAAGCGATCAGTGATTAGGCGATGAAATTCATTAATTCTATAGCGAAAAACAAAATGCGAATACCTTTATTAAGCTCCAGATTGGGGAATATGGGGTATTTGATATCAAAAAGGTCTCATGAGCTCATTTCAGCTGGCTATGAGCAGCGATTGAAAGTGATTGAGGAAAACCCAAGCTTACAAGAATTAGACCAAAACCCCAACCTATTTCAGCACTTGATGAAGGCAGTATCTACAATTTTTATTTGATTACCGGTGACACTTGTAGGAGAATGGCCCAAAAGAGTGAAGAATGCGGTGTTAATTGCCATCCCTCATACTTCAAATTGGATTTGCTTATGCCAGAGCGCGTTTTTTTCTAATGACATTCCAGTGAAATTCACTATAAAAAAAAGAGGCTATGGTGGAACCTTTGGGCATGGATGCTTTCCGGCCCTTGAGCGATTGCCATCATCGGAAGCGAATCCCTGAGCGGAAAAAACAAAAACGTATACCGAAGCAATGATCGGAATGCTTAAAGAACTGAATCTAGTGATTATTGTTGGACTCCAGAGGGACAAGAAGTGCTGTTAAGAAATGAAAAAATCGGGCTTTATCATATTCCCTAGGCGCAGGGAGATACGATTAGTGTAGGGATTTTTACATATAAAAAGAAGAAGCCGATCGGGCCTCATCTTTTTCCTGATGAAATATTGATGAGCAGATCGAGGAACTGAAATTTTTGCGCTCGGGGTTTTGTTTTGAACCCCCAGGGAAAATGCATCCGCGAGAAAGGAATTATTTATTTTAGATGTATGAGTAGACATTTTAAGATTACGGCCACCAAAAAATCTGATATCCTAAATAAGTAATTTTGTACTTTATTTGCCAAGCCCAAAATACAATAGGTTTCTCCCATTATTCATGTTGCTTAAATCTTAATATTGTTTCGTCGTTTATTAACATAATTGTTTTAGCCCACATAGTCTCCAATTCTTTGATGCTTATCAGAGTTTTAATCGCGATTATGCATGTATTCCAGTATTATAATAATATCAATTGATCAAGCAATGCCTTTTAGTTGCTGAGTAAATTCGATATCTTTCGATTTGTGTCAAGTACTTTTTAAATTTAAAACTTTGTCCGAGTGTCGCACCATATTAAAGCTTCGATTACAACAAAATTATATGAAACCAAGTAATATGACAGGTAAGCAGCAAGTCCACTTACAGCATTGTCCGCCTCCTCATTAATTTCTCCAAAATTGATACATAAATATAAAAGGTAACGAAATAAATTGCTTATCAGAGAATTGTCGCACAAATTCTTTTCTGGAGTTTGGCTTTATTTAAAGTGAATTTTCAGTCATTTTACAGCCTTAAAATTTAAATTTTGTTTGTCAAGTATAACCTTGCCGTAAAATTCGCCACTTACTTTGAATCTTTAGCCTCGCACCAAGATCTTAGAGTTTGAAAGAATGTGTTCCCGAGCATCAATTGAGGTCATATCCACCATTTACATACATTTTAGCCTGATCTGAATATGCTTCTAAATCTGTTTCCGCTTTGACCGGTTGGAAGAATGGAAAATCGAATTTTCACCTCATCGAAATCTAGAATAATCGCATCCAGGCCTGAATGACTTTATAGATTCCATTCGCCATTAAGTTGAATGCCAGTTTATTTAACACCTTCAGCATTGTTCCAAAGTTGGCCGTTTCACATTGAAATTTTATCCAAAGGCTTCTGTAGTACAGCGGATGGGGACTGCACGAGATATAAGTTTTCTCCCCAATTCCAAACCTTCCAATTAGCTCTCCAGTTGAATTTTTAATTCTTCTAAGCTTTCGCTAGTGCACGTCAATTATTTCTGATTTTGATCCACATTTGATTTAGTAATTATCCCACATGGGTTTGCTCAGCTGTAAACAAAAAATCCAGCGGTGCTTCCGAATCATGAAAAATGTTTTCCAGATAGGTAGAAAAAAGTATTTCCCAGCTCATTCCATTAGCCAACGAAGCGGGTGATAAGCCACTTATAATTAAAGGTAGTTCCACCTGAGTAGTTTCATGATTCCCTTCCAGGTGTTTAGTAGCTCAATAGCTCCGCATGCTCGAAATAGTTGTCAGTTATGAGATAGGAGAAACTTTAGCATTCTTGATGAGTCGTCATAATGGTTCGTTTTGTAGTTCCTTGATGGATTCGGCTATCCAATCATTTTTTGGTTCCAAGCAGTCTCGCAATACGTTTATAGGAGCCAGGATAATAATATCCCGGGAAAAAAATTCCATTTCTCATTGGTTATCGGCTATTATTGGCTAGATACAAATCCGGAAAGTGAATTAATGCTTGGGTTGTTCGGTGTGAAGGTAACACTTTGGATAGCTGGTTCTTGGATCATTTCCATCCGCGATTAATTTAGAAATTGACCTTTATCGGACCCGAATAGAGTTTAGCAGCTGCCCCACCAAGCAATATTGCCTGCCACTGTTCCCCTACGATGGATATTCAAGCCGGGTGCATTTGAATCATGCTGCTGCGTCAGCTACTTCTTGCATGGATTTAGCATGATTCTTTTATAGGTAGCTTCCAGAGCTTGAGTGTTCCAACGTTATAAACCCACCCAAAAGCAAACAGCATTTGGTAAGAGCAGCTATTTCCGGTACTTACCTCATTAGAATTGGGGCCATGTAAGGTGGATCTGATTATCTAGCTAACCATCTTGTCCTTTTACAGCAATAGTTTCTTCCTTTTCGTAAAAGTGTAGGTGAACTTCGCCGACACATAGAACGGACATATAGACTTTGCTTTAAACTTCGAAAAATTCCTTATCCAATCGTTTTCAAACATGGTCAAACCAATGCTTGGCTTTGTATTTCCTACCAATCCAAGAATGCATTCCTGCTAAATTATTTCCATAATAGCTATGACTCTGATATTCAAATGTGCTTCATACCAAACGGAAAGGAGAAGCCAAAACCGATATGAGTATCGTTAAGAAAGAGAACTTACCACTTTTGGTTAGATCGGACGCGATTACCCAAGCATTTGATCCTTCTAGCGCTAGGAACGGGAAGTTTTTCCCAAGAGACTAATTAATATTTCTTACTATTGGATCCTCTGTAAGGAGTCAGATAAAAAGTTTGGAATCAATTATCAAGAAGAGTTGACAGAAAGCAACATCTATATGGCGCGCCAAGTTAACAGCAATTTTAGAGCAGGGGTCGGTGTTTCCGCAATTGCAAAGAAAAAAAGCATTGTAACCGTGATGCATGGATATCAGTATGGTAAATTCCCGAAGTTTTTTTCGCCAAGTTAGTATATTCCATTGGAAGATTGCCTTTCTGCAATAAATTGAATTGACCCCCGCGATGTAGGCTTCTGTTGCGTTTTTCCAAGGTGCATCGGGTTGACTTTATAGAATTCGTGCTTTCTTATTGCTGATTAAAGAATCTAGGGTTCTTAAAAAATTTATCGATTCCAAAAGGTCAGGACAAGAAACTCGGGCAATGTTCCTACCACTCTGCGCATCATTCCATGGAAATAACCGATCCTGTGCATGAAACAAAGCCCAAGGAAAAAAGGGCATCTGCGTTCATTTTCTAGCATAGATATGTGGGACTCCATAGGTATCAAAACAGGATTTCTGTTTCACTTGGAAATTCCATTCCAACGAGAATCTCCACGATTATTTCGGAGAATGAAAGTAGATGAATACAAGTAATGCGTAATGAGCCAAACAAAAACAAGTACGCAGGAAACTCCGATTTTTCTCATGTCTACAATGGAATAAAATTGTGAAAAAAAACTTACTGATTAATAGGAGCTTAAAAGTAGAAATTAACTCAATCAATCGCCTCCAAGACACTTGACAAGCCTCTCGAATTTTTCTGACTCTGTGAATCAAAGGAGGTGCAATCCTCCATGAGTCATGCGCAGAACAGGAAACCAATCGGTGATCACGCCCCAGTTCAATAGCTTTATCGATGATGTTTCAATATTTCAAATGATTCGAATTCCACAGCCATCATCAGCCCTTTATTCCGGTTCCTTTGATTTTTGGTGTACGAGAAAGACTTTTTAAAAAATTTTGCCTTTGACTCTACTTCTTGATCAGGTTTTCTTCTGAAGGAATTTGGATTAGTGGCAGATGAGGCTGCCGCCACTCACCGGAATGCCTCCAAACGTACGGTAATACTGGCCAAGCAGGGATTATTTTTAAAACAAGCCATTCACGTCTTTATTGCAATGAAACACCAATTGCATGTCCACCCCCCATTCCTTTTGCACAAACGACCATGATCGGGGAATGATTGTTAAAATGCTCAAAAAGCCCAGAACTACTGTTCTCCCAAAATCCAGCACTGATTTCATCCAAAATCAACAAGTTTCCGGTTCATCGCAATCGCTGTCCTTAAGCTTTGAAGTAAGTTGGTGCAAGGAAACCCGAATTCCAGCTTCCACCTGATTGTTTCGGACAATCATTGCTCCGATCGGAATTAATTTCCAATCAGAGACAGCTTCCATAATGATATGTGAGAAATACCTGGAGGAATGGGCGATAGGCGCGTTTGGGAAAATTTTTTCATTCCCCCACACTAGCGAGCCGGCCAGAACTTCCATGATAGGCATCCACACAAGAAATCAAATTGCCTTCAGTATATCGTTTCCGCTTAATTTATGCGCCCTCGATTTCGCCTCGGAAGGCCACTGTCACCAAGTTACACATTATTCCAAATTGTCGGAAGCGTATCGCGTAGCGCGGGCCCGCGATTTTGCAATTAAGCCTGAGGGAGGTCTGGACATTACTCTCCATAGAACCATCAGATGCAGTATTTATCTCCAGTTGTTGGTGTAATAGCTTCGAACCTTCGGGATTCCGATGTCCAACCATGCTGACCCGATTTCGGCAATCAAATTCGATTGTATTTTCCCATTTCGTCCGTAGAGATAAATCCCTTCCGCTTTTTCCAACCTTCAATCATCAATGGAAAGTCTGTGGTCTGCGCTAAATGACTAAGAAAAGTTTTGTCGGTTATCATGATGGATTTTTGTTCAAAAAACTTGAGAATCGGAAGAAAATGCCCCAATGGTAGCTTTTTAAATGATTGTCTTGATGTTAGAGTTCGCCATGCTCTGGGATTTTGCACGTTTTTAAAAGTTGGTCTTGATCAGGTTAGCAGCAATCAAGAAGAAAAACTGAGCGAGTGACATATTCCAGTAGGACGAAAAATGATCTTTTGAGTCAAGAATTTCCATCACATACTTTTAGCATTTCATTTATCTGCTCTTCCAGAAACCCATATTTTCCCCTTCTTGTCCGCCGTCCATAGGCTGGCGGATCCAAAATTATTCCTATTTTATTTCCTCTCGGGATTCGCGTTTGATGAATTTTCATGCCATCATCCACCATCCTAGCGATCCTTCTTGTCCGAAAGACTCCATATTATGTCTGGACCCAAGTCAAAACTTGCTTCACCGAATCCAAGTGGTCACAATCAGCTCCGCAGCTTTAGGCAAGCTACGGATGCGCTCCGGTATAGGCAAAAAGTTGAGATCCTTAGAATTTTTGACTGGACAGTCTTTTATCGTTTGAATAGAGTATCCCAATTAAACTGCCTGCTCCAGGAAATAAACCGATATGCTTAAGATGAAGTTTGAGCTAGGTTTAGCTTTAATTTCAAACCCTTCGGATTTTGAATAATCCGATCGTCCAATTATGCGCATTTTCTGAAAGCTTGCTCCCATTGACCTTCTTCAGGATGCTTTTTTCTTTGGCCAAAATGTAGATGAGCCCAAGCTTTTCCATTTCGCTTTCTGAAGGCTTTATATCCCAAATAGCCTAGGTTCAGGATTTACTGAGATAAAATCTCCAAATCGTTCAATTTCAAATAACCTCTGTATCGATTAATTCAAATCAGTCCAAGGCTAGGGGGAAAGGAGTAGGATAGTTCCTGCATAATAGCTTTACGAGCATGTCCGCAAAAATATAGGGAATATACAGTAACCCATTGGCTCAAGAGCTCTAAACTATAATTCCAGATTTCGGAAGCGTAGGCTTTATTTAGTCGCGATTTTGGATTGATTAGTTGACTTTTTCTTAATGTTAGTAATCCCCATTAACAATTGTTCTTTTGGTGTTAATGCGATGTGTAGCTAGTTTCTGCACCGCCTTTGCGAGATTGAAAACAGTTTGCTTCCTCAATCACCGCTTTATGTACCTTACCAGAACCGGAGCCGAAATTAGTTTTTACTGGCTCCTGGATGAAGCGAATATCCACTTAATCCATTCCTCATTTTGACTGGGCGATATGATTGCGGTTATTTAAAAAATTGTAAAGCTTTGACGGATCCATAGGAAAGCCAAGCGCTTTTGATTTCTCCAGTGCCAAAACTTCAAATCGAATGTACCAATTATGATGTGCTATAGAACTTACTTGAATGATTTGGCTCTTTAGCTTCGATTAAGTTGGGGAGTTAAATTTTTAGCAAAGTACATGTTGCCGAGGTGATTAACTGAAAGGTTTGTCTAGCCCATCTTTGGTTTTGCTTCAGTTGGAGATAACATTCCACCGGGCATTATTGATCATCAAATCAATTTTTGGAAATTCTTTCCTTGATTCAAATCAGTGCTTTCGAATGAAGCGAGATCATCTAAATCCATTTCGTACATCTGATTTTTTCTGATCCGGAAGGTTGGAAAAGTTTTAGCTTTATCCAAATTCCTAATGAAGATAAATTGCCTTGGCATATGTGATAAAGTCCCTTGAGGTTTCCAGCTTATACCGGAAGTGCTTCCAGTTAAAATTATATCATAGCGAAGGAATCTTTCTATCCTACTTAACAAATCTAATCGAATTGGTTCGGAAAACTAGTTCTTTTGAAAATTGAATCTCAGATTAAAACTGAATTTTTGTTATTTTGGAACTTATTTTAAACAAAAATATTGAGATTTTTCCGATTTCCATTTATGGGTTTGCAGTAGAATATTGACAAAAAAAATTGTTATATAGAACAACGATCCAACCCAAGAATCCAAAAACTTCTCAAATGGATTCCTCGATTTTGCTTATTATGCTCTCATCCGATGAATATCTCTGGGGATGTGTGTGAATGATTTTATAATAGCATAAAATCACTTGGAAGGAATTTGTTTTGTCAATGCGTCTTAATGTTGCAAATGGTTGAATTGGAAGTGGACATTCTTATTGTGGGAATTTGTTAGTATCTTCCTAAAACCGGTTTTTGAGTGATTTATTTGCCGCTTATACCTAGTCCTTGTGGTTGGGGTTGCATGGAGTATGTCGGATGATGTTTTGCTATTTGGGCCGAGTCGGATGGCGATATTCGTTTTTTTTTGTTTCTTGTAATTTGGTTGTTGGAGGAGGTCGATTAATGACATTTCGAAGAATTGTCCGAAGTCCTTTTGTCTTTTGTGAATTCCAAGTTTAAATAATCATGGGGAAGAAATATAGCCCCAGAGAGTGGGCGGGTTAGTGATCGTAAATGGAAGAATGGGGTGGGGTAGGGAATTCAGGAGATTATGCTAGTCCTTATCTTTCCAAGCTGGTTTGTTTCTCGAAAAGACAGGGCTGGGATAAAAGACTGAGTGGAAAAAAAAAGCTTCATTTCTAATGCCAAGAAATTTAAAAAAATGTAGTTCTTGTTTATAGAAGGGAAATAATTTCAATTTTTTCTATACAATTTGG
>Ga0163217_1003468_pt1 | contig 10633 bp, 16 predicted proteins | sample SynspAceP_FD_185933 | JGI IMG/M metagenome (GOLD analysis project Ga0163217, IMG submission 185933) | Saline lake microbial communities from Ace Lake in Antarctica - Synechococcus sp. Ace-P (PacBio error correction) | ecosystem: Environmental > Aquatic > Non-marine Saline and Alkaline > Saline ... | reverse complement strand
CTTATAGCGGTTCTGTAGCGGTTTCTTCGTAGGAGTCTGCGGACCATCAGGGTTTGCGCCGCACCAACAAAATGGTTTGGATTCAGGAGATGCCATCTCCTCCGCCGAAGAGTTCACGTCCGTGTTGCTTTGTTGCTTTTGGCGATTCGCCCGAGGGGACGGGGGCTACCCGCCTTCCTTGTAATGTCTTGATCGCTCGCCGTACGCTTTCAGTGCTTTGATTACGGCGTTGTTGGTGGCTGCGTCTCAAAGCCTGCAAGCGCCAGCTTCGGGGCGGAGGGGCGGCGACGGTGATTGAGCTGCTTAGCCACGGGTTTCCTCCTTGATCGTTCAAGAGCCACAGGCGTTGCCGCTGCCTGGTCTGTTTCCTCCAAGCAGTTTCATCTCCGCCAGTACATCATCGCAGCTTGGTGAGGATTTCTTTGGGCTTTCCGGCGCGCTCAGCAGCAGGTTCTGCGTCTCCGCCATCGCTCGCCATCGTCACGTAGGCTTGCCGGTACGCCACTACTGTTCTCGCTTGTGCCAATCAGGCGCGTTACCCGCACAGCCGATACAGGCAAACTTTGGCAGGACACTGATTTGCTACAGTTAACCAAAGCTGGGGGGGCCCCGGCCACATAACCGGGACAGTGCCTCCTACCTGTGATCTTGCGTCGCTTCAATTGCCGTAACGTGCGCCGAGAGCGGATTATGCTGTGCCCGACAGGTCCACTCGGACTTTCAAGATTTTTTGCTGTAGCTCCACCAGTTTGGCCGGCGTTCGGCTGCGAGTAGTATTTCGGTGAACCCTGACATTCCCGCTGCCTTCTATGGAGTAATGCCCGAATCACGCTCAATCGGCGTATCCAGCGCCCGCATTCTCTGTGCAAAGCCATGGCCGTAAGAGGTGAGAGAGAGGTGAGACGTCAGGCGGACAGGTTGCCCCGCTGGCGTTCTGTAACGTGATGCCATGAGCAAATGCCACATTGGCTGCCGTTCACCATGCCATGATTTGAAGTGTCGACCGCGCTGCTGCCCAGAGACAAGGTGCAGGCTTGATTTTTATGCTTTCAAGGCTGATCCGTGGGAGTACAGCCCCAAAGTTCTGTCGTCGGTCCCGCTGAAAGACCCACCAGCCATGCAGGGCCTTCATGCAGCGCTCTCTTATATAGTAAGGCTCCTCCGCTTTACGACCTTGGGAATGGCCCGGAAGGCGATGGCTTTCACGAATCTTTCGGGTAAGGGAAACGCGGGATTAGATTTCCGGCCGTCAGCGAATCTGCAGAATTGTTCATCCGGGGGCTCCGGGTCCTATGGTCATAATTTGGATCGCGGCAGTCCTACAAGGGCGGCCAGATTAAGGGTCGTCGACCGGGAGAGAAATAGCATGCCTAGTCTTTCGATATTCCGTTCCAGCCATTGGATGTCGAAAATCCCACATGATTGAGGAGGAATTAGGAACGTTTTTCTGCGGATAGCCATTCCTCTTCATGAACTCGGCGCTATTTTTGATTGCCCAAGCCCCGCGCCATCTAGCCAGTTCACAAACCAGTAAGCGCAACCTTCGCCAGGAATTTTCTTCGGAATGGCCTTCCCTCGTAGCACTCAGAAAATAGCGCCCCTCCTCATGAACGATGTGTTCTTTTTTTGCTGGTCCCGACGATAATAGGAAAATCTTCTTGCATAAGGCCTCGTCTGCGCCAGGCGCAGTGCGCGTCGAGTTCCACAGCTTTAAAATGCTGCTTCACCTTTCGAGCATTACCTGAAGCCAATGCGGTCTCATCCGTTATGAGAAGGTTAGCGGAAGGCCTGCCTCCGTCTTTCATATGCCGCAATTGCCATTGGTGAAGGCTGTATGTAAGCGCCTCTATTCTGGATTTGATTTGCCTTCGCTCTGCGCCACATCGCCCGAAACAGATAAAATTTTGTCGATGAACTTACTGCGGTTAGCCTTCTTTTGCGGCCGCGTTTCTGATCCGCCCGGAGTTTCTCGTGAATGTTTGGAGCGATGACAAAAATGATCATCCACCAGCTTTTCGAGCAGGTATGGCGCTACGCTTTGGTACTGTTCGGGCGTCTCCAGCTGCGGGTATAGTCTTCTACTGTTTTGGCCGTAAGCAAGCGGAAATAAGAGTCTGGAGGGAATCGACGCGTTTTGACGAAGTCTCTGCCGGGAGTACGAGTCCATCGTGGTTACTTCTGATAAAATGCTCGGGCGTCTCCAGCTGCGTCGATGTCGAGAAGCTGTATTGCTCAAAGATTATCTTGCCATGCTGGCAAAGAACACGATTGCATTTCGCCGACTTGCCCCATCGGCGAAAGATCATTCACAAAAAAGGCGACCGTCACGGAGTTTCGGCTGCCGAGATGTTATAGGATCATCGCAGTTGGGTTTATTGAATGAGCGGCCCATCTCCGGCGACTCTAGGAACGTCAGCGGTGGTAGCTATGCAGCGCGGATGACACCTACAACGACATTGCTATGGGTGATCTTCCTTCCACACGCGCCAGAGGGCGGGCTCGATGTCCCGTTTCCCGCTTCCCAACGCTGGATTTCCTTGCTTTGTCGCGGGAGCTGTGTTATTGCACCGGCTCTCGCAACACATCGCTGTAGGCCACCGTTCTCCCCTCGCGGTGCAGGTTGCTCTATGCGTCAGCCGCGTCAGGCGAGTTCAGGACTCCCTGGATTCGGCGAGTATTGCCATACGGATGTGAATACTGGAAAGTATTGTAATCTCTGCGCCAACCTTCATACCTTCTCGGGTCTGTTTCCACCTGGGGCTGAGGAGTCATCTGCAAGCTCCGCTTACGTAGTGCCGAGAGCATAGCGAAGATTATCGCTATGCGAATACGAGATTCTTCTCAAGACTCGGCCAGCTTGAACGGAGATCCCAAGCGGCCGTTGAACGACACCCAGTTCTGCCCTGATTTACGTTATTCTTTCCTCTGCTGATGAGAGCGTGGTTTCTCGCCAATGATCTTCGCGCCTTCGATTATTCGGAGGTAGCAGGCAGCTGTTCACATACACGACGTCTACCTGATGCCATTTTCGTGCCTCCCAGCGGATTATCTCCTTCTTTCACGATTGCGTCTATCTTACCCGTGATGGACCTCACCTTCGGTAATGGTGATTTCCTTCGCACTTCTCGATGAAATTGCTCGATAAACAAGACGCATAAAGCGGCGAATGACCTGCCTTCCGCTTTTCTTGTGGACCGAATGAAACGATCGAAGGTTCGTGGGAAATCGCGACCCCACCGTACGTAGCCTCGGATCGTCTACCAGCGCATTTCAGAAGCTCTCCACAATCTCGCGACAAGCGGCTGTAAAGCCAATTGATGGTCTTTCGGTCATAGCCTGTCCACCGCCACAACGTCACGGTTGAAGAACGGCAATTCCAATCTGGCGCCTTCGCTCAAGCTCGGCATTTATGGAGCGTTGTTCCCCGGTGATAGATCAACCGGACTTGACCCTGCGGTGCTATCATTGGCCCCTAGCATCTCCTCCAGCATCTGCTGGCTGGCTGTTTCAGGGCGGTCGCCCTTTTGTGGCGGGACTGTTTTCTTTGTGCGACGCAGGGCAGCAGCCTGGTTCTTGCTCCATCCGCGACATGGATGTGACGGTGAGCAAGCCTTGGCAGATTATGCCGGCCGGGGAATGGCCTGCGGTCATAGGTCGGTAACATATTCAAGTCTTTCCACGCCATGAGTTCACGTATGGCGCCGCGCGTAGTTCTGAAAGCTTCTTTCTTCAGAACGTGAGCGTTTGTGGACATCATCTGAGGGCCCATAGTCACGAACAGTGGCGTACCTGGTGGCATCGCAGCTGATAGGCCTGACGAACTCAATGCGGAGCCCAGTAATCTCGCCGGAAAGTGATCCGGGGTTTCCAATGGAGTGTGCTCGCTTGGAGTCAGGAACAATGGAATGTCACGAAGGAGCTCTGCGGACCAGCTTAGCGAAAGCGGCCAAGTTGCGCTGATAGGGATCGAAACAGCACTCGCTGCTCATCACGGTATCGCTGAAGACCTTTGACGTGCGGTCTTGATAAAACAACCGTTTGTACGACGGTCCCGTGACTGCCCTGTTAATCGAAACCAATTCTTCATAAACGGCTATGGAACCAGTCCGCCATAGTGAGGTGACAGGCTTCGTGTAACCGACAACCGGTGTCAAAGAGTACCCGAAACCAAGCCCATCTCTTCGCATCGACCCAGGCCCCACTGGTCTCCGGCTGTCACGACGGCGTTCATCAACACGATGATCATCGAGAACTTTCCGGGTAGCCATTGTCTCCGCGCAATCGAAAGTACGCTGCGAGAGAACCGAACCTCACGTACTAATCCACTCCACTTTTCAGGGGGCATGGGTCCCCGGACCATGTGGTTTGGATAATGCGCGTGACCTAAGCGCCGCCGCCTCTTTCGCAATCCTTTGCCGGGCTCGTCAGCGTCCATGCGGGTTGCTCGTAATGGTAGCGGCCAACACAAGCGAAGGGCGCCGTAAAGGATCTGGAGCGCAGCTAGCAACCGATTTCCAGGCGTTCTACCGGTCTCCCAGGTCGGTCTCAATCCGGCGTGTCTCAAACCCCAAGCCTGTCTGCCTAATGCCACCACGCACTTCATTTCTGATGTTAAAAAGAAAGCTAGAGAAGAAGCTTCCACTTTGTGTCCGGGCCGCCTAACAACTGCCAGTTCGTGTCGGGATTACGACGGGAACTGCACCCTTCATCCTCGGACGCGTGTGCTTCGCAGATCTCGCAGAGTTTGATACAGAAGAGACTCATGCGACACACTGACTTGATCATAATGCCCGCAGCCGTGCGTGATGACTACTTGATATCACTTGTTGAGGAGCAATCGGCCCATGGGCAGTTTGTAGCCGCACGACGCTGCGCTCGATCGGTGAATGGACCGAGTTAAAGCCCGTCGTCGGCTCAATCTACCATTTGTATCGTGAATGAATCCCGTCCCGTTGTGTGGTATACCAGCCTTGCATGGCAAAGTCCACTTTCCTCCATAGTCAGTCAGGATTGATTTACTTGCAGGCTAACACCACTGTTCAACCATAGCACTCTTTATGTCATGGTATTGGCTAAAGTGGCCGCCGATGCAGCGACTAAGTACTCCGCCGCGCGCTCTACAGATGGTCACTCCTCGGTAGTGGAGAGACGACTCATCCAACACGCTTGCTGCGACCATCTGTGACCCCGAGCATGCCCGGCTGCCCGCTTCGTCGTCGCAACAAGGGCTGCCCCTGAGAGCATGTCTCCCGAAGGATCAAATGACCATTGACTGATCGCTAATAGCGTCCGCTCGGGCCGCGCCCAGCGGCGGGTGGTTTCTGCCTTTACTGAATCATAGCGAGCCATTACGACTTCTGCTCTCGCGCGCACACAGTACTCTGGCGGTGATATACGCATGATAACGAGATCACTGTGCTGGTGCAGTCGATGCCTACAGTGTGCGGACTGCAGGCTATCTAGCGTCGCATGGACACGCTGTTGCCTCTCGCAGTGCAGGTGGTTTCTTCGAGCAGAGGCCCGAAATCGAAAATCCTATAATCTCTGTCATCAAGACTCGGACGTCGGCGACGCGCGTGCGCGCAGTTATTCGGCTCGATGGTCAGAGATCTCGCTCAATAATGGGCGGTTTATCTTAGCTGCCTGCGGCGCGCGGCCTGGACCAGAAGCTAGCCCGCGGGCGCAACAGTTGTAGTCATTTCATCAGAGTGCTAGGCTCGCTGCTCTCAGGTCGTGCCCCCTGTCTTAATGCGTCAAAAGATCACCTTTTGCCGCTTAAGGGCGACGACAAGATGGGTCAAAGTGACACGCCTGCCGCCCCACGTGCGGGGAAACAAATCATGGAAGCGCCGCCTGCGTCTCGAGATAAGCTCAGTTCTCCTCTCCGTCCGTTTATACGCCTCTCGCTTGCGGCTGAATGGCTATAAGCGGGGCGGCGGCAAGGATTGCAGGCTGCTCGCTTGCTCGCAAAAAGGTCCTGGGTCGTCATCCGCCACCGGCATGTTCAACCCACCGAAGCCCGGGCTGTCTTTGGCGAAAAGAACGGGCATGTCGCGTGCTCGCGGGATCTGCCGTCCTAACCGCACGCTCCGCACAGTGTGCCACACACTGCACGTCACCGACATGCACCGCGCCGCGCGAAAAAGGGCTAGGCAAGCGCGTATCTCAGGAAGGGCACGGCTCATGGCGAGAGCGGAAGTCATGCTGCTGGATTTGCGCCAAACAGGGCGAGCACCAGATGACCTCTTCGCCCGAGACTGCAACCCGCCGCCGCTGCAAAAGTTCTATGAGCGTACGGACAGCATCAACAACCGCCTTGGGCAGGGGCACCATGACGCCCGGCCCGGGTGGCCGGTCACGCCTGAGTGGGCATGAAGCCAGGGAACTGAAAAGCCCCAACTACACCACCCGCTGGGATCAGCTGTGGCGGCGCGGTTGTAAATAAGCGCCACGTTTTAAAACCCTCCGTCTTAGAGACAAACCTCCCCAGATATGCCCAAAAGTAGGTCGCATAATGAAGCGGGCCAAGCGTAAAGAACCTCCTGATGATTCTTGCTGACATGGACTTGGCTCAGGTCGCTTGGTGACGACTAAGCGCGATAGATGAAATGTGAGTTTCTGCATCAATGACGTCATCCGACGAATCGGACCACTTCGGCTTCTAGCCAGCACGATACCCTCATTTGTTGAAAATTGCCCAAGCTGCCGAGCGGGCCTTTGCGGTGACCCCCAATACCACACTGATTCAAATTGCGCCAGTTAGGTGAAAGCAACTGGACCAACACCTGGCTGGCCCGTGCGGGTAATGAGTTTATGAGCAGACCACCAGGCTGATCTTCTGTTCAAGATCACCGCGAACGCTCAAGCTCGAACCTGTGGTGCCGGAGCTGTTCCCTACCCTGCGCTATCGAGGGTAACAAGGCCACCACCAAATTCAAGACCCAGCAACAAGAAGCCATCAGCGGTCTTTGGTGGGTCGCACGTAAACTGCCATCTGCGTTTCATCAGACTTTGGCAAACCGGTGTCCACTTCAAGCCCGGCCCCCTTTATCCCACCTGCTGATCCCAGCGAACAGTGCGAACCTGCCAGACCGAAATCAGAAGCCTGAAATACCGACCTGCAACAGGACAATATGGGTCTGGATTCAGCCAGCAGCTCAATGACTCATTGCCAAAGAGAAAGACGAATTACGAAGCCCTGCCTCATGCTATGGATGAGGAATCTCGCGCTTTCTTGGCTCAACAAGCTGCCGCCCATGATGCAGGCGCTCAAATGAGCAACAGCAGGCTTTATGAGGCATCGGATCAAAGCCCTGCAGGCAGAGCTGGCCTCACAGGACGACAAGGCGCAACCGCCCGCGCCAGGCCGCTGGCCGCAAATACCCAGGCCGCCACCCAGCACATTGTTCTCGATGAAAGCCCTAGACCCGGATTCTGATTGATCAGCAGTGATCGAGCGGGCTGGCAAGCTGATAGCAAGCCCTGACTTACAAGAGTGGCGCCGCGGCCGGAGTAAGTGGCAAGATCTCGCCATCGCCGAATGGCCCACGCAGTACAAAGAGTTGAAAAAGGCCGAAGCCGATTTTATCTGCTGTTTGCCGGCCTGACACCCATCTCCGCTAGTGGAAGCCAAAGAAAGAAGAACACCAATGTTCGCGGGCAAAAATTGCCCAGGCTTGAGCGCTACAGTAAAGGCTGAGCGTCACAGCGCGCTGAGAGGCGCCTTGGGAGCAGAGCAGACCATGGCCTGGCCGGATGAGAGACGGGCCATTACAGGTTTTGCCCTTTGTCTATTCCTTGCAACGGACGACCCTATGCGCAGCAGCTGCCAGAGCAATTCAGGCACCTGGTTTTCCGTGAATGTACGCACTCGGCCAATACTCAAACGAAGCCCTTGCCCGGCGTTTCACAGCCAGAGGGCCTGCCTCGACCTACTCAAGCCGCAGTAAGAGGCCGCCTCAAGCTAAACTGCAGACCGAACCTTTCGGTTATCTGAAAACTGTCGTAACTATCAGGGAAAAAGGCCATTGTCGCGGTAGTAGAAAACACCCTGCCAAAGAGATCCGTGTGGCGCTTGCTGGGCCATGCCACCGGCACTGGTAAAACCCGACCATCATCGGCCTGATGTACCGCTTTCTGAAAGCGAGCGCTTCAAACGCATTCTCTTTCTAGTGGATCGCACTTGCCCACTGGGTTCAGCAGGCTATCGACGCTTTCAATGAAGCCCACGCTGGAACAACCACACGCTGTCGAAGATCTACAACGTCGCGGAATTGGTGGACATGGCCGCCGAGGCCGAAACCCCCATCCAGGTCGCCCACTGTGCCAGGCCATGGTCAAACGCATTCTTTATGAGCGACAACCCGCCGCCCGGTGGATAGTTTTGGACTTGCCATCATATACTCGACGGAAGCCCACCGCGGCTACACCTGGATCAGGCAATGACGAGAGCGAACTGGCCACCCGTGACGCCACCCAGTACCTCTCCGTTACCGGCCGCGTGCCTGACTACTTTTGACGCAGCTGAAAATCGGCCTGACCGCCAACCACGGCCCCAAGCCACACCAGCGAGATTTTCGTAAACGGTTTACATCTATACCTACCGCCGAAGCTGTCGCGTAAGGGACTGGCTGATCGATCACGCGAACCACCGATCCGCTTATGAAACTCTGCTCACCCAGAATGGCATTACTTTCGCCAAGGGTGACAAGGCAGCGCCATCAATACCCAAACCGAGCGAAGTGCACAGGCGCCGAGCTTGCGATGACGGAGCTGAATTTCGAGGCGATGCCTTCAACCGCCGCGTTCATTCAACGAGAACTTCAACCGGGTCATCTGCCAGCAGCTGGTGCAGGAGCTGGACCTTTGGCGATGAAAGACCCTGTCTTTCTGCCGCCACCGACCTGCACGCCGATATGGTTCAAGCGCCTGCTGCGATGAAGCCTTCAAGGAGCTCTATAACGGCGGAATATAACCAGGCTGCGGTGGCCAAGATCACCGGCCAGGCGACAGTCGAGCAGCGATCCGCCAGTACAAGGAACGAGGCGCTCCCGATATCGCGAATTCCGTCAGACCCTGCTAGACCCACTGTCATCGACGTACCCAAATTCTGCCCCATCTGGTATTTATGCGCCGGGTTAAGTCGCGCATTCATGTATGAACAGATGATTGCGCCGGGGACCACCCGGCGCATGCGACCGAGATCGCGTACCGTATTTCCGCAATTCTACGATCCGGTGGATCATTAGCCGCCTTGAGCGAGTGAATACCATGAGTACTGCTTTCCGAATTATCAGGCGCTGGAACAATTGCTGAACGAGATCACCAACCTACCGAACAACTGCGAGCGCGCCTCAATGCGCCGCGGCGATAGCGCGCGGCCAAAGCCATTGCCGATGTGGTGCTCAGCGCAGCCCTCAGCCAGAAAATCATGCGCGTGCTGCCGCAAAGCCGAGAACAAGGCCGAAAGCCAGCCAGCAGTCAAACAGAAGGCTGGATGAACTGCCAAGACCTCTGGGGCGTGGAGCCGAAAAGCCCTGCCATACCCATCTGCGTGAGCTGCGGCCCCAGACAGGCCGCGCCCACTTCATACCCGCGCACAACGGGCTGTTAAACCAGTTGAACGAGGGTCAACAAACCTTGCTTGCAGCGACCCTGGCAGCCGGTGATTTCCGAACACCACGACGAGATTCCGCGAACGCACGCAAGCTATGGCGCTTGCACCAGAAACCGAAGACTATTCTGGGACAGTTTCAATCAGTTTATCGCGAACAACTCAACCCAGAGTGCGGGCCCTCGCGGTCGGTGGTCAACAAACACGCGATTCTGACCCGCGAACAGCTCAAGGAGATCAAGCTGCTACTGGACGGCGCCGGCTTACGTGAAAGCAAGCCTGCAAAGCGCCGTTACGCAACCGACCAATCAGGACATGCGCCGCCAGGGCATCGCGGCCATATCGGCCGTTGCCGCCGGGCGAAAAGCCCCTGTGCCCTTGACAGCGCGTGGCCCTAGGCCATGCAACGCTATCTACCAGCCGCCATCAGTGGTTTGCCCGCCCCCCCACAGCGCAAGGTGGTGGAGCGTCTGGCCAAGCAACTGGTGTGCAGAGGTTGGATTTTTGATCGCGACTTGTGGAATAAGCCGGTTTCTCCGAGCGGGCGGTGCCAAGCAGCTGGAATAAGGTGCCCTTTGAACGAGCCAGCCTAGATACGCTTGACTGGAGAAGAACTGCAATGAAGCAACTCTGGCCGCCAGGCGGGGAAAGGCACAGGTATAGAAAAGCGGAAAATCTATTACAGGTTCAATCGCTCATGTGATTTAGAAAGTAGGGGGCGTCTATATTGGTCGTTCGCCGTATTAACAGGGTTAACATAGCCCACTGATTATCGAAACATTTTGCCATAAACAACGTAGTTCGATTTTTTATCTTTTAAAAATTCCGACATTTGAAGCCTTGTTTGTTTGTCGATTGCTTTATCGACATTTTTTTGATTTTACACTTTTTTTGCCCTCCTTTTTTTTTTTTTTTTTTTCCAAAACTTTTTTTTTTTTTTTTTTCCCCAAACATTTTTTTTGTCGAAAGGGGGAAAAAAATTTTGGATTTTATTTGAAAAAAAACAATCTCTCTCTTTTT
>Ga0163217_1102420_pt1 | contig 10634 bp, 13 predicted proteins | sample SynspAceP_FD_185933 | JGI IMG/M metagenome (GOLD analysis project Ga0163217, IMG submission 185933) | Saline lake microbial communities from Ace Lake in Antarctica - Synechococcus sp. Ace-P (PacBio error correction) | ecosystem: Environmental > Aquatic > Non-marine Saline and Alkaline > Saline ... | reverse complement strand
AAGCGAGATCCGTTCGTCCAGTCGGGCCCGTGTATTCGGAGCTGAGAGCAGCCAGTGAAGGCGCGCTCGCGTAGGCCGCGCCGCCCGCCGGGAGCGCCACCTCGACGGCCATCCAGCCGCTCACGAAGGCCGTTCTTGGGGGTCATGTCGCCAAATCGCCTTCTGAAGCGTGCTCCCTTTCATCCCACACCGCAACTGGCGGACCGGCTTTAGGTTGGTGGTGTTACTGGGGAAGGGCAGAAGACAATTTACAAACCTGCCCCCTATTAGGGCCCATGACCGCTGTATCCGCAAGCCCAAGGTCGCGGGGCTTCTGGTCCCCTTTTTAGTTGGGGTGGGTCTATTCACTTTGACGCCCTGCTTTACTGCAGCCCAATCTTGGCAAGCGTCCACTAGCCCAACAAGCGGACTTGATCGCAAAGAGCTTCTCAAATTTGCGTTGCGTATGGCACGATGCCCTTGGAATCGGTAGGCGCCGGCCTAGAGAATGGGCAGTAATGTCATGTGTGTAGAGTGCATTAGATGAGTAGTCTCCGGCCCGCAATCCGATAATCAGGCGTTGTGTGCTCACTTTGTTGACACTCCTCGTGCACTACCAGTAGGCTCTTTTGACGCAACACATATACCTCTTTTGCATCTCGTCCCTTCGCAGCCCGTGGCCCTAGGATCGTGCCCCGCCCTCGGCGAAGTCGGGCCGTGTGAAAATGGGGCTATAGGCCGAAACCAGCTCTTGAGCGAGAAGGTTTCAGAGCTTCGCCGATATACACGGCTTGGCTCGATATGCGCGGTGACAAGTCCTCTAGGCTTGTCAGTCTCTCAGGGATAACTCTTCGAGGCGGAATCGAGGCCCGTATTCGCGTCCTCTCTGGTGACAGCGTGCCCGACATGCTGGTACCGAATTCCGGCTGATATATATAACTCTCGTAGCGCCACAGAGTGCTCTCGTCTCGGGGGCGACGCAATAGTATATCTGCTCGCTCGCCCCTCTCGCGCTCGACTGAACGGAGCGTGCGCCGCTCGCGCTCGATGATACTTCAGCCGTTTGTAAGTACAGACCTACGCTCTGACATCCATGGTTTCTGAACCGGCCGTGCGCTGAGGCGGATCTGGGCGGAGCCCAAGCACGATGGCGGGCTCGTGCTGTTAGCTGGTTGAACGACAGGTACAGCCTGGTGCGGTCACCGTGCTTCACCTACCTGGCCGGTGACGCTTCGCAATGGCGCTGTGAAAGCTGAATAGTGCGCTCGCGAACCGCACCGGCCTGTGGCAGCATGCCAACTCGCCTCAGTCGCGCGCATGTGGCCACGTGCACACCCAATAGGCGCCACTGCCGGGGTGGTGCCCTCCGGTGCGTGCGCGAGCCGTCGTTAACGTCGATTAGAGGCCCCTGTGGAGTCCGCCGGCGGCCGCCAATGGGGCTCCGATCCAGGCGTCTGCCGCCGGGCAATACAGCCCCTGCGGCTGAGCTGGATCAGGCCGTCGCCGGGGCACGGGCCATGGCGGTTGACGGTGTACGACCCTTCCCAGCTCTCAAGTCCAATGATAATATCCAGCGAGCACTAGTCGCGCATGCCTCGTGCGACCAACTCAATATTGGGTCACTTCGTACAGGCCTCCTATGCGTCTGTGCTATACGGAAGCCTGACACTTGCTTGGTGTGATTCAGTGTATGTCTTCAACGTCAACTTGAATACATCGAGACATCTGCGCGGCCGACCGCCCGAAGATACCGCAGAGAGCCCGCCCCTTTCCCAGAGACTTGGCAAGGCTCGAGCGTTAAGCCTGCGAACCATCTGATACATAGCATACAAGGTGCGGAAAAAAGCTGCCAGCGTCGATAGATGGAACCAATCGCACAGGCACGGCGTGGAACTCGAGTCAGGTGGTGAATGCCTGCTGCACGCACGCTTTGTAACTGGCGACGTTTGGACTAGGCCCAAAACAATCTGCGACGTCTGGCGGGCAACGAAGAAAACCTCGCGCTTGAAATAGGCTAGCCAATATTGGCGGGGGAAGCCAGGTGCAGTGAAGCACCGCCGAGCGCTTAATAACAAGCAGCCTCTAGCCTGTGTGCACCGGGCCGCCCATTTATTGGCTGTCTCGTGTCGTATGTTGGTGCAATCAGTTAGAGCAGTGATTTAACATGCTACGAGTGTGCAGAAGGCGGACTGTTCCAGCAGTTGCTGCCGCCCAGCTCCGCCTCTAACACAAAGCGGAGGGCAGCTACTCGCATCATCATTGGGATTGTTTTTCGAAGCGGCAGCAGGGGAAACCGCCTGAGTGTACGCGGCAAGGTCATCAAGCTAGGATACTACGGAGCGGTCACCACGCACTGCCTGGCGGTTGGCGCCCATAAGCCGGACCGACCAAGGCATTCCGGGTTCGCACCGCGGCTTTAAGGTCTGCGGGAGGGGCCGCGAGCGCCTGATTTTTGCCGCGCGGGCGCCCGCCTTTGCCAAAATGGCGGGCCGGTGATTGCGCATCTCAGCCTGATGGCTGCCGTCGGAGCTGTTGCGTTGGTGAAGAACGCCCTGGGGGCTCGCTCGCTATTGCGCCGCACCGTCCCAGGACGAGGGGCCTGGATTGCCGATCGTCGGAAGCCGGAGATCCTGATGGATGGCGACACGACCATCCTCACCACCGCCGCCCTGCAGGAAATGGGTACTGCGCACGGGGTTTATGAAAGCCCTCGGCTCAACGGCAGTGTTCCTGGAGGGCACCCTGCTCAAGCCGCTCGATGACCCTCCCCGGCGCCGACTGACCGAGCGCCCCAGCTCGCGAGCAGGTTGGCCGATTTCAGCCTTGCGCACCTCAAGCGCGCGTGCCCCCGGCGTGCCGGCGATCCTGTTTCTGCTCGGGCGGACTGTGGGCGAGGAGGAGGCCAGTGTGTACCTCTCCGCCATTTCAATCGGCCGCTGCTGGCGCCCCCTGGCACCTGGGTTCTTCCTACTGCCGTGCCCTGCCCAGCGATTCATGCCTCAAGGCCAGTGGAAGGGCCACGATCTTGCGGCGGGTCAGGCGGCCCCTGCTGGCCCGACGCAGGGCCAAACGGCGCCCGCTGCCCGCGGCGTTTATGTGCCGGGCTCGGAACCTCACAGATGATGCAGGCTCGCTGTTGTGAGCGAACTACAGTGCTACTGAGGCGGACCTGCGCTGCAGGAACGCGATCCAGCTCAGACGCTCAAGTTCCACGTCCGCGGATCGGGCCAGGGCCTTCAGCCGCATGCTTCGTCGAGCTCGATCGCCGGGGCCATTCGTCTCGAGGCAATGGCCAGTAGCTTCTCCAGCGTGTTCAGCCGCATGTAGGCGTTGCAAACTTGCAGCCGTCGAGACCCGTGACCTCATAAAAAACTCTTGGCCGGCACCGGGGGCGCCGGATCTGTGCAGGGATGCCGGCTCGGTGAGCACGATGAAACCGGGGGCCGGGCTGGCGGCCGCGGCGGGCCAGCAGCTTGCTGGTGGAGCGATGAAGTCGGCGAGATCGAGCAGGTTGGGCTGCATTCCGTATGGGCGATCACTTCGGCCTGTGGGTGCTCCAGCTTCAGCCGGCAGCACGGGCCTTCCTCGCTGAAGGTTTCGCTGCCGATGCAGCTGCCGGGCAGAGGGTGAGTTCACGCCACTCTGTTGGGCCAACCCAGCGACCCAGGTTCTAGGTCGGGGCGAACAGGATCGGCCCCGCTCGGTTGGCAGCTGCTGCACTAGGCGCACGGCGTTGCTGTCTGGTGCAGATCAGGTCTCGATCTGGCTTTCACCGGCCGCCGAAGCAGTTGATGTAGCTCCACCACCAGGTGGTCTGGGCTGCTCGGCGCGGAAGGCGGCGAAGAGGCGGTACGGCGGCGGCAAGGCGTCAGCCAGGGAACAGGCCGGCCTCCAGATCGGCAGCAGCACCCATTTTGTGGGTGAGGATCTTTGGCGGTTTCGGCCATGAAAGTGAAACCGCCACAGAAGACGATCAACCTCCGGGCGTCCGTTTGCAAGCCGATAGATACGCGAGAGCTCCAGGGAATCGCCGCCCCCCATGAAAATCGGCCACAGTCCTGGATTTCGGGGCTCTCGGTAGTAAGTGCGCAGGATCACGGCGTTCCGCCGGCGCTTCAGGGCGTCGAGCCCCCGGAGGGCCGCTGTGGCTTGGAGCGGAGCCTTGAGCCGGCAGACGGTGGTGGTTGGGGAGGGAAAGCGAGTCTCAGAGGCCGCGAAAACCAACCGGAAAGCCTCATTTGCGGCAGGATGCTCCCAGGCCTAGGGAGTCGACACGGCGCAGATACGCATTCGCCATTTGCCGGGGAATCTGCACGGGCAGTGGATCGCAGCGAGTGGCCCTGCTGCCGCATCCTGGCGGCCGATGCTTTCTGGGGTCGCGATCTCAGTGATGCCGGTAGCGGATCGCCACCAGCCTCGCCTCGCTCGATCCAGCCACTCGCCTGGCATTCTCGGCAAACCAACGACACGCAAAGAACAGCGGCTCGCAAAAGTCAGCGCCAGATCGACCCTTACTCGGTGAGGCGCCACTGCGGGCTTTGCGCCGTGCGACCTTGAGCCAGCTGGACTCTCGGTGCGTGGGCGGGCGCCCAGCCAGCGCCGGCGGCGGCTATCACCCTTTCCATGGGAGGTGAAGGCGCCTGTGGGGCCGGTCTTCCTCGCGGGAATCGGCGATCGGAACGGCGGTCCGCCCTGGGCTTGCCGTATCCAGAAGCGCCCCTCGTGCTGCTGGCCCATTTTCAGGCCCCACGGGCCTGGGCGCGAGGGCCCGCGGGACACCTGCGGCACGGGATTTGGAAACCTTCCCGCCTGCGCTGGGGGCGAACATGGACCTGGCGGATTCGGTCGATTCGAGGCCGCATCCAGCGCCAGAACCGCCCCCTGCCGTGGTGCGTTTTCGGTCATAATGCACCCACGCCTGATGCGGTAGTCAGCGGCGGAACGCCGCAGCCTTTCTGGTTGATCGCCGCGGCACCGCCTATCTCAATTGCGGGCCTGTGTGCCGGCGCCACGGCAATCGGACGGTGAGGGCGGGAAACTGCGCATTTCTTCCTGGGCCGAACTGGACGGCCACCGGCTGGTTTCACGCCAGCCACAGCTGGTTACAGGCCCGGAAGGTCGCTGCTCTAATACGACGTTGGTGGGCAAACCCCTTGCCCGTGGAACGTGCTGACTATGCCTGCGGTCAGCCGGCCACGGCCTTTGGCCCATTTTGGGTCGCGGGTGGCTTCGGTGCTGGCTGCCCTGGCGGCCACGCCACCTTCCTGGCGCTGGTGATCTCCAGCTCCTGCCGACCTGCCTTCTCGCCGGCGCCTTCGGGCCCTACTCCCTTTGAGCCACCGCCCCTGTGGCTGGAGATGTGGGCGCTGTGCAGGCTGCATGCTCTCGGAGTGGACGGCCGCCACACTCGCCGGCCCTTGCGGCCCTGGAAGCAGCGCCTGCCGGGGGCAGAGCAGCACGAGGGCGGCCTGGTTGGCGGCCCAGGCGGCCTGCGTGCTGCTGGGCGATGTTCCCCTGCGCAGCCGGCTGGCGGAAGCCACCGGGCTGCCGTTGCCTCTGGATGGGCAACTTTCGGCTGGACGACATCTACGCCCCGATCGGCGGTGCGTTCCTGGCCTGGCGGAGCGTTAGCCGGATCTGTACCGCCGGGTGGGTCTGATCCGCTGCCGTTTTCGCTGGCCATGGACTGGCGGCTGCGGGAGACCGCGGGTGGACTCACCGCACGGGAGCCACGCTGAATCCGCAGATCCTGCCCGCCCGCAACTGGAATCTGCCCCAGCAGCGACAGCGCTGCGTGCTGCTGGCCTTCGTGGGCTTCGGGCTATCGGCTCGATCCCGAAACTGTTTTGTACTCGGCTGGCCCGATTGGTGGTTCATTCACGCTCCGATTCCAGCGGCTGCAGCCGCACCGAATGGCCGGGTTCTGCCCGCAGACGTGCGGCCGCTGGAGGTGATGCCCCTGTTGCGAGCGGCTGATCGCCAAGGCGGGCATACAGCAGTTTCTGTGAGCCCTCTCCATCAGATGGGAGGTCCACTTCTGGTGGCGCGGCAGGGCTTCGCCGAGGGCGGCGGTATGGCAGCGGAGCTGCAGCGCTGCGGGCCGCACCGGTTGCTGAGCCAGGCCCACTGCTGGGCGGTGACTGGCACTCGACCAGCGTTTTGGCCGCCCGGGGGGGCGCACCACTGCTGAGGCGATTTGGGGCGGAGGCGGCGGCTGAGGCGATCGAAGCCTTTGCGCGCTTGCAAGAGCGGCTTCGGCACTAGCCTGGAATGGCCGAGAGCGTGCACTGGAAGGCTTTTACTGGAAATGCCTATCGAGCTCATGGCTTTCAAGTCAGGGGAGAGGTGATCATCGCGAAAAGATGGGCCTGATCAACAGAATCCTTGCCCTGTAGTCAGTTGATGCGAAACGCCCACACCCCACATCTATAACGGCTAGACCACTTATGGCGACTGTTCACTTATTGCGAAACCTGTGGGCCCAGGCTTATTTGTCAAGTTATCCAACGAATAGCCGCGCGATGATCCATCCCATCTCTCCGACGGTTCCTGATCCAAAATCTTTCACGATTCATCTGCTGAAGGCACAAGTTTTTCTCGCTCAGCTGTTCTGCAGTCGTTCCAACTAATTTCCCGCCGCAATCTTGGTTGCACGACGCAACCTTCTTCGTTTTTCTTGTGCGTCAAAGTCCGCCAAAATTCCCCATGGGCGTGTCACTGCTGTCTGAATGTGGGCTAAGTGCTTGCGTTGTTCTTCCCCACTCACGACTCCCCGGGTTTGCCTAACTTCTTCCCGGCGCCCGCTCGCCTCTCTCCTTCCGCTCTGTTGATCGGGGCAGCAGCCCCGGCTCAGGCCCCCCATCTGGCAGGAGATTCGTCGTCCAGCATGAGCGCTCCCTATGCCTCCCCTGGAACCCGTTTCCGTGGCCGCGGTGGATGTGCGCGAAAGCCGCCACACGGCCGCTCCTATCGCGATCACGCCGGAACGACTGGCCCTGCTCAACACGATTCGCTTCGCTGAGCGGGCACCTGGGGCCAACGGCCAGGTATAACCAGGGTTACTGGATCCTGTTCGGCGGCTCGTTGATGTCCTCCTTGGACTCCGTTCACCCAACCCGGGTGTGCGCACGGCCCGGTATTGCCCAGTGGGCAGCTTGCCGGTGCTTACCTTCATTGCCACCACGTGGGACATCGGTGGACCGTTCGGATGGTCTGTGTGGCTTCGGCCCTGAAGGTGCAGGATCAAGCAGCGATTTTTCGTGAGTCCGCCACCGTGGAGGCCTTGACGCTGGCAGGACCGCGGCGTGAGACCCGCAACTGGCTGCAAGCTGCACCTGAGCTGGGCCTTTCCTTCCCCACCCTCGGCTGGCCGCAGTTTCTTATTGGCCAGCCGCGTTTTACCAAGCGCTTCACCGAGCTAGGCAGTTCTGCATGAGGCCAATCTCTCAATTGCTTGGCGGGCCGCATCATCCGCCGCAATGGACATTGCCCAGGCTCAGACCAGTGGGCCGCCGATTGGCAGTGCACGCTACGGCAGCCTGGCTTGTTTGCCCTGCGGGAGTCGGCAGCACCCCCAACTAAATCATTCAGGCCTGGATCGGCCGCTTGAAGCGGGGCTTGCCCCACGTGCCGCTGGGCGACTCACAGTAGGCCAGGGTCACCGTTGAGCCCAGGAATGCCGAGGCTGTTGGCAGGATTGGGCAGCAGATCTGAGGTGCCGCGTGATCACCGGCCAAGTCAAAGATCAGGACAGCATTCCCCACGCCTGGTGTAGAGCAGCAGCAGCACCAACTCCAGGCGACCGATCCCGCTCCTTGCGTGGGGTAGCCGGCAAAGCCGACGTTCAAGCCGCCAGCACTGAGGTGCAGGAAGGTGAGCAACACTGCTCCTGGGAAGGCCCGGGGCACCACCCTGACAGCCGCCCCGCTCCAGGCAGGTTTCCACGCAGCGATGGGAACAACTCGATGGCGCCGTCTTCGCCGTGGTCGCGCACGTATACTGGTTGCCGTAGCGGTTCTGCAGCTCACCAGAAGGTGCGGGCATCAGGGCTCGAACAGGCGTCGCGCGACGTTGAAGTTGAGCAGGTTGGCCGCCGGCGGAATCGGCACAAGCACGAGGCTGCGTCTTCATCCGAGCCCCAGAACTCCTTCACCGCCAGCAGGGGTGGTGCGCTCGTACTGGGTGAGGCCCGCAGGCTTCCAGCCTCGCTGCTATGTTTTCCAAAAATCGGCCAGTCGGCTTCCAGGCTGTCGCGCTGGCCGTCGGTGAGGCCCGTGGCCAGATCGATCACCGGGGTGGGGTGATCGGGAAGAACCTCAGGGTCTGTCCGCCGCCATCGCCCCCCCGGCCAGCCGCCCAGGGCCGTTCAGCAGCACCAGCAGGGCCGCCGCGATTCCCGAGCGGCCAGGCGGGGAGGAAGTGGGACGGGATCGGTCGGGGCTGACCCACTGCGGCTGCTTTCAGTGGACGTTCATTCTCTTTCCAGCCAGGGCTTCCTTGCCGTGCCCGTTCCTGCCTTGGCTGCACAGCGCCCTCGAAGCGGCAGGCGGTCAGCGTGCCCTTCGCCGCTACATGGACTGGGCGTCTGCATGACCTGAGCCACGGTTGCTACCGGAGCTGGCGCCTGACCATCGGCCGCCCATGCGATTTCGCCACGGACCCGTCGCTGGGGGCTGACTTTGCCGCCTGCTCGGCGGGCCCAGGTTGGCCCAGTGCTCAAGGAGCTTTAGCACTGATTCCACCGACGCAAGGACACCTCTTCGCAGTGAGATCGGCAGCTCCCGCCTCTCCTGATCGAGACCGGCCCTGGCGAGGGGCGACCTGGGCCGGGCAGCTGGCCCGCTGCGGTGGTGGACGGTTGGCGCGTTGCTGGCGGCCTGCACCGGAGCTGGTGCTGGTGAGAGCCCAACGCGGCATGGCCCGCCCGCCAGCGGCAGCGGCTTGAGGATGCCCGCTCGGCCGGTGCGCTGGAGCAGTTCGAGGAGCTGGCGGCGCGTGCCGCTGCGGGGCGTGGTTGCTGGCCCACGAGGTGCTCGATGCCCTGGCGTGGAGCGATCGTGACGCAGCGGGGGCGGGCTGGCGCCAGGAGCTCATGGTGGACGTCCAGCAGCGGAACGTTTGCGGCTGGAGCCCGGCGGACCCCTGGAGGCCGGCCGGCAGGCGGCACGGCTGCAGCCCGGGCCTGACAAAACCGCCTGGGAGCAGCGGCCCTGCCAGGTGGTGACGGAGCTGCATCGGGGCTCGAGCCCTGGCTTGGCGGCCCCTGTGGTGCGGCGCTCGCGCTTGCGGCGCCTGCTGGTGGTTTCGACCTACGCCCCTGGAGGCTGGCGCACGTACGCGCCGCAGCGCTCCCAACGGCACGCTTTGAATGGCCTACGGGGCCAGCAGGGCCAGTCAGCGCATCCCTGCCGATCCCGGCACTGAGGAATCTCACCCGGCCCCACCTCTGCATCGACAGTCCTGGTGGCGCAGCGGCCAGCGCCAGCGGTTGGCAGCTGCTGGGTCAGTGCCGCCAGGGGGAGGCGCTGCTGGGCCCTGGGCTGGCGGAAACGGCTGCACGCGCTTCAGCACCAGGGCGGCGCCGGGCTGGGCGAGCTTGCTGGCCCGTCGCAAAGGCCTTGCTTGTCGGCTGGATTGGATCCCGCCGCCTCGGTGATTCTCCGCTGGATGGCCTTTGGCCCGGGGCAGTCCGGAGCGGATCAGCCCAGCCCCGTTTCAGGCGACACCCCCCCTGTTTTTGCCGAACCGGCCTTAGCCCGCCATCAAGGCCCAGCCCAGTTCCCCGCCCTGCCTGTGCGAGTTGCTGCAAACGGAGACAACCCCGCTCGGCGCTCGCCCTAAACGTCAAACTTGTTGGCTTTGCTGTGCTCACGAATTTCAATGGCGCCGGGACGGAACGTTTTTTCTTGAAACTCGGAACCCCCCCGCCGCACCCAGGCGAGCTGGCCCCATGTGTGGTTTGTGGTGGGCGGTGGCTTCGCCGGCGTTCGCGTCTGCCAGGGCCTGGCCCTGCCACCGCGTGCGCGTCACCCTGTTGGACAAGCGCCAATTTCAACCTGTTTCAGCCCCTCCTCTATCAGGTGGCTTCGGGCGCTTCGGTCTCGGCGGCGGATGTGGCCTCGCCCTTGCGCCAGGATGGTGGGTTCAGGCCCCAACGTTCAGTGCTGCTGGGGGAGGTCACCGACCTTGATCTGCGAGACCTGTCCCTGCGGTTCAACGGCCATCACTCGGCTACGACAGCTGCGTGGCTGAGCCTTGCGCGTTCGGGCAGCAAACCATATTTTCGAGTCACGAGGAAATGGCGGCCGCTGGCACCGCCAGATTGGAAGATTTCCTGGAGCCGCCCAGGAAACTTTCGTTCGCCGGATTGCTGATGGCCTGGAGAGGCACGAAAGCAGACCACACCCGCGTTTTTCTCCCTCCCAGCGCAGCGCCCTCTCTGCCAGTCGGTTGAGGTGGTGGTGGGTGCCGGGCCGGCCCGGGTTGCGAAACAGGTGGCGCGGCCTCCTGGTGGAGCTGATGCACAGCGCCAATCCGCCGGCGATTTTCTAAGCAGTTAGACGGATGGAGGCCTGCGGGTGGTGTGGGGACTGCGAGTGGACGGGTGCTGCCAACAATGCATTCCAGCCTCTCGCTTGCATGTGGTTTATCCTAGC
>Ga0163217_1057892_pt1 | contig 10634 bp, 8 predicted proteins | sample SynspAceP_FD_185933 | JGI IMG/M metagenome (GOLD analysis project Ga0163217, IMG submission 185933) | Saline lake microbial communities from Ace Lake in Antarctica - Synechococcus sp. Ace-P (PacBio error correction) | ecosystem: Environmental > Aquatic > Non-marine Saline and Alkaline > Saline ... | reverse complement strand
GGTTTTCCCAGCCATTGTCGTAGAAATGATAATAGAACTTGATGCAATGGCTATAGCTGATTTGCCCAATTGATAAGAGCAGCATTGCGGCGCGATATATCGATAAGCCACTTTGGATAATCTGCGTACTGAAGCACGCAGACAACGCGTAGCTTGTTGGGACTGTTAATGGTGAATATCGTTACCAAAAAACGCATTTTATCGAGCAGCTGGCTGACAGCGTTGGCATTGCCTATATTGATACGCGCAGATGCAAGCTAATTTTGAGTTGCTGAAAAAAGTTCCAAGTGCTTTGGTAAGCGTAAAAAACTATTTACCCATATCACAACCAAAGATGGTTCAGTGTGCTTGGCATCGTCTTGATCCCGACGATCGACCAGTATAGAAACCCATTAGGCGTTTATTTTAAAAAACCAATCCATATTGCTTATCTGAGCCTGAATTATTTAGAAATGGCGATTCAGCGCGCTTATATTGATATGAAACAAGTTATTGCCGCATCACTTAATGAAGGTCGTGAACTGACATTGGATATTGTTGGATTGCAGATGCATATTTTTAAGGAAAGCTTATCTCAGGCGCTCATCAGATATTTCATATATTGATTGAGATTTTGGCATGCGCGTTCGCTTGCGGCGTGGATGGCCAAAGCAAGGAGTATTTCCTGAAGCGGATCGAATAATGTTGTCGCGAATAGCCTGATTTCACGTATCAAAAGTGCTGGCTGCATTTGATTATTGCCGAGCAACGAGAACCACAAGATGCGGTATGGGTTATTACTTGCCGACGCCGATAGACCGTTAATTTTACTGTGCGGGTTGCTACTGCGCCAACGCGCTTAGAGTGATGCGATTAACCTGCGTATCTTGGGGCCAAGATGCAGCTGATTTAACTGTAGCAAAACTTGGACATGTCTGAAGAACTTATTTTGGCTCGATTTGCAAATCTATCCGCGAGCTTTGGCAGATTTTGCTTACGGGTCCTACTGTTAGCGGTAACATCAACAACACTGTTTTGCCGCACTAAAGAAATTAGCGCGCCCGATATTAATATCATGACCGGTTGTGAAAACCCAATTGAGTTATTGTTCATCGATGGGCGTTTCACAGATTCAAACGGGGGCAAAAGTCTCCTTTGCTGGTGGCGTTACGCTCTTGTTACGGCATGACCCTGATGTGTTGATGGTTGGTGAAATTAGATGAAGAAACAGCAGATACTGCTTTAAAGCAAGGCGATGACAGGGCATTTTAGTGTTTTCTACTTTACATACCAATACCCGCTGCAGGCTGCATTTCAAGACTGGTTGATATTTGGTTGAGCCGTTTCTTGATGGTTTCACCATGACGGCGGTGATTGCACCGCTTTAGTGCGCGCTTATGTGACACTGTAAAAAAAGCTGAGCCAGCTACTGAGCAAGAAAAAGTGCTATTGGATAGAGAAGCGCGAAGAAGATGTATCAACTCTATCGTGCAGTAGCTTGCTAGCTGCCCAAGGTTTCGGGTTATCGGGGACGAATGGCTTATTTGAAGACGCTTTGGTTTGACGATGATTTGAGCGTTTTGTATCAAAAGGCTTACTGAAAATGTGGTAGCGAGGCTGGCGAACGACTAAGACAAAATTGTGGCATGACGGCGCAGAAAAATAAAGGGCTTAAAGGGGACTACATTAGAAGAAAGTGCAAAAAAGCACTTATAAAGAGAGTGTAAATGGCAACATTATATATACAGCGTTTAAACGTGATCGGCAAAAGCGAAAAGGGCAAATTTTGATGCGCCCGACACCAATACTGCTAGCGCAGCGTTGAGAACAGTAAAGTCTCTTTGTGGTAAGCCAATTACGATGAACGCCGCCGGGCAGTCGAGAAAAAAAAAAGGGCGCATTGGTGCTTTAATCACTGATTAACTATCTAATTTCAAAGCGAGAGTTAGTTTTTTTCTTTAAACAGTTGGGTGTAGGCTTACGCGCTGTTGCCAATGTTACCATGCGCTTAATATTTTCAAAAAATCCAATTTCAAGGTGATTAGCCGCATCATTCAAAGCATGATTGTGGATATTGAACGGGTAGTATTTTATTTACTGCGAATGAAGAAATTATAAAACAGTGATTTCCCGCCGATTGCAGCCAATTATGCGTGGTTGGCAGAGAGAGAGTTACCGGTTCAACTGATGCAGTACGTTAAGACTAGCAAAAGCATGTGAGAAGAAAAACCTGCGCTAGATCGGCAAACTGTTTAGCGCAATGATTTACCCCAGATGATTGTTGTGTTTGCAGCTATTGCTGTTGTAAACTTTTTGCTCGGCGTGATTATTCCTAAGTTTGCGGGCATTTTTTAGTCAATAGAGGTAAAAGGCAGCTACCAGCACCCGACACAACTATTGATTGATATTGTTTAATTTTTGTGATTCAATTACGGTGTTTACATATTGGTGTTTTTTTATTGATTTTCGCGTGTTAATTGGTGTTTTTTTACACTTACGGCCGCTGTGGTCGATTTGATGTGGATAACCTTCTATTAAAATACCAGTGATAGCAAATTGCTTTTGAATAGTGCTCTATGCAGATTTTAGTTGGTCACTTTCATGATGCTAAACAGTGTTAACAGCATGATGGAGTCTTTTTAAATAATTTCCAGCAAAGTAATTGTAACGCTATAATCAGACCATCTAGCAAGGGCGCTGAGAAAATTAAGATTGGTAAGGACTGTGGCTTCCAGTATTCAAGACAAGATGGGCGCCATGATTTTGATTCCACAAATTGATACAGTGGGCGAACAAAACAGGTTTCTTTAGGACCAGATTTTAGATGAGCTTTGGTGGCTATTAGAAGATAGCGTTGGAAGAGCGCGTGTTAAAACGCCATGTCATCATTGATTGAGCCAGGTTAATTTTGGTCATTGTGTGATTGTTGGCGTTTTGTTATTACAGCGTTCTTTATGGCGTTATTTTCCTTGTTAAATAAGGTGAAAACAGTGAAAAAGTTATGTTTTGTGATGCCTATTCTTGGGACTTCTATTTCTGTTAATTCTGTTGATTATAGCGTGCAAGATAATAGAGGAATGCACTCAAGAGTTTCAGCGAGATCCTTTTACAACCAGTGACAAAAAATGCATGCACAAGTCGTTTTGCCACCGGGCGAAAACGAAGCTGGGGTATAGTGGTTTTATTCCCTGGCTATGGCGCTTCTGGCACAAGGGGCGCCCAAAATGCGCGTACGCGATTAGTGACAAAAAACGTATCCAAAGCAACGGCCTTATAGAAATAGAAGGAGCGGGTGTATTTTATGGTTGAGCAAAACGGCGATGAAATTGGTTTGCATGCAATTGGTTCACCAGGGGTGTGAAAGTGATTTGAAGTGGGCCCTAATGGTGTGAAAGTGGCAACAGGACGTGTTAATCAAGTGATTATCGTTAGATAAATAGACAAATGAGCAAAGAGTAATTAGTGTGAGTGAGGTGATGTGGAATGAGTCAATTAAGATTAAGTCAGTTAAAATCGCAAAATAAACAAACTTGTTTGCAGTGTTTTAATTTTTATACCGATACAGTGTGCCTTTGCTGATGAGGTGGTGCCTTTTATATTGAAGATGGCAATATTTCAAGTTAAGCAAAGGTGGTGCGGAAAATAGCCTTGGTGGAGAGTGGTGAATTATGTTGAAAAACCAAAAATTGGACAATGAAGCAGAGGTCAATTCGCCAGAACTACAAAAGTTGGATTTTAATTCAATGGACTAAAGTTGAGGAGCCGCAAAAGAATTCTTTTAATACCGGGCAACTGAAAAAGCTCAGCAGAATGCAGCCACTTGATTTAGCGCCCAGAGATTGAGATTGTTTCCACCTGTTGTAAAGCAAAACCTAAAAAAAGGGCTTAGGTGATTAACGACAGAGGCAAGGGGAATGAAAGGCTTTGCTTGAAGAAAAATTAAAAGCATTAAAACCAGCAGGTGAGAATTTGAAGTTGGGCGCCAGGTGAAGAGCTGGTTAATGTTAAAGCAAGTATAAGAAAATCAAGCGACTCTTGTTAATAGCAAACAAAGAAGCAATGAAGACGCGATGATTAGTCCGTTAGAGTTTAATCAGGGCGAATATTTTGGATTGCAAGAGCGTTAGCCGATATTCAAATTTTTGAACCTTTTGTGGCGACAGAGCCAAGTTCAAAAGACAGAAATGTGACCGGGTTTTTCTACCAAATATATTCATGTTAAAGATGCGCCTAGAAGCCGGTGACCAAAAAATACGGGTTTATGGTATCGCAAGGATAAAATAGCGGGCACATTCCGTATTATGACACAGAGGAATATCAGCGTGATTTAGTGGTTATCGCGAAGATATACCCGCGTATTGATTTGTGCACCCAAACCCAGTCAATGTTGCGACTGCAGTGCGCATTTATATGCGATAGCGTTGGATTCTGAGTTATGTGCGCCGTTTGAGGACTTTTTTTACAGGCGAATTTAATTCAGGGCGGTATTGCGGTGGTGCTGGTGGAGGAGCAGGACGCGGCGCTGGTTGTAAATCGAGTGTGCGCAAGCGGAGCCGATTAGGGCCGTGCCAAGCTGGGTGAGAAGAGCATTTACGTTGGTATTTCAAGCCGAAATGGCGGCGGTATTGCGTGGCGGTTTTGCCAAAATAATAATCAGAATCGAGCGCAGTTGAAAAAGAAGCAGGAACCGCTGGGCCAATATGCGATTACTGAAAATTTATCTGCCAACACAGTAGAGCGATTAGAAGAATATGTTGCAGGGATTATGAAAACGCGATTTAGGTGGTCAGGATGGATTCGTAGGCATTAGCCGTGCGCAACAACCGATTTATATTCACCCATTTAGTAAGCAACAAAACTTAATGGGTGTCCGGACTAGTTGACGCGATTGCGGGTTCAAAGAGATTGAAAATTTTAGTCGAAAGCCATGGATAAGCCGACCGCAACAAGTTTTACTAGAAATGCGAACTTAGAGTGGATGTTGGGGATGCATACACACAAGCTATTTCTCATTTGGGGCATTGTCCAGCAATGGTTAAAAAGCCTTGCCTACTAGTAGAGAGGATGCAATAGAAGTGCACGGGTAAATTTGTTTATTCAATTTATGATAATTTGAATTGGCATTAAGCTGTTAGAGTGCTAAACAAAATTAACAAGCACGCGTTGTTAGCTCAACCCGTATTATTACCCTGCTAATAATCAAACAGCTAGGTTATTTGTGGTGCAAGAACGGTTATTTAAATCCAAGATGGTGGACCCTTAACAAGATGCTGTTATCGGGTTTTGAAATGCCAACATTATTACCGGCCCGCCCGCATCACCTATGAAACTGAGCTTAGAAATGTAGGTAATAAGCTTAAAATATTACTGCCTAAAATCCAAGCGCTGATGCGCACGTGACACTTGCGTATATTCCAAGAACATCGACGGTTAATGTTGTTGCCATCGCCTTTCCACGTTAGTGCGGATATGGCACAGTGGTCGAATATCAATATTGATTTCTGTGAATACCGCGAATATAGAGGTGCGTTGTGTAGCAAAAGATGGCTTAAACCGGTGGCAATCGGCGGTTTAATTCAGTAACACTTGTTACAAAAGAGAAAAATAAAGTGCCTATATTGGGCGAGTATACCGATTATCGGCAACGCTTTTAAAGACAAGTTGAGTTCTGCTAGACGTACGAAATGGTCTTGCTGATTAGCGGCCACATATATGACGGAGCCATCCGTAACGGATGATTGAGCAGGATGCGTTGAGCATAACACGCAACAATGGTAAATTGAATAAGGAATCAATGATGAAATTAATCTACGTAATATGAGCTCGGTACTGATAACGGCTTGCGCTACCAAAATCCCACAAGCAAAAAACTTTCCCCGCCATCGACCAGCCAGAAAAACAAATGGCAGGCACAACATTGGGAATTTGGTTGCAAAAGATTGCCGGTCCGCGTACCCGCCAAGCGCCTGACAAAAAAAGGCGGTTTTCAAACGATACGCCGTATATATTTTAGAAAAACCAGAAATACAGTGTTTTGATCATGCTTTTAGGAAAAATTACATTGATTGCTTAATTTTATTGAGGCTGGCCAGTTTGTCCTAGCCAAAAAAAAGGAGGCGCATTAGAGATGGCTAGACACCCGCAAGTGATCAAGCATGCCAGCGCCATGATCCTGAGCAGTTTGGCTATAAGACTGAACGAACAGGAGTCACAAAACAGCGGTTTCGGTGTTGAGAGGATGCTTTTGCACATAATACCTTGACTGAGGGCACTAGCTACTGTCGCTTTGGCTGGTGCTTATGATATCTATGATGCTAACAACCCCGTGAAACAGGGTTGATGTACTGTTGAGCACTTCAATCACGCATTCAAGATATCGTTTATGTTATGATGCTAAATGCCGATTCTTATTTATTATTGAGCATGCTGAAACATGGGGCTGTTTGAAGAGTGCCAAAGTCAGAAATAGCGTTATTGTCGGTAGGTCCATAGCTTATTATTGGGTAAAATAAGTTGCAAAATATGCTTGCAGGAAAAACTAAACCACTGATGGTCAATTTTGTGCATTGTTGGTTTTGGCTGCGTTTTTTTTAAGCTGCACCACTAGCGCATATGGACTACCCTAACAGAGATTGCGCGCAACAATAGTTGCATTACTGATCAACGTTGGCGTCAATCAATCTCTTTAGAGATATCGCAACGCCAGAAGGTCACTACCATCAACAACGAAAGAAAGGTGTCACGGTAAGCCAACCAAAGCGCTGGTAAGCGATATGTGTTCTTGCCAGGAGGTCACAAGACTTAAAAACAAACAATTCCAGATTGTTTGTTTCATTAACGCCCACCTTTATTTCCAGTATGGTTACCGCTATATGACATACAAAAGCTTAGAGGCGGCTACTAGTTTTTACCTAACTCCAAGCAAAACACAGTGAGTTTAAAGTTGGCCAATGGTGAATATGAAGTTGGAAGTAACAGGACTGGTGCGTTACTTGGTGTTAACGTAGCTAATGGTTTTAGGTTGATGCTAACTATATTGACTCTGCCCAAGTAGTAGCCAATTAAGGCAATCAGGGACCCATGTGGCAGCTAAAAAATTATGGTTCAACAGCTGCAGAAAGTTCATGATTATCGCTAAGCCCACTCCCTAGGGATGCAATCAGGCGGGGCAGCAGCGTGTTAAGGTTCTGGAAGCTTGTGATTTTGCAAAGAGTGGAAGGCGGGCATTACACGCGTGAAAGGCACCATTAATCAAAAAGCCTGCTTATTTTATGTGGATACGGTGCAACCAATGTCGCCGTATCAGACAAATTCGCGCAATATGCAGGCATTACAGAATGCAAGAAGAATCTAAAGTTATCACGACAAAAATGGATAGCTGATGGTGTGTGTTGCCACGGCTAAAGAGCTGACCAATTGGACAGTTTGTGCTTACATAACTTACGGTCAATTAAATTAGTAAAAGGCAATCAGTGATGATTTGCGTTTTTGCTTGGCATGAATTTGTGATTGGTGAATTTAAGCTGGAACAGCAAGGTGACACCATTGAAGCTATCCGCCATTAAATTGATTGGCATTCTGCTTTGCTAATGCGGAATCGTTTGTATTAGCAATAAAATATTTAAATAAGTTGCATAATCTTGTCATAAAATATTTAAAATTTTAAACAGCTTTTAGGTAAAAAAGTCTTTTTTTAAAAAGTAGGTTGGTGAATAAATTAGGAAACAATGCTTTCGTTTTAGATGAAGGTTTAGACCATTAACGATTTGGCGATTATTGATCGGAAAGGCGGGTCATGAAAGCCAGTCCTTAGCCTTCTACAAGGCGCTTATTAAACCAGGCAGATTGCCAAGCCATGATATTAAAGTGAGCAATGGTTTTGAGGCGATGGGTCGCGTTTTTTAACTTCCACTTTGGGGCTTGGGGGCGGGTTTGCCTTTGCCTGATTTAATTACGGGGCTTGGCCATGCCGACGCATTACATTCTGCCTAGCTGCGCAAACGTGCCTATGGCGGAAAACCATTGTGCTGATGCAGCCAAGCATTGCCTGCCTAAGTTATTTGATGTATGTTGGATTCCTGAGCATGACCAATACCAAGTAATGCTGAGTACCTTGCAAACGAGAGGCGTGCTAACCCTATTCAACCAGAGGTGAACATGCGAGTAAATCAAGCGGCTTGATTATGATTGGCGGTCCTCTAAACACTTGCGATTGGACACATTAAAGTTAATCTCCCAAGTGGGTATGAATTAGTGACAGTCATAATGCGCATATTCACTATACGTTAACGACTTTCCGGGCGTCGAAACGCCAAAAGCATTTCTATCTGCCAGTTAAAAGAATTCATTTTCCTAATTTGAAACAGTGTCATTATGAAAACCGAAAAAGGTTGGGTGCGCAACAGTTGTCAGAAAGTGCATTGCTTGGGTAAACTGAAGACTCCGTTTCTATGGTTTATGAAGCGTTAACGGCGCAAGTCGCGGGTTGGTTTATTGAATATGCCAGTGCTTTGAAGCGAAAAAAAGGCCGTGTGAAGCCGAGGCGTCTGCAGAAAGTTAATTAATCAAGGTATGGTTGCTAGGTTTGATTTTTTACAAGACTTGATCAGCAAAAACTAAAAGCGTCAGTGGATTTGTTTGAAGCAGAACGCTGAGTAGTGGGTGGATATTACATGCTTGGATGCAGCCAAACAACAAACGCGTCTCCCTGTATGTTGAACTGCCCAATTAAAAGCATAGTTAAATTGCAAGTTCCCTTTAACGGTAGTGCAGATACTGCCTGCATTAATTCTGGTGGTGTGGAGCGCGGCACATTGGAAGTGGGCGCTCACTTGTCTGCTAAACGGACATCGCCTCTATGTGATTTCTGCAGGTGGCCTATGGTCAACAAGGCTGGAAAAAACAAGGCACCGAACATTTTAGCTGGCCTATCGGCGTAAAAAAGTTCACTATTTGACGCTAAAACTGGTGCGCCAATTGCGCGCAGTTTTTTTGAAAAAGAAAAAGTGGATAATTGTTGGCATGTGCGACTCACGTTTTCCCGGCGTGGATTGCGTTATTCTTGCTTGAAAGAAATGAACCCCTAAACGCGTCCAGCTTTCGTGACGACAGTGCCATGATCGTTCCCGTATTCAGTTAGTCCTTATCAGTGAATGATGACTTAAAGGCGAACGGGCCGTGAATTGTCGAATTTCAGAAATTCGCACTTCGCGACGCCTTATGTCATCCAGTCAATCATTTCACGGCTCAAACTCATTGGAAATTAAGATTGGTGTATCGGCAGGTCTGTCAATGCAATGATTTTCGCTTATGGTTTTCAGCCAAGCAAAGCTTGGTAAAAGAGTTGGTATTCACGCTTATCCGCAGGACAAAAGACAAAAAAACTGATTTTGTGTTGCCAGCGAGAATAACCAAGTGGAAAGGGCGAAGCTGATTTTATTGAGTTGGCACACAGATTAAAAAAAAAACATAAAGGTACATTTTCATGCATTGATTGTGGGTGAAGCTTAAAAAAGGCAAAAACCAACTTTTCTTGAAAAAATAGAGAAAAAAGCGCAGAGTCTTGGCGTTGAGTGAACATGTCACTTTGTTGGGCGCATCGTGATCGATTTTGCGTGAGATTATGGCGATTGCAACATGCTATTCATTGTCATTGGAGCCAGAAAGCATGTTGTACGCAACGACTGATAGAAGCTTGAGCTTAGGATGTGCCGGTCATTGGTTAGGCGCAATTGGTGTGTGAGTGAGCAGTTAGCGCATTATTACCTGAAGGACGAATGATGTAGGGCAATGTGGCAGAAGAGGCTGCGACGTGACTTTGCGCTGGTACATTCAGCCCGCCAGTTGTTTGGCCAATAAATCAAGAATTTTAGTTTTAGGACAAATATGTTGCAAAAAACTATGGACGTTGTATCAGGAGCTTGCCTCAAGCACTTCACGGAGCACACATTTAATCATGTTTATTGCAACCAAATCATTGCCAGCACAAGGGCAATGGTGGTTTGGAAAAGGGCATGGCGCGAGTTGAGTCCGAGTGTTTAGTTGCACAAGGTCATCGAGTGCTGGTGATTGGAGACCTGCTTTTATTAACACCTTGCCACCTGAAGTTGACGTGTTGATCTTAATTCATGCGTTTTAAGTCGATATAACCCTTGGTTTGTTGTATCCAGCTTTATCGTTTGTTTACGACGTTTATCCATTTGATGTTCATGCGCAGGCAAAATAAGCGGCCGCTATTGCTGGCAAGTATTCAATGGTTAATCAAACAAACGGCCAATTGGTCGTCACCCTTACAATATTAAAGCGCCGCTTGCATTATTTAAATCGATTGTTAAATCATGTCGATTTGCGTGAGCCGTTATGTAGCAAGTCCTCTCCATTGAATCATGGCCGGGTGGCTGAAGTGATTTTATAAACCGGTTATTTTGATGCGCCAACAAAAACTGTGGCCATAGATGTCAAGCAAAAGCGCTTATCAGTTACCAGCGGCTGATAAAAGCCAGTCATTTGTGCCGTTGGGTCGTTTAGTCTCCGGCCCAAAAGGATTTGATGTATTGCTAGATGGCAATGAATGGTTTAGCGGTTGAAGTTTACTGGATTGTCGGCGGTGAAGGGTCAGAGCGAAATGGCGTTTAAGAATTGCTTCTATCTCTCTC
>Ga0163217_1051169_pt1 | contig 10634 bp, 10 predicted proteins | sample SynspAceP_FD_185933 | JGI IMG/M metagenome (GOLD analysis project Ga0163217, IMG submission 185933) | Saline lake microbial communities from Ace Lake in Antarctica - Synechococcus sp. Ace-P (PacBio error correction) | ecosystem: Environmental > Aquatic > Non-marine Saline and Alkaline > Saline ... | reverse complement strand
TACAATTCGTATCTTTTAGAGAATTCCTTTGTCTTTTTAAGTTTATCAAAATCATCCCGTCCATTTTCCAATAATTACGCTCCAACTCTTTTGGATTGTGGTTGTTTAAAACGGTTGGGAGGTGATTTTTTTTGAATAAATTCAGATTCCTCGAAAGTATGTTTCAAGCCGTCGGCAGGTCTATCACCAAAAGGAAACTTATTCCTATTCAATAATTCCGGAAAACGTTCTTTTACGGTAGCGTCTGTTGTGCCCAATGCCAACCCCAATACCATTACACTTTGAACCACCACCAAAATCAATATTTGAAATCCCAGTCTTCAATCTGTAATAACCATGCTTCTGGCAAGCTGTTTGCAATGGCAAATACCCACAATTGGAACAGTTTAAGCTGTGACCAATCCCTACCAGCACATAACTACCTTTAGCCGCCTACAAATAAACCGCCCCAATCTTTCCATAGCTGCCTCCGATAATTCAAAGAATGACCAAAATTCCTTTATGTGAATATTTTTTCCCGTGTATATACATGGACCGTGCTGCCATTTTTGCCGATCAAGTTCATATTCAGATGCCGTTCTGGATAAAAAACCCCTGTCACAAACCTAATATCCAAATCTCCAATGATCAATAATATACCTGTTTTCAGGAAGAAAAAAAACAAGCTTTGCACTGAAAAAGTAAAAGCACATTAATTTGCCTTATCACTCCTCGGCATTAGATATTACTCCTTTCCATGAAGAGTCCGGAAGGCACATCAATTGACAGTACAAATGCATCGGAAATATTAAAGATGATGCATGAATCCTCTTCACCCAAATAGCAGGGGCCCTGTTGGAGTCAATTCCGAAAATGCATCAACCACAATATTCCTCCTTCCCGATTTAGTGGGGGCAACTTCGATCCCTCATTCAAAAATTGGGCCAGATTATTTCTTTTAGGCCTATTCCGGTTAGTTAAAAAGTTTTTGACTTTTCTCACTAATAGTTACTATATTGAACTCAAACGTTTATATCGTTGCTTTTCATGTAAATGTCTTGGCAAAGTTACAATCCATCACCCCCATTATTTCCTATTCCACAAAACAAATAAATTTTTGTCCTGCACCCTGCAAATCTAGAATGATAACAGTTAAAAATCGGATTGCAGGCCTTTCCATGCAGTTGTCATAGTAATCTGCTGCTTACCTATTGTTGATTTATTCAAGCATCGTATATCTGCTTTACATTAAATATCTTCATTCGATAAGATTATTTAGTAAAAAAATGATGATTCTGCAAAAACTAAATCAAACATTTGATTGGGCTTTCAAAATACAATAAAAAATACATTTGATTCTTTATTATTATGATGACCACATAACAATCGGACATACTGACTAACCTAATCATCATTATTGATGGTGCATGTGCTATTACCGTTATCAGCACACTACCCCATTGGGGTAAGCTACTACATTATACGTCTGTTACACCAATATATTAAAAATACAGTTTTTATTACTTAATCCTATTGAACCATGAAAGTTACTTAAATTCGGTGGTATTTCGGTTGCCAACGCAAAAATATAAGTTAGTAAAATAAATTTTATAGCCAAACCTTTGATCGGATAAAAATACGTAGTAGTAGTTTCAGCTTCTTTGGTCGGAATTACAGACCTGCTTTTAAAAACTGCAGCTTAGCTTCAGCGCAGGTACAAACTTTATAAGGACCATCTTAAAGAAATAGAGGACAGGCATCTGTTCACTATAAAGGAAACTTATACCTATACATTCCAAAGCAAGGTTACTAAGTAAAGTAAAAAGTGAAACTAAACACTTTAGAAAACATTATAGAAGGAGCTTTTTTAATAGGAGAGATTTTACCTTTCTAAACTTCGGACAAAATCGTGAGCTTATGGGAGAACTCTTTATTTCCTCCTATATCATAGCGAATATTTTGCTATTGAAGGTAATAGCGAGTAACCCATGCGATAGCAGACAACTTATAAAAACCCAATGCACAGTTTGGAAAAGCGGACGGTGACTTTGAACTGTGAGCTAAATCGAAATATTACTACATATATCGCTGATGTGCAAAGCAAGGTGTTAATGTCATGGGGGTATTGGCCTCTTAGCGTAAATGGGGATTCCACCACGTTGGGAAAGAGGGTGGCTCCGATATTACCGCAGCCATCGTAGGCCAATGCGATAAATGCCGAAGTTCTGGAAAATAGGACCGACGTCAGTGGCATGTATACAGCAACCCAAAAAATAGTAAACAGGCTATGGCCATTCCACATATTTCTTATGAAGAAGCAATGGAATTGTCCCACTTTGCGGGCAAAGGTCCTGTTATCCCCCTACAATTCAGCCAGTGCTTACTAAAGGAATTTCAATTATAATTAAAAACCACCTTTGACCCAGAGGACCTGGCACTCTAATTACAAGAACAAAAAATGGACAACGGTAAAACCTGTTTTCGAGGAATAAAGCCATTAGAAAATATGCATTATTATCGCTTGGAGGGCCCGGAATGGTAGGATTACAGGTATCTCAAAAACGCTTTTTCGAAGTACTTTCACTTGCAGGTAAATAAGTGTCGTACATGATTACCCAGGCTTCTTCTGAAACATTCCATATGTATAGGGAATTGATAATGAGGATGCGGACCATGCGGTACAAAGTTTATTAATGATGCTTTTGATATTGAATTTCGCTTGGCAAAATAAAGTCTGTGACTGCCGAAAAGGATCTTGCAATAATGCCATTGTAGGTGATAAAACATGTAGACCATCAAGGCCTTAGCGAAAGCATGTATTTCCAGCACCCTTAAGGCAAAAATAACGTTTAATATACGGGCAATTGCCCAAGGTGCTTCATGAAAGGGAATATTTCGGCAGTAATACTAAAAGAGATGTAAAAAAAAGGCCCTCACACTTTTTACATGAAGGAATTTTTCGTAAGAAAATGTAAAGCAATAAACCTTTTGGTCTGGGGGTAGGCAACGTAGGTGCCAAGTTTTTTAACCAAAATACAGTTACAAAAGAAGTATTTGAGGAAAAACAAAGCTTAATATTAAGGGATAATTGGAATGTCCAATTTCCAGGACCAATGTTTTTTGATGAAGATGGCATTCCCCTTTAAAAAAACTGGCAGGAACTTTTTAAATAATGGCGAAGAAGCCAATCGGGATTTATTTTTTGATAAGATAAAAAAACTTAATTATAGGAATAGCATATTTGTTGACAATACGGCAAGTCTGATAGTTTCGGAAACCTTATAATTTCCTATTTAAGGAATAGTTTATTATCTGTTGTACCTGTAATAAAATCGCCTGTTCTTTCAAGCCTATGGACAATTATCAGGAATTAAAGGATTTGCAAGACAATACAATGCACCTTTTCATTCGAAACCAATGTAGGAGCAGGCCTACCTATTATAGACACGCTAAAGCACTTAGTTGGCTTCTGGGACAAATACTTAAAATCAAAAGCGGTATTGTCGGTAGTTTAAATTTTGTAATTCAACAATTTTAGCGACACCACCACCTTTCACGAATGATTGTAAAGGAAAGGCCCAAGTTAGAAGGTATACCGAACCAGACCCCAAAATAGCATTAAAGCGGGGATGTTATGGTAAAATTATTAATTCTAGCCAGCGAAAGTGGAAATTACTGAACATTTGAAGATATCTCAAAATAAACCCATTTCTACCTAAAGAGAGTTTGGACACCCCACAACAACGAAGATTCTGCCAAGACATTTGGATGTCAAAGCATTGAGGCATCATTTCAAGAGATGTACAAGAAGGCTGTTGACGAAGATAGCAAATTGAAATAGTAGCACAGTTCGAAGACGGCAAGCCAGTGTAGGCTTTGCAGCGCATACCGGGAAAGGGACATGATTTTTTAAATTCTAGAGGTAGTGATTTAATATTGTACTGTTCTACAACAGAACGTTATCCAAACCAACCTATGTTATAAAAGGGGCCGGAGGCTGGACTGATGTTACTGCATCTGGAATAAATTCCGCCGATATTAACGCATCGGTAATTTTTAAGGAAGCCCGTAACTCTGAAATTATTCGATTTTTAAATTGAAACGAAACGAATAGAATTTTCGCCGGCTACCATTCGCCAAATGTCTTCCTGTGGTTTTGACGTATGGGATGTGGCCTTGGATTCCGTTGGCGATGAAATGTTGGTGTTAGAAAAAACAGTGAAAAAGGCAATAAAAATAAACCAAACTTATCGCCAGGGACCATTCCACAGAAACCTTACAAAAATGTTGCTGGAGTTGGCTGCGTTTGGCGCTATTGGCGGAAATGATTTCATGTTGGGCCGGTTTTGAGATTTGAAGCTAGGAAAAATATTAAAGCAGGTAGCGGAATAGTAAGTAGCTGCTGCCAGTTCGGCCGGAGCTGTTTTGGGCAATAGAAACACCAAATTAATTGGATAAGCCTTATAGCACCTCTGGATTTTGGTAAAATTTGCCTGGGGCGAACGCTTGGCGAGCGGAGTAGCGCCATGCCGATAAACGTTGCCCCTGCTCTAATATGTTGGTTTTACCTTAGTACGCAGTTACCAACCCCTGGATATTTGTGGAAAATACCGACCACCACCAGAGTTATATTGCGACAGTTATTACACCCCGGCGGGGGCCCAAAATTTAAGGGGGAAGTAAACATTCGGACTCTAGGCGGATTCTGAAAACCATCCATTTCCTTGGAGACGGTATGAAGCAATGTGGGCAATGTGGTGATTAATCGCTGGACGTTATTACTAACGATTAGGAAATTGATCGGGAGGTCTTTAGTAGACCATAATCGTGGAACCCATAAGATCCATCCTTATTCCAGGATTCGACAAGGTCAAAGAAGACGCCCTAATGCAGGCGCATTAGCTGTGGAATTTTCTGGCTCTGGGCCTTTCTATTTTTGCCCTGAGGCAAAGGGAAAGAGAATGCATTAAAGTTGGCGAAGCCCATGAAAAATGTGTACGAAAAAATAAGGTGTTGACTATGACGTCACGTTGCAAAAAATAAATTACAGAGGAATTAAAATAATAGAAAATTTGAAAAAACAAGTTCTGAAAAGAAGTTATAAAACAGGCACTTGAAAAACTTATATTTCACCTTAATAACAGTTACAATTGAACTTTTATAGCCTAACAAATAAAAAGCTCCAAATGTATCTTTTCAAAGATGCCGTTATAAAAGGAATTGCCCAGATCGAGGGCTATATCCCAGAGTCCATCACAGCTTACCTAAAGATTTTTTGAGCATGTTATAGAGGATTAACACCAACCATGAAAATTGCCTATTTTAGCCATTCCAACAATTTGTGGGCGAGGATATTCCAGAACGGCCTTGAAGGAAAATTCTTGCGATGATATTTGGATTTTGATTCCCAATTGTAGAAGTGGAAAACGAGGTGGCCACCTTGGAACTCTTCATGGGCCCTACCCTAGCCTTTAAGGATGTAGGCGCTAGATTTATGGCAAGATGTTCTTGGATTATTTTTTCAACGGAAACACCAATGATGTAACCGTATTGCGGTAGCCACTTCCGGAGAGATTACGGGAGTTGTCAGTTGGCCAATGGTTCCTAGAGGTGGACCGGAGTTAAAGTGGTAATTTTTATATCCAGTCGCGAAAAGGTCAGCGATATACAGGAGAGAAACAGTTGACTACTTTGGGCAAAAACATTTAAAGCTATTGATAGTAGACGGCACTTTTGACGACTGCCAAAAATATGGTGAAAACAGCTTTTCTGACGAAGAGTTGATTCAGAACATCTGCAATGTAACCTCTGCCATAGTATTAATGTTGCTCGTGGCTTCCAAAATGTTTTATTTTTGCTTGGCTACAAAGAGATGGAAGTCCAAGGGTAAGGGAAATTATTATTTTTCAGTTCCTAAGTGGCAATTTGGAAAATATCTGTGGCAGGTTATCATGGCACAAAGGCTGGGCATGCCATGCCAATCATTTTACGCTTCAACAATGTAAATGATGTGTTTCCGCTGTTTAATGTCAACAGGATCCTATGACCCTAAAAGCTTTCCTTAGCCCACTATATCCAATGCCATGGATGTTGGGTGACCCCAGTAAACTTATTAGAATAAGGCATTTATACAAAGATTGATTTTTAAAGAGTTGTCCAAAACATATCTTTGTCCTACTCCTTTACTGATATGGAGGACCAGGAAGCCATGTTTAAAAAATTTATATAATGATTTTTCTTATGTAGGCCGACCCTCACGGTGCCGTTGGGTATTTAGTTTAAAGAAAGTATCAGGAAACCCATCGGATAAACCTTGGTATTTTTTTCTCGGAAAACTGCACACCCTGGTGAAGTTTTTGGATTATTGTAGAAGACACCATTTCGAGAAAACATAGACTTACCGGAAAGCATTTTGAAAATTATGGACAAAAGAAAAAGGCAATTAAAAAATTTGCTCGTTACGCGATGAAACTAAAGACTTTTTTATTGGGGGAAAAAGTTGAATCGATACTAGTCGAAATATTTTTTACATTTTCACCAATGCAAGAGGAATTACCTTGCATGCATATCGTAGACTTGTACTCTTTGCCAACCTACCTCCAAAAATAATATTCGTTCCTTTCCGGAACAATGCCTTGTATTGGTGTATATTTGCATTGTTCCTTACATCATTTATCGGATAGTACCGGCTCCTTATTACCAGACCACTCCGTTAGGATATTCTTTTGTATTTACGTCTTTTTTCTGATTTCCCAAATTCAAATGTTTATGCTCCAAAATACGGTATAGGGTATTTCTGAGGCCGTGTAATTAAACTACTGCATTACCCTGGTAATTTTCCAATATCCAAAAGGTTTCGTGCTTGAAATCCAAAACTCTCTGTGTATTCCAGCTTACCATAGCAGTAATCATTAATTATTCGTCAATTTTACCTGTGAAAAAACCAACTGATTTGCCAATGACAAACAATTCAGCCTTATCCTTAAAAAGGTCGATCTCCAAACGAGATATTAACACCTTTCCAACAATCCATCGATCAACTTGTTGTACCCCCCAATTGGAATCCTTGGTATTTGTCATTGAATAATTATTATCAAACGTTAAATCGCAAAGGGCAAACCTTTTTATAATAAATTGCGGTAGCTCGGCTACTTTTCTTCCCCCATTGTTTCTCCGTATAAGCCCTTGATCAACTTTTTTCATAAATATCCTTCCGACGAGGGGACAGGGGCCTGTTCTTCCAAATTCTTTTGGATTTCTTAACCCCCCACTTCCCTAACCGTTTCCGCTATAATGGACTTGGCTTCCTTGGGTTGTCTTTACCCTTCCACAGCTGATAAAAGGGTATTCATGTTAAAATGGTAAATTATTAAGCTCATCATGATAATTCGCAACCGGGGAATTGGTTATATCTTTGTTAAAATTCCACAAAGCTATTACATAATTCCCAAATTGCATTTGTCATTGGTGTGAAAGGATATGGGCCCCATATACTTGGTGCACATTAATGCCCTCCCTTCTTCACCAATAAACAATTGCCCAAGATGTGTGCGTTTATCGATTAACCCAAGCATTTTTTCCTCTTCTTAGCCTTCAATGGGCAAAACAGCACCAAAAAGTCCAGCTCCCACCAATCAGGTAATCGTTATTTCATTTTAGGCAATTAGAGAAACTTCTATAATTAATAAAAAAGTAAAACTAATGTATATTATTAGTGTTTATGGAATTGAATTCAAAAAAAAATTCCCTTTGCAATAACCATAACTATATTTTGTTATGCTTAAACACTATCAACCTGTAATGACCAATTTATTTTAACCATCTCCAGAAATTACCAAGGCCACCAACAGTGAGCCTCCAAGCCCAAAACAGATTGCGAACGGATTTGGATAACATTCCGGTTTCAAAATTTAGCTTTAAACAAACTACCTATGCCAGTTCAGCTATTGGAGCGATAGTAAGTTTTCTCGGAATTACAAAAAAGCGTTTATTCGCTTTGCCAAAAAAATTCCACTTTGGCCATGGCAATACCCTCTCAGCAATTACTATAAATTACATTACCACCATAGCGCGAATAAAAAAATGTTTGAAAAAATAGTGTTGATCATTCACGATGTTAATATCTTATGGGCAAAAACAAGGATTATTGCTCGGGAATTGAAGAAATTTTCTTTTGCCGATTGATTAGAGTTTCATAATGACCAATATGAAAAAAGTGGTTCGAGGGAACAAGGGTCTCCACTGCTAAATTTAATACCGCTGTTACATGTTCGATTATTTGACAGACAGTAGCAACTATATAGCCCCTGAACTATCCAAGAACGGTATGTTCGATGTAGTTTTTCGCTGGAGGGTTGGGAATGGCGAAAAGTGCATTTTATTTATAAATTGGATGCCTTTAAAAAACAATAGTTTTCATTTAAAAATTATGACGGTATGGTTTTTATCCAAAGAGGTTATAGATTGCCGCAAAGTCCATCATCAGTTTTGAGGCTATGTTTTCTCCCGATGACGTAGGCAAAAACACATAAAAGGTTCTTTTTGGAGGTAGTATTGAACGTAATTCCAGTTAAATGAATGTGCCGGTCATTTTTGGGCAATACCTATTTATATAATAAACCCACACAAAACTCCCTGTATTTGCTATTGCGGCCTACCATTATTATCTGGAACAAGCTGCAATTGCAGACGTTATAAAAGAACACACTTGGGAAATTTGCATTTCTCCTTTTGAAGAATTGGACGGAAATTAAAAACTTGTCCAATCAAGAATTACCAAAGAATGGTGAAAAATGTAGCCGAAGTTAGGAAAGGAAATCATTTCCGGTGGATTTCTAAAGCAGCCCATGGACAAGGCCCTTGTGGAGCTTTCCTAATTCAAAATTCGAGACAACCATCTATCAAACCAAATTGTTGGCAATTTTAAAAATTATCCAGAGGACTGGGTAGTTTCATTGCCGCCTCTATTGCTTCGGAAGTCCTAGAGGCCGATTTCCGATAAATTAACAGGACATTTTTTCGTAAATTAGGATATCGCATCTTCAATTTCTTACCGCTATTCCCCCCCACTTTTTAACACCAATCCACTACCCTTCGGTATATTTAAATCCCCGGCTCCACCGTGATAACAGTGTTTTCCTTAAAGGGTTGATAAGTACCTTTTATCATGAACATCGAGTCCCAAATAAGGGACGTGCCATGCGGAAAATATTCTTCTGGCCCCATGCCGGGACTGTCAATAATCCCAAGTTCATTAATCCTTTCGCTACCCACCTTCATTGGCAAGCCTGGTCCAGGCGCCGAAACGGTTGCCCTACCACGTGGCCGTTTATGTTCCCGCCTCTTGTGCATTATACACGATATCGTATATCTTGTTTTTGTTCCTTTGAAATTTCCGTTGGCTGGGAATTGTTCTGGTAACATCGAGCAGTATATCCGTGATATTCGGCTCCCAAAATCCATCAACACCCAAATCGTTCCCACTTTAACGTTTATTTATTTTCAATATAATGTAAAATTACAGCCAATTGTTACCTTTCCTCCAACAATAGAAGGATAACCCTCGTATTCCGCCAACCGTACTTCTTATAGACCAAATCATGTACCCCCTTGATTTCCATTCGGAATATTTGCGGTGCATGGCCTTCATTCACCCTCTAATTGGGCCCACGGCAGAATCTCTTACGGCCTTTCTTTAACAGCACCCAATTCTTCCTTGGTCTTAATTTCCCTTAGGGTTATCATTATTTCCTCTAATTTGGCGCTTTCAAGATTATTGGATTTCAAACTGTAGGACTTACCCTTTTCCTTAATTTCTTTACGTGATTTTATCATCAATGGCACCGACAAAATTCAAACAGTTATGTATCAGATTTTAAATTCCTTCATAATAGTTCAAGTACCCCCTAAGGTTGAGCTAAATTTGCACTATTTTCTACTTCAGTAGACCTGATCATACCATTAGAGCTGTTGTTTAGTGGCGTTATAAATTCAGATGGGTTAATTGGGATTTTTCCTTTAAAAAAACTTCCTTACTAGATCAAAAATATCCGCAGGGTCATTCATTATCTCGAAAATCATTATTGGAATCGAAAAAAAAAGCACATTTTTCAAACTTGGAGAAATTCAATATCGGGAACTTAAAACTCTTCGGCATTAAAAGGCCACCGTCCCAAAAACCCAATTGTTTTTTATACCCCTTCCACTCCTAGTCGTTTCCGTTTCATTGTTCCCGGCTTTTTTATCACGCTTTGGGCGTATAGCACTTCTCATATTTCCATCCCATTATTTATCCGCCTTTGCAATTTTCTGGAATAAAAATAAGGGCAAAAAGGAATGTTGGGCTCTTTATAAGGCCTGTTAAAATAATAAAAAATCCGGATCTTTGATGATATATATAATCACACATTCATTGGCCCTATTTCCTTACCGGGAGGCGGGGCAAAAAAAAAAAATACCCAGGGGCAAATTTTACTAATTTGGAGGGCATGGCCCTACGTTACTTTCCTGGACGGCCTTCCCTTTATGAAAAAAAATTTTCCGAAGGCAGGAAAAATCGTTTGGGACCCTCCTGGCTTGGAAAAAAGAAAACCACAAAAAAAAGAAAAAAAGAAAACACTATTAAATTTTTCATAACCATTCAATCTCTCTCTTTT
>Ga0163217_1080410_pt1 | contig 10635 bp, 8 predicted proteins | sample SynspAceP_FD_185933 | JGI IMG/M metagenome (GOLD analysis project Ga0163217, IMG submission 185933) | Saline lake microbial communities from Ace Lake in Antarctica - Synechococcus sp. Ace-P (PacBio error correction) | ecosystem: Environmental > Aquatic > Non-marine Saline and Alkaline > Saline ... | reverse complement strand
CTTAGGGTCCTCATTTCAATTTCATATTCCTTAATGCAATCGGGTTTGTATCCTGGGACTAGAATGGTTCTCTGGCCGTGGCTTGACACGATATATGATTCATGGGAAAGTCCATCTATTGGCCCATCTACATCCATAGGGCACAAGACCCTTCTTAGGGAACTATAATAGTTTTCACATTTTTTGGGAACCATTGGGCCAATTGTTATAATTTGGAGTATCGTTAAGCAAAAAGTATCTTGAATTTTTTGATCTAAGGGTACTGCCTTACCGTTTCAAATGGCTTGTTTGCATATTTACCATTTTATGGGTTTTCTTACTAATCTTTTTTATCGATGATAGCATTTGAAACTTTTCTGTTTAATGTAGGGCTTGAACACTAATCAACTCTCCGGTTGAAATTTCTTCGCGCACTACCAATTTCAACTATCCATAGCCCGCGTTTATTAAAACTCATCATTGAACCACTTTCCGTATTCCAAACGAAAAAAGCAACTCCTGAAGAGCCTAGTCAGAGCGTAACCATTTTTTTTGGGACACAAAACTGATAAATTTATGGAAAACCTGATCAAACCCGGAGAAGAACGATACGAATGGGCACGGTCCGTATACAAGTATGCAAACACAATTCTTAGGCCGTTAACGCATTTCCCTCCTCGGATGTCAAATAAGTGGATTGCGTCTGCAAGGAAGCGTCGGTAGGTCCCTCTGCCGTGGCCGAAGGGAACGCACGGCTATATCCGTGCTTTCTTGATCGTTAATCCTCGCGACAGGACTATATAGGATTCCAAAATGGACTTTTCAACCGAAAAGAAATTTTTTCCATTGGAAATACAATTTTCTAATGTTGGAACCTGTTTTACGAGCTGAATTAATAATCGTGGTATCCAATCCATCAAGCCAACCATTGATTTTTTTCTTTCAAATGTTTTTCATGAATCATGTTAGGCATCAGCTGTCAACAGCAAAACCGTTAGGAACTTGGTGATGTTTTGGGCAGTTAAATTTTGAATCATTTTCACCAAGGAGGCGTTCTTGCCACCACTGGGTAAAATCACCATTCATTTCGCTCAGTTTTATGGATATACTTTTTTTTAGTTTCATTTGCTAATTAATCCTTATGGCTTTTTTTGCGAAATCAATTTTCGCTAGATTGAAAAAATTATTGTTTGTTCAAATTTTAAATATGACTATTTCGTAATAGTTGTTTGTATTTGTATAAATTTTTCGTTTTTATTTATTTTTTAATCATGAAATTCGCTATAATTAAGATTACCATGGAAATAGGATTAGGGTTGGGGGTGTTTGATATTTTTAAGGCGAAAATTTAGTCAGTTCTTTGCCCCGAACCGGGTTCTAGATCAACGGTGAAATGTGGTTTTGTGACGGTATTCTTTGTTATCGCTTACCATAACATTGGGATGCTCGCGTAGCTCAGTTTGGGTTTGCAGTTTTTCTGGACTCCAATTGATTGTGGTTTCACAGTATAATTTTGGTACACCAGCTTCCACTTTTTGTGACCATATGAAGTTAATTTTTAGGCAGTCATGCCTGCGGTTTTCCGAAGTCAAAATATCTACTCTGGTATGCAGGGCCAATCCCTTCTGTTAAATTACGGCCTACTGTATAGCCTAAGGAGTCATTTACATTTGCAGGATTTTCATTTAAGGACATCGGCCAACCGGGTATCGTGTAGTGGGTTTTCCAATTTGCGCATGTGCTCCATTTTTACTAATGACCTCAAGTTCGTTACGAAATGTTTCCTTCGGATAATTCCGGATTTTTTCCCCTTCTAAAAATTAATCATTTATCTTCTTTTAAACGTTTTAATCATTCTACCATGGGACCAAGATAAAGTATCTTATTAATTCGGAATTCGCAGGTTAGTAACCGTGTTACTCCTTCCACTCCTCCCCGTTCGGAACATCGTTTTCCATCACAACATTAAACATCGTATTTCGGGGGTTCCGCCCCTATCAATATGAACAGCCAAGTTCGCGTATCATTTTCAACCCGTAAATAGTTTTCTTGTGTGCATAGAGATTGTCTAACTGGGCTCTCAACGCATTCATGTAGCTGCATCTCCGGAACCCAAATAGCGTTACCGATACTGCTTGCCCCAGAAATATTATTTTCGTTGCTCTATTCTTTTGGTCTATGGTTAGTAGGAGAATTCCATCCGTAAGGGTACATGTACCATTTTTCCCTTCTCGCTTTCTTGTCCAAGTACATTTTCGACCACACAGTTCCTATTTTACGTCAGGGCCCTTATATTAGATGTGGGAATTACCTCGTTTTCCTTTGCCTGTCGCGCCATTGCACCTGCATATTCTAGTACCATTTTTGATACTTATCTTCGATGATTCGGAAGCATGTAGGCGTTCAACGCTAATTGCTAGCATTGAGATTCAAGGGTGGTCACCTCACGGCGCTTCTGCGAAATAGTAAAAGTGATGTATCATTTGGGTTATCCTCTTGCGATCCATCTTAGTTTCTTCTCGGGATGGTGCAGAAGATTGTATTTTCGTCGTGGGTCCCTCCGCCCAATCATTAAGCCGTGGGCTCCTTGGCATCGGTCCTTTGCCTGTCAAAGCTTCGTATCTTTTATGTTCCGGCATCTATTCAGGCATCGGGATCTTCGTTTCATGTAAACCCGCAACACGGCGTTAAATCTGGTCTTGCATAAGAGGGTTTTTCGGGTTCCGATTAGAGCTTTGCGTTGCATTCTAGGGTTGCTACCTTCGCGTTGATTGCATTTAAATCCGACATCGGCATAAATTCCTTGTAATAGGCACCATCTTGGGCGACATCGCGTCGAAGTTGTCGTAACTTCCGAATACTGCTGTAGGTTCCTTCTAGCCCTTTCTTATAAGATCCACACATTTCTCGGAACCGCCAGGGCGTGCAATATTGTCCAGTTCTAAAATTTTCTTATGGCCATCGTCGGGTTACCATCGAGTGCGCCCATTCTCGCTTTATGCCACAATATCACCTTCGTCCGAATATAAGTTGAATGCATTAAATTCATTACAGCTTTACTGAAGGCCTCGAAAAACCTTACATTCCAACATGCCCATTCGGTGGCGAAATTGGGGTCGCACCTTAATGTATTCTGTGCGACACTATTAATTTGACTTAACAAAGGAATACCGAAGCGACGATTAGATTACCTTTTTTTTCATTGTTTATAATTCTGGTTTTATGCGCTGAATAAGTGATTTAAAAAAATAGCTGCGAACCACTAAGAAATTAAATTTTCATTTGTTTCAGGCTCTTGGTTCTAATCATGTGTTCAAGCGTTCGTTGGTCCAGTTTCATTTTTTAGCGGTTTCCAACTTTGACGTCGGGAGCAGTACAATTTCCTGATCAGCGGTTTAGGAACTCTTGATTAGGTCAGGCCCACGCTCCGTTTACCACCCGGAAATAAATGTGTAAAAATTTAATACCACTTTATCTCAAAGGTTTTGTTTTATTACAATATTCTTCATTTCATTTTTTTATCAGATTATTAAAGGCTGACAGGAATAGGCTATGGTTTAGCGTAACAGGGCTTGCCAGTCTAGCCAACGAGGGCCATACTTCTTGGAGGGGCCACCCACTTCTTACCACCAAATCGGCCCTTACGCAAAATCATCATTAATCGTAGGGATAAATAACTCCGCATCAACTGCTACTGCCTGTTTAAGTTGGAAATTTAGATCCATGGCATGGTAACCGTTTCTCAAATGTTATCACATTTTTTGCGGGCTTTCAGGTTTTCAATTATTTCGTAGTCAACCCTATGCCATTGGGATTCTGCGTCGGCAAGCTTTGAATTCTGCAAGTGTTTCGAAAACAATTTTCAATCCTCGGTTTCGAGTTTCATACGCTGTTGGCTCCTTTTGCTGGAGCTACCATTTGTATTTATTTTTTTTTTTTTTACCCTTATTTGGGGCGAAGCCATTGTAGTCCGTGCATTACGCGTTATGGGTGCATTTGCCCGGCCATAATCTCACGATCGGGCATTGATTCACTGGGACAAAAGGAGATTATTTGCGATCATGCGTGTTGCAATATGGTTCAGTCTCGACTTGTTTCGCAATGAGGGTATTTTAATTACGGAGAAAGGGGACGGCTGTGTTTTGGCAGAAATTATTGAATGACCCACCCCTGTGGGAAGATTGTAACCTATATTACGTTAAAAAATAAATAGGCCCACCAAAGGGACAGGTGAGCACTAAGCCTCCATCGGCAGCATTAACTCCGCGATTTATAAATTCCGTGACGTTATGTACCCCACCAATCTGTCTCAATAAATAAATCATCATTGACAATGCATATCTTCCGTAAATGTCGTATTGAGGAGGCTCTTCGCTCAGGATCACCTTTTCCGGAGTACCGTAAGTTGAGATGCCAATGAGGCATCTGGAAATAAGCAATGGACATTAAATGAGCGATAACTTCCGTGTCCAGGACCATTAAATCCTTTCATATCCCATAGTTAGCTAACCATGCGATTGGGATCTGTTAGAGCGCTCAGGCCAACTTTTTTTTCTGGGGTTCGGGATCTTCCTCCCCCATCCAACAAGGACAAAGCGATCGTTCCCGCCTATGATCACGATTGATCTGCAATATAGAATCTGCAGGAACCAGCACTATCTGTTCCAGACAGCAGTCTACGTTTTCAAAACGACCATTTTTCCACTGTAAGGACCGCAGCTCCTGTAACTTTCCTTCTGGCCTGCATTAAATTGCAATATCAGGTATTTCGAAATGTTAAATTTTTTCAACAATGTGATATTCGTGATTGCCATCACATCCAACAGCCGGTGATTGTTGTCACTCAATTATAACCTCTCATCCAGCATCTTCTTTTGTATCGGTTTTTCGGGTGTTCCTTTTAAGGGGTAAGTGACGGTGTAAGCCTCGAAAAGGAGTTATTTATTCGGGCAAACATAGTCCAATCTTTCAACTCTGTTAGCCGGCATGCTACGCAAGAATCCACCGGCTGACCTTTTTTTCTCCCAAACGAACTGACCAATCACCATCGGCCCGTAATTACGCCTGCCCCCCCCCCGCCTCAGCAGGTTACCAGTATAACTTTGTTCTCGCGTGGCCCGTCAAAGTCTGCCGGATAAAGTGTAAGGTTCGACCTGTGTTAGGCTGCGGTTTCTGTTCGGGTTAGGTTACCTTGACAGTTTTGGCTGGTCTTCCCTTCACGCCATTCAGGATCTGACATTTTTAATTTCAATTCGTATTTCGTGCCCGGTTGTTTAAATTGAGAATTACTGCCAGCAATCCCTCCGGTACACGTGTTAGTCGAGATGTTCCGTTCCGAAGAGTGTTCCCCCTCCCGATACGTACCAAGGCATTGCCATCTCGCAAGTACTCTCGCCACTGCTCGAAAATTGCACTTCTACTTTGGCATTTCGGTTTTCAATCCCATGAAATTTGACCACTCAAACAGGTTGGTAAAGATAGGATTGCTCAACAGTGACTACCCATTCTGTGGCATTTGAGCCTGTATTGCTCCCAAAACTAGGAATTGTTAAAATTAATAATTGATTTTTTAATCATAATTTCATATTTCATTAATTCATAAAAGTTAAGTACTTCAACATTTCAAACTGGGAGCACTTACTTTTATTGTTTCAACCATTTATTTTATCCCTAAATTAGCGAGATAGAAACTCCTTGATGGGGTCAAGGCCACGTGCACCATAGGTCGGGGTGGACTGCTATTCGAGGTCACCCAGATCCGTGCTTTTTTCATTGTGAAGCCGTTCCATTTATGTTGGGATAATTAACGCCGACATTCTACCGCCTTACCCTTAGGGTAAGCCTTTAAGTTAAGGTCATGCGTTGATAAACACGAGGTAGGCATATCACCAAAAGGTTGTATCTACAGGTGCTTGGATCGGTTCTCAGATTCTCAAAAATATTCATAATGCCGTTTTATGCCGTGCTTTTCAAGGGGGATACTGGCTTTGCTCAAGTTTTCTTTTAATGTTTTAAAATTCTACGGGTCTCCCATTAGGTTGACAACCATTTATATGATTTTCAAGGACTTTCAGGGCCTTGGTTTGGGTCGATTTACCGTTATAATCGGGGCTACGAAATAGGTAGTTGTTAAGGGGGAATTTGCGATGTATGTAGGTCCATCGACCAAGAACGAGTTGTTCCGGTAGTTCGAATTTGGGTAGTCCACAACACCGTTGTTTTCCGCGGATTGAAATGTGTTGTGTAAAAGCTGTTAGAACCGAGGTTACCCCTCGTGGGATTTAAGCGCTCCTCCTTGTTTATGTTATTAGAGAACAATTCTGATATAGTAGGCCAGGCACCACCAAATCGGGTTTGGGGGCTCTTATTCACTCTGTTGCGTTGTACACCTCGTATTCGCATAAACACGGATATTGTGCACACTCCCATCCGCCCAACGAAAGTCAATCGAACCAAGAGGGGTAGGTTGATTATTAATTATTTATCGATGGACACCGCTTTTATTTCCTGTTCTTTCTGGGGGGGGTACAGTAGGTGGATTACACTTGGGGCTCTTGAAAATATTGCAATGGGAATTATGAGCGATTTACGTGGCAGGACCATACACTTTGATACCGTAGTACGGAAATCATCAGGGTGAGTCCGTATAAGGGGGATCAGGCCTTCCGGTTGAGAGGGCCCACAACCATATACTCCTTAAACGGTCGTCGCGACCAATTGATGACGTTGTTCTGGATAGAAGTTTTGGAACTGCGATTCTGTCCGAATGCCTCACCAACTCCCTCCATTACGACAGTTCCGTCACGGTTAGGTCACTTGGGCCCTGCAAATGTCTCCTACCCGCATCGAAAAACCCTGCCTTACGTTTCCTAGGTTAGGTCTGAAATGTTGAGTTCGGTGGCCATGACATTAAATAGGTTCGCGGCTCCGTCCTCAAAGATTTTGACCTCGCCGTCCCGCTGTCGATTACGATAGGGCGCTCTGCAGGTCCCCTTTTGAGTTTGAAAAAATAAGTCCCGTCGAATGGTATATTGTTGCCAATTCGGGTTATTAAAGAAGATTTCCCTTTTATTAAGAGCCCTCCATGTATTTTGATAATTGTCCCGGTGGACCGGATCTTCGGCTACGACGTACCAATCTCCTTTGTGTGTGTCGAACCGCCATAAGCAAGAAAAACAAGACCCGGGGTAGTTTCGGCTCTTTTCTATTCTCACCGGTTTATAATATTGGGGAATATACATGCTAACCCTTCTTCCGGTAGGGCCTTGGGTCGGCACGGTCGCAACATTGACAACTTTAACGCTTCCCCATCGACCCATTCAGGGATCTTCCAATTGGTAAGCGGGCCTTATACCCCGGTACCGATGTTAAGGTCCAGGATACTGCCCAGCGGAACATATTTGGGGCGTTGTATAATCAATTCCAGCTCTTTCAGATGTTCATCCCCTATCCTAAGGAGCCGGCATCCCATTTTTCCATTCGCGCCCGATTCCCGCCTTCGATATCCACTTTTACGGTGCAATTGCGTGTTGCATCGGCCGCGACTCTTCCATTCGAAACCCAAATTTTTCAAGCGTTAGGGGCTCAACAATAAATTCTCCCCTTGGACCCGTTCTGGGCAGTGAAAGACTGGGGAAAAGAAGAGCGCCATAACAAGCCCCAATCACGGTTTTGCAAATTTGCCTCCCTTAAGACGAACTGGCTTCTTACGCCTTCTTTTTAAATAAATTATTTTTTGGCATTTTATTGATTTTTAATATGTTTTATAAGTGTGCCTAAATGACGGTTCTCCTTGGCATAAAAAATGCCCTATTCCCATAAGGCACCGAACTCTTTTTATCGGAACGTTTTATCCGTACATTGGCCCTCTATCAAACCTAGGACGGGTACATATAATGTTAAAGGTTATCTCATTACCCAGGTTCCTGCTCATTATCATTGGACTCATTAATGCGTGCCCTTGGTATTGGCCATCTTTTATACTCTGGTTTTGCAGTCGTAGGCAGGCCGGGCTAAGTTGGTTCTGAATTAACGTTCCCATGTATCATATTCCGTTCTCGCTGGTTCTCTTGCCATAATTACAAGAACTTTCGTCCATTAATTGCTAGCCTGATTCTTCTGGGTAGGACGATTGGAAATCAGCATTCAGCTCTATTTTAACCTTATTTACTTAATCTAAGCTTTCCTTGTTATGGGGCCGCTCTCTCATTAGTTGCTCGCCTTCATTAACAAAACATCGGGCATATCTCATACTATAATTGTTAGCGATTAGGAATTTTCCTGTTGTAAGTTGGATTCTATACGCATATTTTCAAATGGAACAGCTCCGGGATACTCAAAGCCCTACCATCACGAATTAATCTCCCATCTCTCCAGCCATTCGGCAACTAATATTTATTGTCAGTTAATCGCCGGCGCAATTTATCATAAATGTCAAGGGCATTAAAAACCAGCCAAATCGATCTACAAGTTGGATTTTAATTAACTCCGGATTTTGTAGAGCCTCACTATAATTGGGCGGTTTAAGACACTTATCTGCCAAGAATTCGTATTTGGATTACGACCTGTTTGCTTGGATTTATTCCTATATTCGAAACAGGGAATTGCCAATATTATTTCGCTATTCCCTCCTATGGCTTCCACTTCGTGAATTAGTAGGCATTAATCACTACACAAACGAATAGCCCAAGCCTTGAATTATTATCTCCAAGGCTTCAATAAACTTTTTCCCATTTTTTTTGATTCCAAGTAAAGGCTCCCGCATAAAAACCGGAAATAAGCTGCTGTATTTGTAATCGACCATTAATTTTTCGTTTCAAATTCGTCGCAGGTAAATACTGCTGCTGCTGCTGCGTATCACTTGTCAAATCTGGGCCCAGCATTGGCTTGTTCTGAAAAAGCTAGGAATTGGTTCCGAGTCCGGGTCTAATGCATTCGCTAAATCAAGCGAAACTGGCAAACAGACATATAACTCATAAGCCAATGTATAAATGGCTCTTAGCCTATAACTTCTCCTATTATAACTATTCTTAAGACCTTTCATCCATTCTCAATCTAGAGATTGGTCCACTTAACGGGCAATCATTTGTAAAATATTCTTCTTAATGCGATATTCCAGCCAAGGATCCAAAATCCTTCTGACAAATCATAATTTTACCATTTCGGTCTCGTCTTGTATTTGGCGGTTCTTGACCAAATGACGAGCATAAAACTGGATGGTGAAAACAGTTGGCTAGGGGTACAGGCATATATTCTACTAGTCCAACCATATGAGGGGAGTTCAGTGCAATGCTTCAGAAGCATTCGAAGGAAACCCATCAGGTTGATATCGCATTTGTGAGTTTCTGCCTTCAAGTCCACCCTCACAGGAAGAAAGAACGGTGAGCAAATACAATGCAATACTCTTTGTTAAATTTATATAGAACTTTAATCGTTTTTCATATTATTGTCTTTTTTTTGTTATTATCCTTTAACGAAATATTTTATTAAAGGAAAATTTATTCAAATATACTATTATTCCTTGGTTGGATTATTCGGTGTTGGTTGATTGCAATTAGGATTCCACTTATATCCGGAAAAAAAACAAACAGGATTTCGGCAACTCTTACGTTTCAATTCTAGCCTGGATTTAAACCTTTTAGCTTTGTATAAGAAGGTGCTAGGGGAATATCCCATCGCTATTATTGCCCAATTCTTAACAAAGAGTTGTTTTCAAAAAAGTTAATCAGTATCCACCCGCAGAAAACCCAGGGTATTTATTCTGAAAGGCCCAGATGGATTTGAACTTCTTGATTTATTCAACGGAACCATCTGTTTTGTGCCACTTCACTCAAAACTATAGACCCACTACAGTATGAGATTTCAACACATAGATCTAGCGTACACTGAATTGGTTTGTTCTGTAGGAAATCATTACGCAAATAATGGACCAATCAATTGTTTATAGCTGGAGGAGTTATTTAAACCAAAGCTAATTTTGGTGTTCATATCTACCTAATAAAGAAGATGTCTGCCGTTGAATCGTCCATTCTTGGGTACGGTCCAAATCACCATTATGTTCAACAACCATCATATTCTTCAATGATTTATGGTTCAGGCTTAATATTGGCATCAAGGCTGGCGCAGCGCCACCTGTGATTATAAATATCACCCGACAGGTTGAATGTATCCATTAAAAAGGCATTAAAAAGGGGGTCTTCCAGACCAACATAGGCCAGAAGCGTGTTCTATAACTTCAGGACAGATTCGTTTCCACCCAATCCACTGGTATTAACGGAGCTTAATGTTGATATTTGAGATGTTCCAACCCAAAAAAGCATTTCTTTCACTACATTGGGAACATTAATGTTCTTCTTGTATTAAGAGGCAATTATTTTCTCATTCTTGGGTTTAGCGGGTTTTTTCCTACGGTTATCTGCGGGGAACGGTGGGCGAACAGGCAAATTCTTTACAGGAAGGTGGGTCGAAAACAACTAATTAGGTCATTTCCAATGGTTTTTTGTTTTTTAAATAATTCAATTGTTGCCCATCGGATTTTTCCTAATTAATTTTAATTATTTTTTAACATTTCCAAAAACCAAATTTTAAAAATTTTCTTGATTTTTACGGTTTTTTCCCCCAATGTTTCAAAATCCCTTTTTTTCTTTCCTTTTGGTC
>Ga0163217_1036187_pt1 | contig 10636 bp, 6 predicted proteins | sample SynspAceP_FD_185933 | JGI IMG/M metagenome (GOLD analysis project Ga0163217, IMG submission 185933) | Saline lake microbial communities from Ace Lake in Antarctica - Synechococcus sp. Ace-P (PacBio error correction) | ecosystem: Environmental > Aquatic > Non-marine Saline and Alkaline > Saline ... | reverse complement strand
GTTAGTGTTGGGTGAATGTATTAAAAGTTATGTTACTTATCGTGATTAGGTATCAAAGGGTATTGGTTTCCGGAGGATAGATGAAGACATTACAAAGAACCCTTAACTCCCGCGGGTGGATCAGCGGTGGGTGCTGGTACGCGACCTTAAACATTTCTGATACCGGTACTTTATGGGCTATTGCTTTACGGGCATTGTACAATGGATCGTGCCAACTGGAGTCATGAGTAACACTATTGTATTCAAGTAATAGAGCTCAATGAAAACCAATTTTCGCAGCGATCTAACGATTGGGGCTATGAAACGGATGTTCCCAGCGTAGATTTCAGTCGTTGCCAAGCTATAAAAAGTAAATTGGAAATTTGTTTTGATCCGTAATGATTTGCCAAAAGGCGCGATTGGTTTTACAGAAAATGCAATGCTTACGTGATGTTTAACACCTTGACAGTGGTTTCCTATTATTTGAAGTGGTACTATCTGTCTAGGATTTACTATTGAGGAATGAAAGCGGCGTAGATTTATGGCTTGGGCAAGAATTGTTGTGATCAAGTGGAAAGCTTTAGCCGGCGATAAGCGATTGATTTTTTTATGATGTTCACTTTACTTGTAGGAAGCCGAAAATTGGATTCCGTTAATCATGTGGGTGTTTTTACTTTTGCCCGCCATACGCTGTCTTAGCGCAGGTTTAGGTTGAAGAATCTATTTGAGCAAGATTTTGTTACAGAGCATCGTATGGTTCCTACTCATTCCGGCTCTGTTCGCCCGTGGCAGTTTGGTCTAACAAGAAAACCTATACTGTTTTCCCGCCTTTATCTATAGGGTTGTGATTTTTTATTCTTGATCATTTATAGATTTTTGTCCTCATATTTTCAATAAATTGAGTATAAGTTTTTTAGCGTAGATTTACCGTTGTTTTATTTCTTTGCATAGCATTGATTTGATTACGGTTTTTATTCTTAGAAATGGATGTTAAGATTTCTTTTCACTTGTTTCCAATTCGCCAGTTCAATGGATCGTACAACTACCAGTTTCGCGGGAATTTGTAGGTTTTAGAAAGCGATGAATGATCCCAAATCATTCTTTTTTAGTTCTATTAGCAATTTTTTTATGAAGTATTATTTTTGAGCTAAGGGGCGTTTTAGGGTTTTTTTGAGGTGTTTTAATCGTTTCTCTTTCACTTCTATCCTAAGGTACACCCGATTCACTTCTTTCCGTTATTTTTTGAAGATGATGGAAGGGGTTTTAATGGGACAAGTTTAGATGGTGTTGTTTGTGGGAAGTTTCGGTTAATCTTGGGTTTCTTATCTTTTGTGCTTTGGTTTTTTTAAGCGAATGGCTAAGTTGATGTGTCCCTGCAAATCCGTAATTTAATAGGTTTTTAATACAACGTAAATCCAAAGAGTTTGACTTTTTATGTGTTCTTTTCGGTAGTCGTAGGCGATCTTTTTTTTTCTTGTAGTGACTATTTTTTATCTCGTTTTTTGACTTTTTTGTTTATTAGAAAAGAAAGAAATGTTCTTGGTTCCTATCAAACGTTTACTATTGGAGGTGAGTTGTTTCTTTATATGAACAAGGGGACTAATGTATCTTTAAAACGTTCGTTACCCGATGGACAGGTTTAAAGATGTTTTCTTATGTTGGTTGGCGGTCGGTATTGGCCCGTGGCCTTTATTATATGCATGGTGGGCTTTATTGGTTGAAAGTTAAACAACTATTTTATCGGTTTCCCTAAATTTGATTTGTTTGTTGGGTTACGTAGCTTCCATACCCAAATCAGGTATGGGCTTTTCCCAAGTTAGTATTTAATGGGTTTAAAAAGGTGATTTTGACACAACCTTTGGAATTAGCGCGGACAAGACTTATGGAGGATGGAAGCCCTCTTCTTTGGTTTTTTTCTTTAAGTTTATCGCAAGATTCCGTTGTTGGTGGTTATGCGGCATTGTCGATTATCTACGTTACAAGATGCCGGTTAAACAAGACTAAAAACAGTCCCTTCCAATTCCATCTAATTTATTTTATAAAAGGGAGGGGGGGGGTTTTTCCCCCACTCTTTCCGTATGGTTGCTTTCTTTTTAATTTCAAAGTGTACCTGATGTATGATACGATGCCGCTTTCATGTTCTAATTTCTGTACCCCATGGTTTTCATTATTGTTTAGCTGGCCCATTTTTCTCATCCAATTCCCCATGATGGGTTTCTTTTGTTCTTCCGCATGGTGCAGTAATAGTTCTCTGAAAACTTGTTGCGAATGTGGTTCGTTACGGTATCTTGTCCCCGGTGGGTCTCTTATTGTAAGTACAAGTTGTTCTCAGGTTGTCCCCTTTTTTGGTTTATGGTTGTCAATTAAAGGTTTTTTCAGCTTTATATCCCCCCGTATAACCGGTTTTGGTTGTTCGAATCAACTTTCCCTTCTACGATCACTGTACGTATCTTCTCTGCTAGGCTTTTTGGCTATCAACTTTTAGTTGTTTTTCAGGTATTCCTTTCCAATTTGGCTTCCTATCTTTTAGCACCCATCCATTATTACTATTCTTTTGTATCTTTCCTTTTGGCCCTTTTTTACTCTTCTGTCATCCCCTTAATTTATTTCTATTGAACCTAAAGAGCGGTAAATTAATAAGGGTTGCCCATAATTCGGTGTAGATGTTTTACATTGCAGTGTATATTGGTTGCAATCTGCTTAAAATTAATTATATAATTACCCAAGGAGAACTTGCTTTCAGCGTCCGTTTTTTTACAGATATAATTGTTAGGGGCTATTTTAACCGCCGTTAACCGCAGGAGCTCTGCAACACAACTTGGTGATTTTTTTTGGAACGGAGTCTCAATTTTGTCTTGATTATTCAGGATGCGGTGGGGATTCCGTTGGATTTGATTGGATCCCTTTTAAAGTATCGCTGGAAGATCAGGTTTGATTGAGTTAAGCGTTGGGTTTTAGCGAATCTTTACCAAGCTTTAGACCAAATAGTCGGCGGAAATGATTGTGGTATGGTGGGGGGCCTTACGGTTGAACGTAGGCTACCTTGATTGTTTCGGCTTTTTTTGACGTGGTTGTCGTATGGCTATCGCTTGACGTTGTGTCCAAGTTTGAAGACTAGCTGGGTAAACAGTGCCCCCGTTTAACGGTAACAGGTTCTGGCTTTTGTGACACTTCAAATATGATTTCAAATAATACTTTTGAGGCTGCCAAGGGCAATGTTTGAAGATGTCCCAGCAGGATTCTGTTGCTGTTGTTGAGACTATCCCAGTTGCATGGATATTGCAATGAAAAATGGAATCGTTGAAATTTCAATACGCCTTGTCTGAACCTAGGTGTAATAGGTTTGCCCTGTAAACAAGGAAATGAATTCTGAGTTGCTTGCATGTTTGATGGGACTAATCATATCCCAGAAATGGCATTCCAAGTATCTTAGTATCATCTGGTGAGATGGCCTGTATTGCGCATAGTATGGATTCCTTTGGTTATTAGAGAAAATAGTGGGACTTTAAGGTTGGCCGTACTGTTAATTTTATTTTGTTGCCTTCGTTATTGCTGCAATTGTTGGTGTTGATCTTAGGGACTTTTTTGCCAGCGCTTCAATATAACTGGAAAATCCATTGTTTTTGTATGGTTCGATCTTTTCGTGGCTACCTTTCTGTCCTGCCGTTTTTTCATTTACTTTCTATTTCCGTCTACCTTGATTTAGTTTTCCGCACGGTGCTGGTTATTATTCATTGGTGTAACATGTGTTCTTGCAGGCTGGGTGGGGATTAAGTGTGGATGGTCCAATTAGAAGTGCTAGAAGTTAGGTTTCTTCCTGTTATGTTGCTATGAAAATTGTCCTTACCCAGCTTCAGATTTGATTTCCTTATTTTCCATCCCAATTTGTTATCACTTAGCACCGTTATTTATCTGTTAGTGGTTTGTAGATTGGACTAACAGGAAATTATTTTCTCGGAATTTTGAGTCAAGAAACTGTGGTGTTGTCCGCTTAAGTATTATTGTTATTTCTATACTACTAGTTTTCTTTTTGGACGGCGACTGGCATGCTAAATAAGTAGGATCAAAAAGCTTTGGTCATGTTAGAAGTCTAAAAGTTGATGTAGAATACCCGAGGTGGGTGTCCTGTTCGCTTCTGGATAGGTCAGTAATTTTTCGTTGCTTCATATGAGGGTTTCTGGAGGAAAGTCTCTGTATGCGGCCCTTACGTTATGTCATTCAAAAATTTATAATAGAGATATTGGAATGGTATTTCATTTGACCTTTCCTCATTTACGTTTGGAATTCCTTTGCTCAGAATTATCCAAAGAAGGAATTAACCACGCTTTTAGAATTATTAGACGTTGGCTTATCTGAAAGCTATGTTATCCAATCCTTCGGTGGACCAAAAGTTGTTGCTATTGCTGAGCTTTTGCTGCACCTGATTATGTTATTTGTGAACAACCGTGCTTTAGATCGAGTGTGGAGTGTATTGCGTGATGGCACTTCTGCCCGCCAGGTATGCTATGGTGGTCGTCTCCCGAAATGGCTTTGTAAAGAAGTTGTGACGAGTATTTTTTGATTGGCTGGTTTATTGTCGAAGAGGTACTCCCCGAGAGTCGTTTATACTCTCTCGGAAAAGACTTTTTAAATTATTTATATAAAATAAGGGTTGGGATCCTGTCCCATCTTCCATTCCGCGATTTTTTTCTAGACGTGCCGAAACTAACGACCTAACCTTTTAAAAATGCTCGATGGTTGTCTTCATCTTGCCCGCTTTATTAGTTTCCGGCTGGTTAAAAGTTTTATTTCCTTCCCCTTTTTTGGATTCCAGATTAGTTTCCATTGCTTTATTGGTTTTATTAGTTTCTATGATGGAAGGCGATGAAGATATGTTTTTGTAGAAGCCGAAAGAAGATTTCTTTGAAAGAACGGTAGTTGGCATCATTATTTATTCGCATGAATTGGTTTGTATAGCCGGTAAGGATTCTTCTCTTAAATAACCGAAAAAAGGGAACTGAGTTGATTCTCTCATTAACTTATGGTGATTTTCTTCCAAGGTTGGGTTTATTTTTAGTGGGGAATTAAAGTGTTTTTGATGAAAAATAAATGCCTTTGTTTTAGAGGCGAAAGTGGATTATCGAGGGACGTTTTGTTATAGTGATTGGTTATGTCCAGTATTTTATGTCCCCGTTACAGAGAGCATTTATTTGGTTTCTTCTTCTTTTTATCTATTCTTTTGTTTATTCGTTCTGTAACCTTTGCGTGGATACCTAGGTTATTTTCCGATGTTTGTTCTTCGTTTTTTTAAGACTGATTGTTTTTCCCCCTTAGTTCTATGTCTTTGGTCCTACTCCTTATTTGATCTGTTTAAGAGTAGCTATTTTTATTGCGTACTGGCCGTGAAGTATCGCCCCGGTGACTTGTCTGTGCGTTGACGTATAAATGCTTGATCGTTGGCGTTCCAGTTAGATTTCTTTTGATTTTCTCGTGATTATGAGTGTCGATGTTTGTTGTCTTTAATTCCAGGCACTGGATATATCGTAGCTAATTAGTTCCTAAATTATTAATAGCCCGATTTATTTGTTTTTTCCCCTCTAAATTATCAGGAAGTGGTTTGCTTTTGTAACAGGTTTAACGTTTTGGTACTTCTTCAGTCGTTGTAATTATTGCTGCCGTGAATGTTTTAATTTTTATTTTCCCGATATACTTTTTTGGTTGTCCTCTTAAAGATTCCTTGCAGAACGGATTAGTTCCTTGTATTGATGATCCCAAAGTTCCGATTCGGTAAGGTAAGGTATTCATTGCTTCGGTAGTCCCTTTTTACTGCCCCATTTGTTTTTCGGTTTAGTCCATTTCCAAAGTTATTTTATTTAGTGTGATTTCGACTATTTTTACGTGCCAGGATTGATAATTTTTTGGTCTCTGGGGTATCCCTATATTGAGTATCCTTATTTTGTAATGCTGTTCCTTTTGCAGGTCTTCTCTTTGCGGATGTGTTTCTTCCTTGATAAAATTGGAATTAGATGGCATTTTCTTGCGGGATGTATTGTCAAGGGAATGTCCCGCTTCCGTTTTCATGTTGCCTTTGCCATAAGATTTGTATTAGTCAACTTGTTCATGTAGAAACTAATCATCCACCGGTTTGTGTTAATCATGTGTAATAATTCTGCTTTCGATGTTTTCTTTAGTGATTTGGTCTCCCGGTTTCAGATGCTCTTTGTGAGTGATGTGTGCTTCAATATTTGGACGTAGTTCTTTTTTTGTTTACTGATTTAAAGCCGCTTGATTTTTCTATTTGTGCTTTGTATTCTAATGGTTTGTGTGCCCGGTCTAAAATTGTCCCTATCGGTATGAGACAAGCTCTTTTTTGAGAAAATTTGAAAGTCCACTGTTACCTTTCTAATAAACGGCTAAAATTTTTTAGGAATGATGTTTTTGTGTTTAAATGCAAGCATAAACAGTATTGATCAGGTCCCCAATATTCCATTTGTTTCTTTGAGGAATTGTTAATTGAGGATACGTTATTTGTATTTTCGTATGGGTAGCTAGTTCCTTGGTTATTTTTTTTGTATTTAGGTTGGTGTTTTTTTATTTAATGTAATTCTTACAAGTCTTTTATGGTTCTGTTATGTGGTTTCATCCCCCCATCTTTTTCGAGTATTCGTTTTCTTCATGATGTTCTTAAAATAGAGCGTAAGTTTTGTAGGTTTGTTTTCAATATATAATTTTTTTCTTTGTTTTTATTAATTTGTCAGGTTTCGGAGCCAGTTGTAACTTTGATTTATATGTTGATGGTCATTTTTTTTGCTCCTTCTTTTGCGCTAAACGTAGTATCTTACGATTTTTTTTCTATTTGTAAGGTTTTGTCTTTTATAAATGAGACCAAAAACCGACAATTTATTTTGTCCGGCTTTTTATTACTTTTTTTTTTGATGCCATAGGATATTATTACTGCCTTTAGTCCATAGCAAACTACTATTCGTAATTTTTTTTCTGTTTGATTTGTTCGTTTGACCTTTTTTCTCTGATATTAAGTATTTTCTGATTTTCATCCCATTTCTATTCGTGGATTGGCCATTTTTTTCAGTTCTAAAGCTGATTATTTGTATCTGTATTTTGTTTTCAGCAACTCATTCACTTTTTCAAATTTATTTTAAATTTAAAATTTTTGATTGTTTGTTTCCCGTCCCTGTATGTTGTCCGACTGTTGGGATGTAATGTTTTTGTTGCTTCATTGTGGTATTCCGCCATGCATTCATCCTGGGACCCTTCAGTCTTGTTATGGATGGAACCGTGGTAACAGCTCTCACCCCTTGGTTTTTCCATATTGATTCCGAGTTGCGTATGGTGTCATGCTGGTTGGGTTGGTACCCTGTTGCTGAACCGGACCTTGTTTTGTGTTGAGGGTGGTGCTGGTGCTGGGGCTGGGTTGGTGCTGGTGTTTGGTGTTGGTGTTGGTTTTGTTTTTTTCTGTTTTTGGTTGTGTTGATAGTCTTAATTTGTTTTGGTGCTTTTGTTTCTTTTTCATTTCTTTTTAATTTAATTTTTGTGTGTTGAGTTATTTGTTTTTTCGCGTGTGTTATTCTAGGCTTTTTGGTGCTGCTTTTTGTTTTTCGCTTTTTTCTTGATTAACTTTTATTAAGTTCTCTTGTATATCATTGTTTTTTGTAAATTGCAACTGACTTTATTGAGTTTTTGTTTTGCTGATTGTTTGTTGTGTTTTCTATGCTGTAGCTTCCAGTCCGTTACTTTTTTGTGTTAGTTTTTTTGTTTTTCCGTTTGCTATTTCCTTGTGTTTGCGTGGCCAATGTTGCTAAGATCTGGCGGTTATAATCTGCATTTCTGACCCTGAACCTACTTTTGTTCTTCCAGAGTTTTTGTCGTTTGACGGTCTTTGCTTGTTAACGGTATAAACTTTTTTTTGTTCTTTTCCATTTTGTTGTTGTTTGCTTATGTTGCCTTTTTTTTTCTTCTTCTTTCGCTGTGTGTTGTCAGTTCTGTAATGTTTTTCTTTCCTTCTGGTTTTTGTATTTTATATCTTTTTCCATTTCTTCTTTTTTTAGCGGGCTGTTCTCTATTTTCTCCTTTGTTGTTTGGCTTGCTGCAGTACTTTGGAACTGTTTTTTTTGCCAGGAACTTATTATGACTGTTTGTAAATTTCAGCTTGAACCTTATTTTATTTTTTTTTCCTTGTTTTTTCTCATTATTTGATAGGTAATTTAATGTTGTTTGGACCCATTTACTTTTTGTTCAAATTACATTTTAGGTTACTGTTTTTGTAATGTTTGGGATGATGGATAAAGAGCTATTTTTGCGCCATTATTTTCCAGAGGGGTTTGCACCAATTGATTAGTTTTGTTAAATAGTTTGTCCTATTGGCGCTTATGTCGTAGAAAATGGATCATGATGCTTTGTAGCGTTTTCATTGATTGTTTAAATGATCGGTAATTTAGAGTCAATGTATGATTGCGTTTTGGCTTGAGCTCTTTGTGTAGGTGATTGATACAGTAGGTGTTGCTTACCAACGGTCGTATGTTTGGTTTTATCGGTTCTGACAAAGGACTACTCCGAAGGAATAAATGCTTTCAAAGTCCGGATCACGTTTTCTTTATATCCATCTCTTACGGTGGGTTATCGTAGACCCGTGTATCGTCACTGAAGAACTATTGATCTTGATCTTTTTGGTTAAGCACTGTTATCCGTTTGCTCGCCTCATTAAATATAACGATTTCAATAATGTTGTTTAGGCCGATTTTTTTAACCGTAGTTACAATTTGTTAGTTTTTGGGGCTTCTGTTAAATTTGTCTTTTTCAGAGCGATTTTTTCCTCGCGCTGTGGTTTATTTTCTCTTCCTTTGGATCAGACGGATTGTGGTTGTGGTGTAGCGTTTCTTCCACCTTTCTTTTGGCTTCACGTTTTTGGCTTTTCCTTGAAGTATTTGTCTTCGTTGTAATGCAGTTCTGTAAAATAGGGGAAGCCAGTTTTTACTCTGATTATTTCTTTGTTGGGATGTTTTTAATTTACATTATTATTAAGTCTGTGTAACAGATCAATTACTATTCCCAAAATCCACGGTTATGACCCGCCAAAAAAACTTATTTCTGTGTTTTTTGCGTCCTATTTTATATTTCTTCGTAATGAAATTTAGTGAATCTAAGTGGTGTCTTTATTCTGAATGAGGTTTAAAGTATTATTTCCTTTGCTTGGTTTCGTACTACTTTTATCCATAAAATCGACATGTTGCGGCCCATTACCCTGCATGTCAACCGGCAATAGGGTTGTGTGTTAATGTTTTGGTTATTATCGAGATGTCGGAAGCTTAGTGTCTTGCGATACTCGATGTGTTCGAAGGTTGTTGTTCATAGACCCTTGGATTTTTAATTGGGTGATCTGCTTATATAATTACGTGTTGCTAAGGATATAAACCTTAACCCCGGTTGTAGTATACTTTTTGGTCAAGCAACATTTCTTACTAAAGCACCATTATGTACCATGGTTTGTAGCTATGTTTTTGGGACTTTGGGATGTTTATGACAGCTGTTTGGCCGTGTGTTTGTAACAAGTATGTGGATTTTGGCTTAGTAGGGCATATTGAGAGTTTGGTTAAGGCATTCTTTTTCTGATGGAGTCAAATATTGTTTCCGTAGCTAGCCGGGTACATGACCCAATTAATAATTGCGTTTATATCCGATTTAATGGTTCTCTGCTTTGAAGCAGTTTTGTTTCTTTCTTTATGGTCTGGGACAACCATGTCAAGCTATTGAAGCACGTTCATTTTTGTCTTCAGTTACATGGGAGGTGGTTACTAATTCGTTTTGAGTGCTATTATTGCCTAAGGGGTTTGATTAAGGTGTATTTAACTTTACATCCTAGGGATTGTGTATTTTTTCTACTAACGTATTTTTTGGTTTAGAAGTGGCCGATAAAATGCTTATGTAAAAGGGGTAACAAGTGTTGTTGTCTCCGTATTGGAGTCAGGTCTCCTTTTCAGCGGTCCAGTTTTGGTGGAATGTCCGTGTTTACCCAGCTGTAGTCTAATGCCTTAGGGATGGTGATGATTTTCAATTATTTGTGTTAGGTGATTTTTTGCAACTTACCACCGAGGCTCCGTACTGTATAACTAGTCGTTTGAAACGCCTTTGATGCGTTTGACCATTTTTGTGTTATGGAAATCAATTTCCCAGCCAAATATCCATAACATTGAAACCATTAGGTAACGGAAAGTGTTAGTTTTTGTCTTAGTGTTTTCATGTTATTTTTAAGTTTTTTCGATTTTTTTGCTTGATTTTTTGGAATGTTGGACTATTTTTTTTGGACCGGGTTACTGGCTGGGTGATCCGCCAAAGTTAAGGATATCGTTTCAAGAATTGCCTGAATTTTTATAGTATTTTTTTTAAGGGATTATTTTTTTGCTATTAAAAACAAAGTGTACTAAATTGCATACCCGTATTTTTTTTAACCCCCTTTGCCTTTTTTTATTCTTTGTTATGACCCGGTTTCATTGGCGATTTTAAGCTTTTATGATCTTTTATTGGAAAAATAGATTAAGGTTTGGTTTAATTTTTTATTTTAATTGTTAAAAAACGCATGGGGGAAGTTTGGGTTTTTTGTTTCTATGGGGGGGACTTTTGTCGATTTTTTCTGGGGGGAGGGACCATCTTTTCTTTTTATATT
>Ga0163217_1051760_pt1 | contig 10638 bp, 17 predicted proteins | sample SynspAceP_FD_185933 | JGI IMG/M metagenome (GOLD analysis project Ga0163217, IMG submission 185933) | Saline lake microbial communities from Ace Lake in Antarctica - Synechococcus sp. Ace-P (PacBio error correction) | ecosystem: Environmental > Aquatic > Non-marine Saline and Alkaline > Saline ... | reverse complement strand
GGCGACCGGCCATTTGTCGCCCACCTGGATCGTGCGCGCTGGGCCACATAGACCCGCACCACCATGTTGGGCGCCCAGGTGGCAGTTCATCCCTGTTCGCGGGTGTAGATGCGCACGTCGACAACCGGGCCACGCTTCACGTGTTCGTAACCCTCAGGACGTCTGTCACGAACATCACCGGGCTTTCTCGCCAAAGATGGCGCGCAGCAGTTTTGTCTCCTCAGGTGGTTGGTCGGGATTCACCCTTGGGGTCACCTTGCCAACAAGGATGTCGCCGGGATTCAACGTAAGCGCCGATCCGGATGATGCCCAATTTCATTCGAGGTGGCGAGGCGCTCCTCAGCCACGTGGATTTCCCTTTGGTGATTCTCTCAGGCCCCAACTTGTCTGGCGGGCTTTCGATCTCGGATTTCTCGATTATGCACCGAGTGTGTAGAGGTCGGTTCCGGACGAGACGCTCACTGACCAGGATGGCGTTCTCGTAGTTGTAGGCCCTCCAGGGCATGTAGGCGATCAGTACGTTCTGACAAGAGCGGATTCGCCGCCCCTCGCAGGCCGAACCATTGCCAGCACCTGGCCGGCGATTTCAACCTCATTCACCCTGCCGACAATCGGCCTCTGGTTCAAGCAGGCTGTCCTGTTGGAAAAGCGGCTGATAACTCTGCAGGGTGGATGGTCGGTGCCTCGCATCCCCTGATCACGATGGGCCGTGGCATCACGAAGGTGACCCCGTGGGCCGTTCACCTTCGTGATCGGCACCAATGCCCGAGTCCACGGCGACCTGGGTTTTCCAGGCCCGTTTCCACCAGGGACGTCCGGGCGCAGCAGCGCACCGCCTGGCGCTGCCATGTTGGAGCCCATCAGGACCGTTGGCGTCGCGTCGCTTCCAGGAAAGGATCAGGAAGTGGCGACCGAAATTCACCTGAACCGGCGAGAGGCTGGACGTAGTTCGACCTGCTCCGTGGCACGTCTCAAAAAATCCTGCCGGAGCGCACCGAACCAGCTCGCGGTGATGTTGGCGGTGGCTCGGTGGCCACATCGCCAGGGGCCGGACGCGGGGCACTCATCTTCCAGGTCAGCGGAGAGGCGAGATCGGATCTTCTGCTTGTTGACGATGCCGTCCTGCACCCGCCAGAAACGTGTTTCGAATGAAGCCGTATTCATTTCACCCGGGCATGGGTGGCCAGGGAACCGGATCAGGCCGCATTCGGACCTTCCGGCGTTTCCATCGGACAGTTCTGCCGCGTAGTGCGACGGTGAATGTCGCGAACAGCAAAAACCCGGCCCGCTCACGCGGTGGACGCCGCCTGGGCCGAGGGCGTGACGCCGCTGTGGGTGGTTCCGCCAGGGAGGTGTGGTCTGATCCATTGAACTGGCTGAGCTGGCTGAAGCCGAAGAATCTGATCGCCGCCACCCAAGGCTTGGGGTTGACCAGCTGGGCAGGGTGAGCGATTCGGTCATCGCGACCGTCATCGCTCCTTGATGATTCGCCCAAGCGGTTGAGGCCAACCCGAAACCTTGGTTCTGAAGCAGTTCGCCCACCGAGCGCCACACGGCGTTACCGAGGTGCGTCGATGTCATTTCAAGGGAAAGCGCGCCAACATCGAGTTCCAGATTGATCAGGTAATCAATCGTTGGAGAGCCACATCTTTCTGAGGTGAGGGTTCGCACGCATCAGGAATCGTCGCCGCAGCTTTTTGATTGATCTTGTTAACGGCCGCCCGGCCCAGTCGTAGCGCTTGGAAATCGAAAGGAAGTAAACGGCTGTGCAAGAAAGCTGCTGCCACCACTAAACACCGAGAGGCTCACCGGCCGCAGTTTCTTGTTAGAGCTCAAGCAGGGCCTGGTCTTCGAAACTGATGCCCCTCCGTCGTTGGCCGCTCGATCGGACTTGCCGTGTAGTACTCGGATTGCCTGAGTTTCTGAGAAACGTCGTTATCGGACAGACCGTCGCCCGCATCAGCACGTGGGCATTGATCTTGCGGGTCTTGTCGACGCGCACGTGCAGAGATCGTTCTGTCGTTTCGAACTTCAGCCAGGCTCCCGGTTGGGGAGTCAGAACTGGGCGTTAAAGGTCTTGCGACCGTTTTTGTCCTGCGTCATTCTTTGAGTAGGACGCCCGGCTTGCGCACGATTCTGGTTAACGATCACCCGCTCGGGCGCCGTTGATGATGAAGGTTGGTGCCGCGTTCGGTCCATCAGGGGAAAGTTCCCCGATGAAACTCCTGTTCCTTGATCTCTCCGGTTCCTGCTTCACCAGCCGGCAGGTGACGTACATCTGCGAGGCAAAGGTGGCATCGCGTCGTTGGCCTCTTCCACGTCCTGGCCGTGGCCGTTCGCCGGACTCGGTGCCAACGAAATGGAGCTCAAGCTTTCCGGTTTTGTAGTCAGTGATCGGCGAGAAAGCTATCGAGCTCCTCGATCAAGACCCTTCTCCAGGAACCATTTAAAACTCGCCCGCTGTACCTCCACAAGATCGGGCAGTAGGTGACGGTCTTGGCGGACCTGGATTCGCGCTGTTCCATGCGTGACCTGCAGAACGGATGGTAAGGATGGAAATGCCGAAGACGGCATGTCAGCGGTAGGGGAAAACCACAGGGGTTTCCCGGCGGCAAGCAGCCCAAAAGCTGACCACGGTGTCCCTTTTGAAAAAGAACAGCCCGGGGCCATGATCACTCTATGGAGCTCGGGTTAGGGCTGCCGCCGTCGAAATGGATGGCGCTCGCGCTGCAGACCAATAAAACAATCATACACATGGGCGTGACGATGGACTGGAGGACCAAACAGGGTACCGCATTTGGCCGTTACTGTGGCCGCCACCTGCGCGAAGGACTCCTCCCGAAGACGGCCATGCGCTCGGCCAACTGAAACCACAAAGGCTGGCTCGTTGCGCTTGCCCCGCCGCGGGACGGAGCCAGGAAGTGCAAATCGGTTTCGATCAGATTAGCGAATCGGATGGACCTGCGGGCACAGGCGTGGGTTTCGGCGGCACTGTTTGAAGTGACAGTGCCGCTGAAGCTGATCGACAGACCGAGCGCCAGAAAAGGCTTTTCATCTCGATCGGCGAGGTACCGCCCCAGCCAATGCATGACACCGCGGGGACAGCGGCCATCCTTGCTAGGCGGGCCCGTCACCAACATCCTTCGAGCATGGCCCAGCAGCGTCGCGGCAGTGAATGATCACGGCAGATCCAGCTCGATGCGAGATCAAAGCTGGGGGCGAGCATGGCCAGTTGCTGGTCAAGAGTTCGAAGCCTTTGAACAGAATCAGGCCCAGTTCTCGATCGCCACGACCCTGGGAATCGGCCAGGGCCGCCTGCCCGCAGCAGGGCTGAGTGCCTGGGCTGCCAGTGTGGGGATCGAGTGGGTGCACGCCAACGGCAAATTAACGCAGCTCCGGAAAACGATCGGGCCCAGGGCACGGACGCCGAATTCGCCAGGCTCCACGCAGGAGTGGAGCAGCGCCACCACACCGCTTCCCGCCAAGCGCTGGGAGACGTCAGCGAGACGGCTTCGAAGTGTTGCGAAAACACGATTGTGGCAGTGGCTGTCGATCAAAATGACGCAACCTGAAGGAAGCGGATCTCGACGACTGGCCAACCGGCTGGCTGGTGGCGGCCATGTCCGTGGTGGCGGTCGGCGGGATGGAGCGGCTTCAGGCGCTGGTCGCGGTGGGGTCGATCGCCTGCTTGACCACGTACTGAGGCCGACTTTTGGTTCGCGCCGGTGTGCGGTGCCATCACGCACGCTTTGGACCCGCCTTGCTCGACTTGCTGAAGGCTGCGTTCAAGCTGGTGCGGAACACGCACCCAGGGTTTCAATCCATCCGGCTGCTTGGTTGTAGGGCAGATACCGCCTGAGGGCAGCGCTTCATCAGCGTGCGCACCCGCCCGATTTTGTAGGAGCGGTTGCGAGCAGCCAGTGCGCTCGGGCAACCTCGATGCGTTCTTCGAAGACTTGTTATTGGGCCACACGCATTTTTGGCGCCTGAATCGGGCGACTCCTTCATCTTAACGCGGCGCTGGCCCCTCCATCCTGGGGCCGGGCTCTTAGCTTGACATTCTCGCCTTTCTGATCCGCTCGCCGTGGCCGCCACCTCCCCGCTTGGGACCGTTTCCGGCGCTCCACGATCTGGCCCAAGGGCCGGGCAGCGGCTTGAAGCGATCGGCCGCCCGCACCAGCAACCCCGAAGCGAAGCGGCCACCGCGCGCCGTGGCGCCCATCCTGCGCCCAGGTGGCGCCTGGAGTGGCGACGGGGCCCTGCTGGAGTTGAGCGAACGCTTCGATGGGTCCAGCCCCGATCCTTTGCCGCATTCCCACCAGGATCTCGCCGCCGCCTGGGCCAGCTGTCCCTGGATCTTCAGGAAGCCGCTGAAACTGGCCACCGGCGCATTCTCGATTTCACCAGCGCCAGAAGCGCCCAGACATCAGCGTCCAGCGGCGTGCATGCGCGAACGGCTCGGACGGCCGCTGGCGGCCAGGGTCGATCGCGCCGGGTCACATCCCCGGCGGGGCCCGCCGGCCGCCTACCCAGCACGGTGCTGATGAATTGCGCGTACCGGCCCGGGTGGGCCGGCGTGGAAAGCGGCTGGTGATGGTGACACCGCCGGGCGGTGACGGCAGCCCAATCCGATCGTGCTCGCCGCCGCCACCGGCGGGGTGGAGGAGCTGTACCGGGTGGGGGAGCCCAGGGCGATCGCGGCCCTGGCCTACGGAAACCGAGTTCGATTCTGCCGATTTGATGTGATCACCGGCCCTGGCAACCTCTACGTGACCCTGGCAAGAAGGCGGTCTATGGGACCTGGTTGGCATCGACTCCCTCGCAGACGTCCAAAGCGGAGGTTCTGGGTGATCGCCGACCACAGCGCCCAGCCCCAGCGGTGGCCGCCGACTGTTGGGCCCCAGGCCGACATGACCCCCTGGCGCAGCCATCCTTGCTCACCACCAGTGCGGGCCCCTGGCCGAGCGGTACCCGCTGCCACTCGAGGCCCAGTGTACTGCGACCACCCCCGCGCGAGGTCTGCCGGCAGTGGCCCCTCGTGACTGGGGCCTGAATTGTGTCTGCCCCAGCCTGGAGGACGCGGCCGCTTGAGCGATCCTTCGCCCCGGCAGCACCTTGAAACTCCTGTGAAGCGGCCGGAACCCCTGGCCGAACGCGATTCGCCATGCCGGAGCCATTTCTGGGGGGTTGGAGCCGGAGGCGGTGGGTGATACCTGGGCGGCCCCAACCAACACCCTGCCCACCTCCCGGCACGGCCGCTTCGCTTCGCCCTGAGCGTGGGAGACCTTCTGTGCGCCACACCAGCCTGATCAGCTTTACCGCGCGGACGGCTGGAGGCCACGGGCCCCGCGTGCGTCACCCTTGGCGCGCAGCCGAGGGGCTGCACAGCCCATGCCAATACGGTGCGGTTGCCGGCCTCAGCGCTTCGCCAGATCCCGCACCACCGGCCCGGCCGTCGCTGATTCTCCCCCACCAGCACCTGGTCGGTGATGTTCACGAAACAGGCCGTTCTCCAGCACCCCCGGCAGATGTTGTTGATCTGTCCCTCCAGCTGGCGGGATCCTCGATTCCAGCGGCAGCTTGAGATACCAGCACCAGGTTCCCCTATCCGGTCAACCACCGGTCCGGCCTTGCGCAGGGCCATGCGCAGAGGTGACGGCTTGCGCCCATGGCCTCAGATCCCCTTTCCACCGGGGCTCCAGGCGGACGGGCGAGCCTTTCCCCGGCAAAAAGGAACCTCCAAATTCAGGCGCTCCACCAGCTTGCTGGCATCCACCACCACCACGAAAACGCTCAGCCCGCGAGGCCACCAGCTTTTTTCCCTGGGGACTGGCAAGCGCCGCTACCTTGATCAACTGAAAAGTGCGGGTCCACCTCATCGGCGCCGTCGATGGCCAAGATCGATCCGGTCGACAGCATTTAGGCTCTGCAGGGATTGCGAGGTCGGCGGCCAACACTTCCCCTTGGAAGGACGTTGTGACGCCGGTGATGCCGAGAGCTGGCCGGAGCGGAAGCTGGCGGCAAGGCCTGGATCATCAGCGCCGCCGTTTGAACCTAAACCAGGTCCACACCCACCATGCCATCGCGGATCTGCTGCGACAGCCGCTTCAGCCACCGCCTTTTTCCACCTGGTCCTGCAGCTCAGCCAGGAAGGTTGGAAAGGGGCCGTGGAACCGTAGCAACCCAAAAGCCGGTCCGCTCATGCCGGGTGGGCAGGCCGCGGCAAGACGGATCGAGAGCTGCATTCCCTGGCTCCACGCACCACCTTGAGCGGCAGCACCTCACCCACTCTTACTTCAAACCCGTTGCCAGGCAGGCCTGGATGGGTCGCTCACCGGTTGATCGGCGTGGCGGAAACGACAAGATCGCCACCGTCGCATGCCGGCAATTTCGGCGGGGTGTCGGGGAGCACACGCTGCACAGGGCGCCTCCGCGTTCGGGGCAATTTGCTAGCACCGCATTCGGGTCCTTGTTGTTATCGCGCGCGGCGGGCCGTTGAAGCGGCCCAGTTGGAGGCCGAGGTAGGGGTGGATCACCTGGCCACCATTGCGGGCAATTTGGCGGCCCCACCACCCCGGCCAGATGGATCGGATCGCAAATCCAGACCGGCCCCAGGTTCCGGAGCGCAACAGGGTGGATTGATGGGCCGATCCCTCGCCGGAAGAATGATCAGTGGCCCGCCCTGAATTGCCGGATTGATCGCCGCATCGGTCTGGATCAGGTCGAGCGCTTGTCGGCAAAGCCCAGGCTGTTGATGTTGCGTGCAGGCTGCTGACGATGCGCGAGGGGACCGTGCGCTCAAGGCCCGTAGGGCTGCCCAGCGCCAATCGCCCAAGGCCCCCACCTCCAGCCGCTTCGGAATCACCGAGGGAGCGGCCTTGCAACTCGCTGAGGACCGGGAAATGCGCACCACGGCCAGATCGGTGACCGGATCCGCCCCGACAACGCTTCCATCCACCTGGCGGCCATCGGCCAGGGTGGCTTCAACCACGTCAGCCCTTCAACACATGGGCATGGTGAGCCACCAGGCCATTGGCATCGATCACCACCCCGACCCCTGGCCGCGCTCACGGCTGCGCCGGCAGGGTCGCCGAAACAGATCACGCAACAGCGGATCGAGCGGGGCAGGGTCGCAAGGCCTGACGGGACAACCCACTGCGCTCGCGTATTCGAATCCGCACCACCGCGGCGCCCACCCGCCGGGCGCCGGGCCACGAAGCTGTGGGCAGGTGCATCAGAGCGCGGCTGCTTCGGGCAACAGGCGTTGCTTGAGAGGGAGCCTGCCAAGGGCTGTTCGCCTGAAGCGAGCGGATGTTCGGCAGCCGCCACGGCAAGGCGGGCATCAGAACCAGCAAACCACCAGGGGCAGCCATCAAGCACGGCAAACCCGGCGGCCCAGCGCAGCTTGGCTTCGGGTCCATAGCCAAAGGCCTGGCCTCGGCAGGGAAGGTGAATCGGTGGCAGGCGGGCCAGCAACACGGCAGTACGGGGCAGGGCGACCAAGGGCTAGGGAGGAAATCTTCCGGAGAATCCCGAAGCACGCCGACGGCCTGCACCTGCAACCCATCGAGCTCCAAGGCGGGGCAGACCAGACGCAAGCAGCTCCTGCCCGCCACACCATCGGGTTTCCAGTTCGAGCCAACGTCCACCGGATTCACGGGCAGTCCAAGCCGGGCAGGCTGGACGCCCCCCAGCCTCAAGGGCGCAAAGCGGTGGAAGGGCAGGCGAAGCAGGGGCACTTCGGTCGCCCCGCAAGGCGCGCCTGCCAGTGCTGGGCAACCGTTGGGCGAAACACCACCCCCTTGACCGCCCGAACTTGCATCACCCCCAGGGTTCAGTAAACCGCTCCGGTTGGTGCAGGGCGACGGCAGTCGAGGCTAGGGCTGCCGTTATCGGCACGGGCGGGTGGTGGATGGCCACCCAGGGCGGAGCGTCATCGCGTGCCAGCTGGCATCCCAGCCAAATCAGCTGGGCCCCATCGATTTTTGGGGGCCCTTTTTTTTTTTTTTTCCGGGCGGGGGGGGTGTCTGCAGGCTTGCCCTCTGGTGACTGGAGAAGCAGATCAAGCGCCAGCGGCCCAGCGCAAGCACCGCCGGAGCCAAAACCAGCGGCACCAGGCCTCGCCTCCTTGGCTGAGACCTGGCGAAGCAAAGGAGGCGTCGTCATGGTTGGCCCGGGCAGCAGCGCCAGGGGGAATCCCGAAGGACCAGCGAGTTCGCGCAGCGGCGGTAACCGGCCAAGCTCTCGTCTTGACCAGAGGTCGCCGCTGAATCAGCACAGGTCGGGCGATGCTTGAGGCTGCCTTAAGGCCTGTTTCAGCCCGTGCCGCAGCCCGCGCAGTGGGTTTGACAACCCCGATTACAAAAGCAAAGGCCTCGGCGAAGCAAGTGGGGATCACTGAGCTGGAGAACGCGGGACCAAGGGAAGTGGTCTGATGCAAGCGGGTCTGATGCCAGCGGTGGTCAGCTGGCCATCGCATTCCGGCAAACTCCTGTCGATCAACTCTTTAGATCCATTCCAGCAGTTCAGCGCACAAGGTCTCCAGCTCTAGATCCAGATTCACGCCCTCACCAATTTCCTCGAACCTAGCCGTTCTCTTCGCCTACCTGAGGGTGCTCATTGTGGCACGGCTCGCAACATGCAAGCCCAATGCTGAGGGAAAAGCTTAAGTTGCCCCAGACAGCGCAGGCAAAAACCATGGGCCACGATCTCCCTTGGAAACCCTTCAAAGCGGTGCTGCTCTGTCAAGTTCGAGATCCCGGGCTGGCAGATGGGGGGCAGGAAGCAAGTGATCTTCAGCCAGGAAGCTCCGGGCACCCGGGCCAAGCTCATGGGCCCCGGGTCTGTCAGTACGTCAAGGAACCCCAACGCTGCCTCAACCAGATTCGTGACCAGCGAGGCCGTGCAGGTCGACGACTTCTACGGCGAACCGCCAGGTTTCGACCGTTCGATGGGGCTGGAGCCGTAAGGCGGCTGGCGAAACGCGCCGGCCTCCAGCTGAATTGCAGTACTCCGCCGGGCTCGCTTACCGATTGGCCTTATGCCGGCGGGCATTATTCCAAAAAGTTTCTTGCAATGGCTTCATCAGGCCCTTTGCCCGAAACGGGGGCTAGTTCACTGCAGAAGCCGGGGTCCGGGCTTCTTGAAACCGCTACCCGTTTCTGCGCCCATTGAGCGATCCCCTCACAGCCGAGCTGCTGCTTCTGGCCCAGCCGGTGGCTGACGCCTGCGCCTCGGAGCTAGGTGACAATCCAATCCAGACGAACCGTGTTCCCTTGAGCCTGCAGATCCAGCATCGCAAGGCCGATTGGTGGGCGATGTCACCCTGGATTGAATGCGCCGACTTCAGCGCTGCATCAGCGAAGGTCCTCGATGTCAGTGAGCGAACTTTGCCGAGGCCTATGTTCTGGAAGATCAAGCGCCCAGGCATCGGCGAGGTCCTTGCCGACGGAACCGCGACTTTCACAAGTTTTCGTGGATTTCCCGTGGGAAGTGCGCTTTTCCAGGACCAGCAAGGAGCTGCGATCGCCCGAGAAAGGTCTTCTTGCTGGGGCGAACGACAATCCGTCTCCTGAATCTGCGCGGTTTTCGCAACCAGCAAGATCCCCCGGGCTTGATGTGCAGAAGCGGCGGCTGATTCCACGCCCCAGGGCCTAAAAACCGCCCGACCCTTCTTTCCACCACCACTTCTTTCTTTTGATCCGAAGGCACTCGTTCTTCTTCCGGCCTGCAGAAACCTGATCCGAGGACATCAGCGACGAAAGGAAACTGCCCACCCAGCGTGTGGAAGCGGGCCGCTGCGGGAGCCCCTTCTCAAAGTACGAGCGCTATCGCCGCACGCTCTATCTCCGGCATTCAGTGAGGATCCTTTTTGAAAGGGATTACTTCAAGCAATTTTGACGTCGTCTCGACCTTGAGGAAGAGGGCTACCGGGTTCTGGCAGCAAGAATTTCATCGTTTCGAAGAAGTGGAGAGCGGACGATCACCAGATCGGCCTTCGCGAGGGTTCAGCAAGTAAGCCGAAGACGCCCAGATCGGCGACACCGTGGTTGCTGATGTCACCCCGGAAAAGAGATTTCGGCCGGATGGCCGGCCTCCACCACCAAAAGCAGTTGCTGGCCCAGAAAACTGCGCGATCAGCAGCGCGCAATGATCCAGAGAATTCGCCGACCTGGGGAAGGATCCGGTGCTCACGTCCCGGTGATTCCGCCTTCGAGCGACAGTCGGTGATCATGGCGGTGAGCTCAGGCCTGGGAAGGCCTGAGTTGGAGGCTAGCTTGCGCGCCGGCGTACCAGGCTTCCCAATGACAACTTACCGGCCAAAACGCCACCTTCAAAGGTCTTCCTCAAAGAAGTTTTCCGGGAAGTGGCGCGTCCGCGGCCCCCAGGTTGTTTCGTCTCCAGGGGCTAATTTTGCCGGGCCTGGTGGTTTTACCTCTTTCGAAAACGAAGTTCCCGAATCCAGGAGGGTCGGTTGCGGGATCCCGTGGCCCCCGTGGGCCCCGGAAGCCCCAATCCCAACCGTCCCCGCTCGGTCGGGTCACGCCACCCAAGGTTGGGCTGTCGACAAGCATCGAGCGTTTGAAGTGGGGACCCCAAGGGTTTGGTTTTAAAATTTCTCCTTCTCTGGGGTTTGGT
>Ga0163217_1037513_pt1 | contig 10638 bp, 14 predicted proteins | sample SynspAceP_FD_185933 | JGI IMG/M metagenome (GOLD analysis project Ga0163217, IMG submission 185933) | Saline lake microbial communities from Ace Lake in Antarctica - Synechococcus sp. Ace-P (PacBio error correction) | ecosystem: Environmental > Aquatic > Non-marine Saline and Alkaline > Saline ... | reverse complement strand
CGCCGTCTGGAGGGCTGGCGAGATCGCCTGGCCAGCGGTGGCTATGCCTGCGCCTGCCGAAGTGGCCCAGCTTGGTGGAGCTGCCCTTCTCCAGGCTGAGGGAAGGAGGAGGCCCTGGCACCTGGCGCGATTGGCAGGTATGAGCCCGGCGGTGAGGATCGCTGGCGGCTGGGAGCGTTCGTGATGGCCACACCCCCACACAAAAACACACCCCGAGTACTGGATCGCTCTACAACGCTGGTGACACCCCTGCTGGAGCAGGGACGGAAGGCGCCGATGCCGAGCAGGCTCAGCCGCCTCACCCTGGGACGGCCCTGGGCATGGCCTCGGCGGCGGCGCCACTGCCGCTGCGTGTCCGGCAGCCTGCCGGGCTTCGGGGCGAGTGCAACGGCGCGACGTGCGCTGGAGCAGACCCTGTTCGGTTGCCGCTTGGGCCAACCCGTGGGGTCGCGGCCGGCTTCGACAAGGAACGCCGTGGGCCCGCCGGCGATCTGGCATCATATTTGGCTTTCGGCTTATGCCGAGCTGGGCACGGTCACCTGGCATGGACCAAACCGGGAAACCCGAGCCACGCCTGTTCCGGCTGGCGGCGGGAGCGCGCGCCTTTAAACCGATGGGGCTTTCAAAAAACGACGGGCGCCGAAGCGGTGAACGCGCACCCTGGAGCGTCAGGGACCCTGGAGCCGCCGGGGCAGGCCGGCGGCGGTGCTGGCCTGAACCTTCGGCAAGTTTTCGAAGATCACCTCCCTGGAAGCTGGCTGCCGATTGACTAACGCCTCCTCGGCTGGAGCTGCTCTCGCCCTGGCCGACTACGGCCGTTGATCAACGTGAGCTCGCGAAACACCGGGCCTGCGCGAACTGCAAAAATTTGACCACTCAGCTGCGCCGGCTGGTCGAACGGCTTGCGCCGGTTGCCGGCCTGTCCGCGCTGCTGGTGAAGGACGCCCCCGACCCTGTGAGGACGACGCGATTCGACACATCGCCCGCCTGGCCTAGCAGAAGGCCTGGCCGGGGTGGAATCGCAGTGCACACCAGCATCGCAGGCTCGGCCTGGAGAACGCCTGGACATGACCCAGAAGGGTCGCACGCTGGGCGAGGAAGCGGGAGGGACTGGACGGCGCGCCCCTGCGGGCCAGGCCCAGGAGGTTGCTGCGCCGACTGCGAGCCACCGCCGGCCCGCCCTGCCGCTGATCGGCGTGGGGCGGGATTGATTACGCCCAGGCGCCTCCTGGAGCGGATCACAGGCCGGCGCCTCCTTGATTCACTCATCACCGGCTGATCTATGAGGGTCCGTCCCTGGTACCGCGATCCTGGAAGGCCTGCAACGGCAGCTCGATCCCCACGGCTTGCCGGCAGATTCAGCGAAGCGGTGGGCAGTGGGCTGCCCTGGGTTAGCGGGAGCGCACCAAACCGGTGCATTCCAACAACAAAGAAATGCCGATAAGCTGCCGCCCAGACTGGATAAGGAGAGCCTGCCGTGGTTCTAACTGGCTTGCGGGAAAGCTTCGGGCCCGCTGACGGCACGACCTTCCCCAGGCGGTGCTGCTTATGTTCTTGAGGATGACGGGCACCTGACCCTGCTGCGTTGCGCGGCCAGGGTTTCAAGCCGGCCAGCCAGCCTGTTGCCATCGGGTGCCAACTGCCGCGGGGGACGCCTGCCAGGACGGACGTCCGCTCCAGGCAGGCGAGCCCTGGGCGACCTTGATCGGTGATCTTGATGCTCGAACTCGGCCTGCACGGGCCGAGGTGATCGCCAGCTTGCCCCGAGCAGCTGGCGCCTGCGCGTGGTGCAGTGGCCCTTCGAGAGTGCCGCGAGGAAACCGAGGAGCCCTTAGCGCGAGATTCGACCCCCGTCTCCGTCTGGCCTGCCCACTCCGCCAGTCCATATCTCTGCCTCAACCCCTTGGCGGAGCGACCGGCCCTTTCCCCTCTGCTCGCTGCTCGTACGGCTCCCGGGCGCTTGGTGCTGGAATGGGCGTCGAGGTAGTTTGCGATCGGCGCTCTTCGGATCTCGAAAGGCTCAACCGCCCAGAGTCGCTGAGCTGCGGGCGATTGCGCCGCTGCTGGCTGAGGCGCCCTGCCAACGAAACTCACCGCCCCTGATCGAAGTGCCAGGCGGTAGGTGCCGAGCTGACCCTTGATCCGCCAGGGCATTACCGCGAGTTCAGTCTCAACCTGCCCGCCGGACTCGGGCCTGGATCAGGCATTGCGCCAGTGCCTGAACTTCTTGGCGCCAGCGAGATCCCGCAGATGCGCTCGGTGCGGTTGCTTGTTGTCGGCTCCAGCCGGGCCGCTTGGTGGGCGTCCGCCGAGGCCCTGGGGGACGAGAGGAGCCTTGGAGCGTGAGATTCCTCGATCCGCTGCCAGGGGGCTGGTTGGGCCTGGAGGAGGAACGCGGCGGATTCGCTCAGCCCCAGCGAAACGCGACGGCCCGGGGGCCTGCTCAGGCTTTCAGTGGCTGGCCCAGGCGGAGCGGGCGCCATGACCCGGCCACCGTTCCCGCAGTGGATATGCTCAGGGAGCCGGCGGGAATCGAGCTGGGTCTGCCGCCTGACCCAGCCGCGGCCTGATCCGCGCGACTGCTTTGTGGATCGGCGCCGCGTGGCTCTGGCCTCGGTATCGGCTGCCTGGCACTGGGCTTGCTGCTGCGCTGGCAACAGGTCAAAACGGGTGAGCAACGATTTGGCGCAGCTGGCAGCCGGTTGCGGGCCGAAGTGGAGACTGGAGCAAAGCTCATACGCCGAGAGGCAGCAATCGACGCCACCGGCAAGGCCAATTGCGGAGCTGGCAGGGGCCGCTGGTGACCTTGCGCTCCGGCACTGCCCTGATGACCGACCTGGCCGAGCGCAGCTCCACCCGTGCGTGCAGCTCACTGGCGGTCAAGGTGAACAACGACGACCTGGAGATCAAGGGCGCAAGTTCAAGCGATCCCGGGCGCCTTCGAAGCGATCAAACAGCCCTCGTGGCTTTCGCCTTTCAGGGCCTCTCCCTGCTCGGATCCAGCCAGTGTGCGGATGAAACGCGCCGGCGCGCGGACGCAGGAAGGAGGCGAGGTGGGCAAAGCCGCAACGGGCGCCAGCACGTCGATTCGAGATCCACGCCACGTTTCGGCGGCCCCGCAGCGGCCCCGCCCAGCTCAGGCTTGCTTCAGGAGCTGGGGGCCGATGGCATGGCCCAGCGCCTGGCAGTGCCGCAAACAGCGGGGCTGGCTGCCATGACCAATCCGTCAGGAGGGAGCCAAGCCCACCTTCGAGGCTGGGGCGCCCAACCGCCCTGCTGCTGGGGCTGCCGATTCCAGCGCCGGGCTACTTGCTCTTCGCCGTGGTGGTGGTCGGTGCGTTGATGGCAGCCCTGGAGGCAGGCTCGCGAGGCCAAAACCAGACTCACATGCGGTTGCGGGCATGGAGCAGCGCCTTTGCCCCTGCTGAGAGATTCGTGAGCGCGCGCTTGCGTCAGCTTGAGGCGCAGAGAAACAAGGGGTCAGCAGAGCAGATCTGCAGCAGCTGATTGCGGCCAGCGGCGACTCAGCACCTTCCTCGCCCAGCTCAGTCGAAGAGGCCGCGCGGCGGGCGTCGAACTCGCCTGTCGAAACCCACCCCAATCAGGGGGCAGGGCTCGGCCAGAGACAGCTGCGCCCCCACCCCCAGCCGAGGGGAAGCGCCCCCGCCGCGAGGGAATCCCTGGAAGCCCAGGGCCTTCAGCAAGAGCGCAACACTTTAGTGCGCGGGGGCGCTTCCCCAACCTGCTGGGTTCATGCGCCGGCTGGGCGGCATGGGATTGCTGGTGGTGCAGCAGCAATCTCAACCTCAGCGCGCCCGACCCTAAAGCGGGGCCCCAGCCCCGCTCACCGAGCTGAAATTGAACTCTGTCGCTGCTACGGCAAGACGACGGGCCCACGACAACAAGCGCAGCGGCTGATCCAACCCCAACAGAAAAACGATCACGATTCGGCGCCGGAAAGGCCGACAAAAAAAATGCTGAACAGAATGCTGAGATAGATGGTGAAAGCGACGGAAGACGGCATGGAACTTCGCCTTGCTCGCCATAGTCTCTCCCCATCGCTTGATGCTTCCTTCCGGTGATTCCCAGAAAAACCATCCGGCTGGATTAGCGGTTGGCGGCGAACGGGTGGTTAGTGGGATTTGTGATCCCGGTTTCAGGCCGTTGCCAGCGTCGGGCCGCTGGAGCTCAAGGTTCGGCCGCCTGCCGGACGCCGTTGAGAGTGGTGGATACGAGGCACTGGCCCCGGCCCCCAGCTGCAGCAGTTTCAACAAACAAGTTTGGGCTAGGGAAGGGAAGCTGATCCTGCCCATCCACCAGCCTGCGCGAGGTCCACAACGGCTTGCCCTGCCGGAGCGGGCTCGAGGACAATCAGCCTGGAGGGAGAGGGCGACCCGCTTGCGTCATCCATGGTTAACGCCGGTGAAGGCCGGGGCGCCCGCGGCCAATGGTGAGCGTTCGATGGACCGCAACTTGATTCCCTCAGCTTTGCCGCCGCTCCCCAGGCCTCCCTTCAGACCGGGCCCGCCTCGATCTAAACACCCCGGGCCGTGTTTCCCCAGAGCGCCTTACGTGCCCCGCTGCAGCCAGGCCGTCGCTCCACCCGTGGCGACATTGCGTGTGGAGCCTGCCTGCTGACGCAATCCCAGTTTCAGTGAATTGCAGGTCAGAGCGTCACGATGCGCTGCCGCAACGCCCCGGCCAGAAACGCCCTGATGGCAGTGCCCAGCTGGGGGCTATGGCTTCGTCTATTGTGGATGACACGCCTCCAATCCGGTTCTGGGTCTCCGGGGTCGCCCAATCCGATCACCCGCCAGAGAAGGTTGTCTCATCCATCGCCTTCCGGAACGAAGGCTTGCAAAGGGCCGTCAATGCGGTCCTTCTTCGCCGCTGGCTTACAGGGCAAGTTAGAGGGAAATCTGATTCCTGGTCCGGACCCGAATGTTTGCTGGGCAAAACCTTGGCTCCCAGCTCTCGAAGATCTACCGCTTGAACCAAGTGTCAGCCAACTCAGCGGTTAGACGACCTCGCCAAGCCTCGGTGCCACGCAATCAAACAAGACCATTCACCACCACCTCCACCTCCAGCGAAGTGGCCTCCAACCGGCACACCGTCCAAACAACACAGCGGCGTCGACGGCATCCACCGCCACCACCACCAGATTTCAACTCGTTCGGAGCCGGGCCCAGGGCCCCTGCTCGGCCTTTGATCGCACCACCGACTTCCCGCTTGGGCAACGATCACCCTGGGGGCGATCCATCCCTGGTGCTGATCGCCGAGACCATATCTCAAGCCAGTGATCATCCGCCAGCGGCAGGTGGCCCCTGGGCGGTTGCGGGCTCTTGGATGTGAATCTCGAGAACGACACGGACGATCTCCAACAGCTTTGCCTTCCGCTACGGCAATAACTTCATCGGTCAACGACAACGGCCAGCTGCTCGGGAGCTTCGGTCGTTTCCTGCCACCCACAGTGGCATCAATTCCTTGGCGCGCCAACCGAGGAATCCCGGCCTGCAAGTGCCGCGCGATAACTTCTTCGACTTCGTTCAGGCCAGATCAGTTTCCCGCAACACGACCTTGCTGGCCAACAGCCCCACCACTGATCCTGCAGGAGAACCCCTCGATTCTTCGCGATCCAGTAGCGGTGGAGGCGGTGGTTAGGAGAGGTATTCTCAGAACTCCTCCGCCGAACCGGATGCCTTTAACACACGATTCACGATTGGACGCGGCAGGGGCGAACGAAGCGGCGGTGCGGGTCGGCACCAATGTGCATCCACCAGGTCCGGATCACTGAAACTCAGAATGGCGGACCCATGTGAGCTTGAGCTCTCCACAGGCCGCGACTGCATCTCCGGTGCTCGCGTTGAGAAGGATCGATGGACAACGGCTTTCGTACTTACCTCCCTGTCCCCGTCGATTTTCACGCGTCCACCGATACGATCCTGGCCCCCACCCCGCCTGTACACGAAGATCAGCATCCTGAGTGTGCGGCGGCCTGGGATACCGGGCGCCCTGCGGTGCGCGAAGGGACAGACCCTGATCCTCACGGCGTGATTCTCCGACTTTGACGTCCGAAGTATCGAAGTGGGCCGATTCTTGGCGGCCTACCGGCTAGTCGGCCAGTTCTTCCGGGCCTCGAACAAACCACGCGCCAAAAACGGAGACTTGGTTGATCATGGTCACCCCGCGAATCATCGCGATGACGGAGGGGCGGAACTTTTCGGCTATTGGCATTCGGCCCACGAGCGAGGAGCGCGCCTGTTCATGAGCAATCCCCAGTAGCGCCTGGTTTCCAGAACGTCGAGGTTCAGTGTTCAGTCTTGATCAAGGAACGGCAAGCGGCAACGAACGCCTTGATCACCAGGGGGGCCAGGAATTGCAGGAGTCCCGCCGTAGCCGCCAGGCAACTGGGGCCCAGTCGATTTGCCGCCCTGCACCGACTTGGTTTGTGTCAGCCAGCTTGAGCGCCGCCTGCTGCAACTGCGCGCTGGTTTCGCGGCTGGGGCCCTGCTTGGTCGTAAAGGGCCCGGCGACGGTGAAGTCGTCGGCTGCTGACCACCGTGTTGCCTTGCCTTCACTGCGGCTGCATGCCCCGGGCCACCCAGCCTTGATTCGCCGCTTCGGGTTGGCGCCGATCGCGGCAGCTGAACAACTGCTCCGCCTGGGTAAACCTTGCCCCCGCTGGCGGCGTTCCACCCAGGTTGGTGCCAACGGCGTAGCGTCTGCTGGGCGGGGAATGACCGCCCTGGCGCCCTGCCAAGTGGCTGTGGAGAGGGCCTCAGCACGGCAGGGCACCGCTGAGTCGGCGTCGCGCAAGGTCCTGCCCAGCAGGCGGGCGCCGCGCAGATTCGGCGCCACCAGGGAAGCGCCCGCAGTGCTGTGGAAACTACAGATCAGCACCGCTGAGCCGGGCGGCCATCCAGGCGGGCGCCGCATGAGATTGGCGCGCTGCAATGGGCGCGCTCAAGTCGGCCTCCCGCAGGTCGGCCTGGACCAGTTCGGCATCGGCCAAGGGCAGTTGGCACACTGCTTGGCTTCCAGCAAGACGGAATCAGGACCTCAGCCCATCGGCCGCCGTGCGACCGTGCAGCCACGCCAGCGCAGGCCAGCAGGCCGGTGGCGGCAACCAGGTGCACAGGCAAGGCGGATCACGGCCCGTGAAACGGCGGCAATAGAGGCTGTCCTAACAGGCTGTTGAGCCTTTGGCGCGCGCCCAGCCGCCGCCGTGGGCCACAGCTGCCGCACAGGTGTTCGTCCACTGTTGGAACGGTTCAGCAGAGACGTCGGTGAGGGAATCGTTCCACAACGGGGGAGCCAGAGGCCCGCCACGGCGGCCAATCTGGTCGCCAGCGCCCGCCCGCTGAGGCTGCCGCCCCGAGCAGTTGCTCGATGCAGCGGCCCTCGTTGTGCCCTTCGCGGCCGCCCGGGCCCCGGTGACGGCGCTGCTGACGCCAAGCGGCTGGGGGCCGAGGCAGGCCGCGCCCTCGCCCCGTGCCAGCGGGACTATCACGACCGGAGGTTTATCAGCGGCTGCGCGAGGCGATCGCCGCGGCCCCCATGCCTCGATCCCGCGTAGGCCGTTTGTGGCCTTGGGCAATGGCGCCGCGAGCTGCTTCACCTTGGCAGCCAGAGACGCAAGCGGCGACGGCACCAGTTGGTTTTGCCCACGCCCGGGCTTTTGCCGATACCCCCGCGCCTGGCCTTGCTGGGGCGAGGTCGTGCAGGTCCCTGCCCCTTTGCGCTGGGGGGCCCGGTTTCCCGCCGCAGGGAAGGGGCCGGGGGCGTGACGGTGACGATGCGATCTGGAATACCAATCCCCAAACAACCCACGGGCCAGCTCTGGAGTCGCAGCAGCCTGGAAGGCCCTGCTGGACGTTTTCCCTGGTGATCGTCGATGAGGCCTTCCTGCCGCTGGTTGCCCGGCGGCGAGGCGATTCATGACTCCCGTTGCTGGCCGATCACGCCAATCTTGACGTGATCCGCAGCCTGACCAAGCTGTTCGCGATCTGCCGGGCTGCGACTGGGCTACGCGTTAGCGGCGCCGAGCGGCTGAAGCGCTGGGCCGCCTGCGCGACCCCTGGCCGGGAACGGGCTGGGCGGCCGCGTGAGGTGATAAGCGGTGGTGGGTGGATCGGGCCGCTGCAGGAACGGGGTGCGGCGGCTGGGTTGCGAAAGGAGGGGCCGTGGCTGGCAGGCCAGCTCTCTGGCCTGAGTGGGCCTCAGCCGCTGCACTCCGCAGCCAATTTCCTGCTGGTGGCAAGGCGAGGGGTCACTGCTGGGCTGCGGCGAACGGCTGGAGAGCGCAGCTGTCCTGCTGCGGGCATTGCCGCAGCTTCGAATTGGCTGGGTGAGAACTGGTTGCGGATCGGCCTGCAGGACCGGCGGGGCAAACCAGCGCATCCTTCGGGCCATGCGAACAGAGTTGGCCGAAGGATGCGTGGAAAAGATCAACCAGAAGACCGATCAAACAGGGCGCAGCTCCGTCGGGGGGGCCCAGCCGCTCAGGACCAGCTCCTGCAACAACAACGCAGCCGTTGGTCCGGCATTCCCGCACCGCCAGCCGCTCCATGCGATTGCGCAGGCTGAGCAAGGGATCGGCCCGCCGCGGCCCCTCCACGCAGCTTGGGGCCAAAGCAACTGCCAGACGTCTGGGCCAGGGGGCCCTGGCCCGGAGGGTGTTGGGCGACGATCACCGGCCCCGCCAGCGGGCGACGCAGCGGGCGGCATTGGCGTCCTTGGTGCCGATCGGCGGCCTTGGTGAAACGGCACCAGGACGCGGGGGTGCGCAGACGGCCAGCTCACTTGAGGCTGCGGCGCCGGAAGCGGGCTGGATGGCCAGATCGGGTGTGCTGGAGCGGCGGCCAGCTCATCGCTGAAGGACGCTCCAACATAAGCCGCTGGCGTGGATCGCTCCTACCTCCGGAATCGCTGGAGCCGGTTGGAGATGCACGACCCGGGCAGCCAGCAAGCCAGCAGCTGCGGCACCAGGGGGACGCCCACCATCCGGTTCAGCCGAGCGGCCCCCTGGCTGCCGCCCATCACCAGAAGCGCGGACCCTCCCAGGGGGCCCAAAAAAGGGGGGGGGGGCGGGAACCACGCCGGTAACGGGGCAGGCAGCCAGGGAAGTTTCCTGGCGACCGGACGTGCCGGTTCAGCAGCGGGCGGACAGCGGGGCAGGCGCTCGGTTGCAGCCGGGAAGGGCCCACCGCCACGCTGCACAGCCGCCCAGCAGCCGGGTGACCCGCCCCGGGATCGGCATTTGGAAGTCAAATGCAGAACACAGGCACCACCACACCAAGCGCGCCGCCAGATGGCGGGCGGCGATGTTAGCCCCCGTGCTTGAGACCCGTCGATTGCCTTCACGGGGATCAAACTGGCGCACCTTCAAGGCTGGCGAGCCAGCAGTTGGAAAACAAGTTGCCAGAGTTGCGCAGCCCCCCGGCCCTGTAAGCCCCCGGGCGCGAACGGTATGCAAGGGGGTAGCGCGCCGGCAACCAGCTCCCGCCCAGGCGATCAGGCACTCCCAAGCCACTGCACCGAGAAACTCGGCGGCAAGCGCCTCGGCACGGGCCAGGGCAGGGAAGAGATGTCCACCAGTGGCGCTGGCGGCGATCAGAAGCCGGGGTTCATGGGCCTTTTTCAAAACGCAGCCAAGCGTGCCAAGCAAGCGCGCCTAAACCTGATGTGAACTTTCCCTGGCCGCTTCCCTATTTGTCGTTGCCCCGCCCGTCCCTGCCTGCACTGCTGGCGGACGGCTGCGTTGTGCTTCAGCTTCCTCTCGCGGCTGCCGCGGCCCCAGCCTGGCCTCCTCCAGAACCCTGGAAGCCAGCCTCAACAGCGGCAAACTCCGCTCCCTCTCCGGGCCTGCTCAGCTAAGGCGGGCCTCGATCCAGCGAGCTGGATGAGCGTTATGACGCCCTGCAGCAAGCGCTTCCCGATTGCCCGTTGGCAGGGTCAGTCCGGGCAAGCCGCTCCACGGATTGGCCGCAGCACGGTTCAGATCAAGGTTTCAGTGCGCAAGCCGCAGCGAAGGGCCCACCTCTACCGGCTGGAAGGCCGAACAACTTTTCCTGGCCTTAGGGGCGAGGGCGGCGACGGGCTGAACGGGCCAGAGAAGTGAATCCCGTGGAAACCAGGTGCTGCGCAGCGGTTCCGTTTGAAGCTGCCGATCAGCCTTGCCCAATCCCCGATTTTTTGCCTGAGCTCACCGGCCAGGCTACGACGTTGACCGTGGGTGTTTCGGACGAGCACTGAAACGGGGCGTTTGGGTGGCCGGGCGGAATCGCCCCGATCCCCACCGGCCCCCGCAGATTTTCAGGCGGCTTTCGCAGGAAAAACCCGGAAGCTGGGCAGCTCGCGCCCTCGCCGGTGGCGGGCCCTGTTCCAAAATGTGCAAAGGCGCGCTCGAAAAACAGGGCAGGCCAAGGGGAAACCTTGGGCCGTTGACTTTTTGGTCCATCCCGACGGCAATTTTTTTCCAAATCAAGCACCACGCAAAGCGGGGGTTGGCGAGGGGTGGGTGGGGGGCTTGGGAAAACAAAGGGGGCCCCCGCGCTCAAACCCCCTTTGAAAACCCACAAAGGCGGGGGAAATTTAAATTTTTTCCTTTTCACCTTCCCTTTTTTTTTTTTTTTTAAA
>Ga0163217_1117168_pt1 | contig 10639 bp, 13 predicted proteins | sample SynspAceP_FD_185933 | JGI IMG/M metagenome (GOLD analysis project Ga0163217, IMG submission 185933) | Saline lake microbial communities from Ace Lake in Antarctica - Synechococcus sp. Ace-P (PacBio error correction) | ecosystem: Environmental > Aquatic > Non-marine Saline and Alkaline > Saline ... | reverse complement strand
ACGACGCGGTGCGCTCCGTTCAGCTCGTGCTCGGTCGCCTCGGCGACGCGATCAAATGAGGGGCCCACGCGACTCCACGATCAACGGGGCCAGCGAAGACGAGGAGGGCTGAGCCCCGGTCCGGCCCGGCCGGCCCTCCCTCACCCCATTCCATTCCAGCTCTCCTCCCCCCTTTCTCTCTTTCTCCTTTTTCTCCCATGGCTGAGATTTCAGCAAAGCTCGTCAAGGAACTGCGCGACAGACGGCGCAGGGAATGATGAAACTGCAAGAAGGCGCTCCAGAGCCAATGGGCGGACATGACAGGCGACCGAGGTTGGTTGCTCAGGAGGGGATCGCACCGCCGAGAAGAAGGCGCGTCGCACCGCTGCTGAAGGCTTCGATCGGCAGCACATTCCACCCACCGGTGCCGGGTGGGCGTTGCTTTTTGGAAGCGAAAACTTGGCAAACCGATTTGCGTCGGCCGCGTTGTGTCTTCCCAGGATCTGCTGCGCAAACGTGGCGATGCAGATCGCCGCCTGCCCAGCATCGAAGACGTCAGCACGATCAGATTCCAGCGGAGATCGTTGAGGCGCGAGAGGTGATCGAAATGGGCCGCGACGACTCGCCGGTAGCCCGACCAAGATGAAGGAAAAGATTGTCGACCGGGCATCGGCAGCGACTCAAGGAAGCTGGCCCTGCTGATCAACCCTTCATCAAGGACTCGATCACGGTGGCGAACTCGTCAAGCAGGTGGCCGGCCACTCGTGAAACATTCCAGGTCGCGTACACCGCTACACCCTCGGCGAAGCATTGAGGTCGAGCAGACACTTTGCTGCCGAAGTGGCTTCATGGGCGTCGGCACCGCCTGAGCACCTCCTGCGAGCTCCCAGGTGGTCGCGCCTGCAGCACTTCGCCTGAGCCCTGCCCCAGCCCTCTCCTCCCTCCCCCCCATGGCCTTGGATTCCAGAGCCACTGACATGACGGCGAGGCACGACAGCTTGAGCGGCTTTCCCAGCGGCTGCTGGAGGCCAACGGGGCTTGTACAGGGAATCTGGCCCTTCTACCTGCAAGGTGTCAGGAAGGCCTGGCGATTGGCGGTGCAGCAGGCCACCTTCCATGTGGCCACCCCAGTGAGCTTCCCAGAGGCGTTTATGGTGCCCTGGTGAAGGCCGGCGTCAGGAGCTGCCAGCAGCGCTTGGCTGAGCTGGTGAAGCGCTGCGGTTGCTTGCTCACCCTGAGGAACTGGTTGTCGGCCAGAAGTGCGCGGCGACGGAGGCAGCCAGCAGCGGCGGGAAGCAACAGCGGCTGGATGGGCGTCGATGCTGGACGGGGGGCGATTCAGGACGGCTTTCCTCGCGCGGCCCAGGCTCCCTTGGCCACCGGGTTCGGTGCGCCCCCCCCCTCCCCCGCCCGCCTGTGGATCTGCCCCTCTCCGCTGAGTTGTTCGCCTCGGGCCTTGCCCGGGGCTTGCGGGTCTCACGACTGGCCACCCCTGGTGGGACCGATAGTGCCTCAGAGGCCAGTCGCTTCCAGGGCGGACGTTGCCGTGACGACAGCGACGACGAGGGCCTAGGCGACGAAGACAATGACGACTTCAGGCGATGGACGATTAAGCCGGTTCTTGAGACGACGACTCGTGAAGATGACGACTCAGACGTGTTGAAGTCCCGAACGCCAACTGCTGGGGAGAAACGGAGCTGAGCTCGAAGGACAAGCGGAGAGAAGGCTGACGTCAGGAAGAACGCCAGGGAATCGGGGAGACCACGAAGCGATCGAGCCCTCGCTTGTTGCCCCTGCAACGCTTTGAGCGCTCAAGTGTGGGACTCCCTCGATCGGGCCCTGGAGCGGCGGCTGCGCAACCTTCTCATGCGATCAATTCTCGGACCTGCTGCGCCTCGGTCTGACCCGCAGCTTGCTGGCCGAATCAATCTTCTTCGACGCGTGCTCGCCGGTCAGGTTGAGGCGTGCCTGCCCACAGCAACCTGGTTGCGGCTTGTTCGTTGCCCTTTGGCCCTGACGGCATGCCGGCCAACTGGAGGCGATCGGTTTGCTGTTGCGCAGTGCTGATCTGGAGTTCGATTCAGCCCGTCTGCGCACCTGCCGCGCGTTGGAAGCGCAGACGCGCAGATTGTGAGCAAAAATGGCACGGCAGTATCGCCACTGGCAGCGGCGGGCCGGTCGCTTGAGGCGGAGCAGCAGTGGTTGGAAGACAGCAAAACCAACCTGCCGACTCCTTTTCCCTTGAGCCGGCCCATTGCCGTTCAGGGCCAAAGGGCAACGACAGCCGCAACAGGTTGCTGGGGGCAGGCATCGCCTCAACCTGACCGGCCAGCACGGCGTCGAGGAAGATGATCGGCAGCAAGCTGCCGGGGTCAGACCGAGGCGAAGCAGGTGAGATTGATCGCATGGGAGAGGTTGCGCAGCCGCCGCTCCAGGCCGATCGAGGGAGTCCCACACTTGAGCAGCTCAAGCGGTTGCGGGGCACAAAGCGAGGGCATCGATCGCTTTCGTTGTCTTCCCCATTTCCCTGGGCGTTCCTTCCTGATCGTCAGCCTTCTATCCGGCTTGTCCTTCGAGCTCGCCTCCGTTTCTTCCCAGCAGTTCGGCGGTTAGGACTTCAAACCAGCTGAGTCGTCATCTTCAGGTCGATGTCGTCAGAACCGGTCTTCATCGTGTCATCACGCCTGAGTCGTCATGTCTTCGTCGCCTAGGGCCCTCGTCGTCGCTGGTCGTCAACGTCAACGTCCGCCCTGGAGCGACTGGCCTCTGAGGCACTATCGGTCCCACCAGGGTGGCAGGTCGGTGAGACCCGCAGCCCCGGGCAGGCCCGATGGCGAACAACTCAGCGGAGAGGGCGATCAAGGCCGAAGCCGCACCGAACCCGGTGCAGGGAGCCTGGGCCGCAGGCGAGGAGCCGTCTCTGAATCGCCCCCGTCAGCATCGACGCCCATCAGCGCTCGTTGCTCTCGCCGCTGCTGGCGCCTCCGCTCCCGTCGGCACCTTGGCTGGCCGAGCACCCACCAGTTGCTCAGGGTGTTCAAGCAAACCGCAGCGCTTCACCAGCTCGCCAAGCGCTTGCTGCAGCTCCTGACGCCGGCCTTCAGCAGGCACCAAACGCTCTGTAACCAGCTGGGTGGCCACATGCGGAAGGTGGCCTGCTGGCCACCGCCACGGCAGCCTTCCTGAGCACCTGCAGGTAGAGGGCCAGATCCCTGTACCAAAGCCCCCGTTGCCTTCCAGCAAGCCGCTGGGAAGCCGCTCAAGTGGATCGGTGGCCTCCGTCATGGTGGCTCTGGATCCAGGCATTGGGGGGAGGAGGAGAGGCTGGCAGGGCTCAGGCGAAGCGTGCTCAGGGCGATGGAGCTCAGGAGGTGCTTCAGCGTGCCGGACGCCCATTGAAGCCACTTCGCAGCATAAGTCGGCTCTGCTCGACCCTCAATGCCTCGCGAGGGGTTGTTAGCGGGTTGTAAGCCGACCTGGATGTTTTTCACGAGTTGGCCGGGCCACCGCTGTACGAGTTCGGCCACCGTGATCGAGTGTCCTTGATGAAGGGTTGATCCAGCAGGGCCAGCTCCTTGAGTCGCTTTGCCGATGCGCCGTCGGACAATCTTTTCCTTCATTCTTGTCGGGCTTACCGGCGAGTCGTCTGCGGCCCATTTCGATCACCTTCTCGCGCTCAACGCTCTCCGCTGGAATCTGATCGGTGCTGGACGTATCGATGCTGGGGCAGGCGGGCGATCTGGCATCGCCACGTTGTCGCAGCAGATCCTGGAAGACATCACGCGCGGCCGACGAAATCGGTTTCGCAGTTCAGCTCCAAAAAGCCACGCCAACCCGGGCACCGGTGTGGATGTAGCTGCTCGATCGAGCCTTCAGCAGGCGGTGCGACCGCCTTCTTCTCGGCGGTGGCGAGCCCTTCGGACGCACCACTCGTCGCCTTGGTCATGTCGCCATTGGCTTCCACTGGAGCGCCTCTTGCAGTTCATCATTCTCGCGGGTTCTTGTCGCGGCAGTTCCTTTGACGAGCTTTTGCTTGAAATCTCAGCCATGGGGAGAAAGGAGAAGAGAGAAGGGGGGAGAGCTGAGAATGGGATGGCGTGGGAGGGGCCGGCCAGGCGGACGGCCCCGGGGGGCCTCAGCCCTCCTCGTTCTTCGCTGGCCGTTGATCGGTGGAGTTCGCCGTGGCGGCCCTCATTGATTCGCGTCGGCGAGGGACCGAGCCGAGCTGAACGGGCGCACCGCGTCGTTCGTTGCAGGGAATCGGCACGTCGGTTGAGATCGGGATCGCATTTGGTGTCCAGCATCGACACCAGCGGGAGATCGGCTTGCGGGCATTCCAGAACCGCGTTGGATTCGCGTGTCGCTGGTCGACGAGGATCACCAATCGGGCAGGCGGCGCATGTTTCTTGAAGACCGCCCAGATACTTCTGCGACGGATTCCACGTTCGCCGCCGCAGGCACAGGGCTTCTTTCTGGGGCGCATTGGCGGATGGCGCCAGACGATTCCATCCGCTCAAGATCCTTGAGCGATCGATGCGGGCCGCGCATCGTGCTCCAGTTGGTGGAGCCACTGCCGCCCGCCAGCGCTGGTTCACGTAGAGCACCGCCAGCGGGCCCTTCAAGGGCGATCACCTCGGAGGCCTGCTTTCTTGGTGCGCGACGAACAAAAAAAGCTTGCAGCGCGCGGAGGCGACTTGCGGGTCCATTTGTAGGCGGTTCATGCAGATGGCGGTCTGGCACGAGATCGATTGATGTGACTCCGTTGGCGCGGCGGCAATAGATGTAGGGCGACATCTTGGGTTCCAAACGACGGGTTTGGTGCCAAGTAGGGCACCCGCCTCCCATCATATTCGGAGAGGGTTACGCAGCCATGGTTTAAGGGTGGGTTTCGGGTTCGCCATCCACCTTTGCCAGGAATTCAGAGCGGAGCAAGCTCTATCGCCAGCCAGTGGGAGTGGGGATAGGAGCGGCCGGGGATTCGCCTGAGCACCCGAAACGGACAGGTGTCGGTGTTTTTAGGGACTACCAAGCTACCCAAGCGCTTGCTGGGCTGATTTTTCAGCTGAGCCCAGCGGCGCGGCTTCGCGGGAGAGGGCGCGCACACCGATTCGGTTGAGCGGCAGCAGCGCAGCAGTCCACGCCAGGTCGGAAAATTTTGGCACGGCGCAGGCAGCCAGGCAGAAGGCCTGAGAGCTGCGCTCTTCTCGAGCAGGCACCGGGCGGTGAAGCAGTTCCCAGAGCAGCCGACGGCAGCCAGGTGAATGGATATGAAGCGCAGCCCGACGGGTGGGGTGTTTCCGGGTAAAAAAACCAGACCCATGCGGGGCCGTTCCGCTCCAGGCGCAACAGTCGGGAACCTGCTCCAGGGCTCAGGGGCCGGTGGTGCAATTGATAGCCGGAGGGCTGCGGGCAACGCACCAGCACCGGCCCCATCCGCGCAGCCGTTTACCAGTTTCCAGGTCTTCCCAGCCATAGAGCCGGTAAGCCCGTGTCAAACAGCCGGAGCGCTCGCAGCAGGTCGCGGTCGATGGGCCACATTGCAGGTGGCGACAATAGGCCCAGGAGTGATCGCTGAGCTTGTTGGGCCGCTGCTGGGATCGGCGAAGTACTGGTTGTGATCACCGCGCCGTAGGTGAAGCACAGTTTTGTTACCCGCTCTGGCGCTAAGTGGCGCTCCAGGCTGTGGCATGGGCGGCAAAGGAAAGCCGGCCGTCACCACCAGGATCCGCTGGTCGATTGAAAACGATCACGTCTCCGCGGGCTTTCATCCACACCGCGATTGGCCCGGCAGCGCAACGCCATGGTCTGCTCGATTTTCAGGCGCACATGGGGAAAACTGGCTGCCTCCTGGCGCAGCCATCCGGCGGTGCATCGGTGGAGCCGTTCGGTCAACGACGACGACCTCCATAACGGATCAACGAAGCGGCCGGGTCCTGGTTCTCCAGGCGCGCAGACACTTCTCGAGGATCGGCGCGGTTGTAGGTGGGTGACGACGCTTGGAACATTGCGTCTTGCGGGTCAGTCGGCGGCGCCGCCGTTGATTTGGCCGGTGCCGGTTGACGCGTTGCCCAGCGCCTTCACGGCGGACCGTCGTTGCGCAACTTGCGCTGGCTTGAAACTTCGGGCGTAGGAGCGGTTGCGTTCCTGCTTTTCCTTCTTCAGATTTCTGCGTTCGAACATCGAGAACCGTCTGTTTTGGGATAGAAAACCATCCTACTCCTGGCCATCGGCCAGGGCCACCAGTGGAGCAGACGAGGGAGAGAGCCGGGAGGCGGCCATCTCCATTTCAACAACGATCAGCCACATCGAGGATGCGCGGGGGTCGTGGAGTCACCAAAGCAGCACGGCAGCCTTGCTCGCGGGCCAGACCTATTGAGCAGATCCACCACATCCGGCCACTGCGGCTGTCAAGGCCTGGCGGTGGGTTCTCATGCGGCCCAGCAGCAGCCTGGGTGCGGCGGCAGCGCCCGGGCGATCGCACCCGCTGCTGCTGGCCACCGGAGAGGTCGTGGGGCCTGGGCCAGGTGGTCGCCCAGGCCCAACCGCCGCAGGCCATTCGCGCGCTGTTACGCCGGGCCCGGTAGCTCAGACCCGGCAGCAGGTCGACGCCATCTGCACTTTTCGTTGCTCCGGCGCTGATGGACAACGCAGCAGAGTGTGGCCCTGGAAAATCATGCCGATCTTGGCGGCGGCAGGCGCTGGCGCTGGCCCCGGGCTCGATCCCTCAGGGCCTGCCCCAGCAACCCGCACTTGGCCCTGCTGAACCTGACGCAATCCCCCCACCCAGGGTGAGCAGGGTGGTCTTGCGAGCATCCGTATGGGCCTCGTGAGCAGCACCCACCCTCGGGCCCGGTGAGGGAGAGATCGACCGTCGCGAGAACCTTGGCGGCGCATCTCCCCTTCGCCATAACAATGACAAAAGGCCACGAACCTTCCACCGTCGGCCGGGGGCTGGGATCCGTCGGAATTTGATCCATTGGCCTGGGATTTCCATTGCGGTGAGTGGGAGGAGGCCAGGGGCTTGAAGGGTTGGGGGCCGCGAGGTTCTGAGTCTGGGCCGATCAGAGTTATCGTGTTTCTAGAGATAGACTCGCGCCTGTCAGGAGCTAGGTTCGCGCTGCTGCATCAGCAAATGATGATGTGAAACGTAATCTGCTGGTCTTTGGGTAACCAATTGCTTCGTGCGTGTACCGATCAGAGAATGAACACACACCTCTAGCGTGGGTGGTGTCGTGTATCTGCATGCGAGCAATTTCGTGTGTAGCAGGTGCGCGGGGACCGCGCTGCTAGCGCGCTTAGGCTCACGACATCAGTAGTGTGGCTAGAAAGCAGAAGACTAAGCCTCCTAGCTCCGCCTTGGCTCTCTGGGCCACCACCCCCAGCAGGGAACGGAGCGGATACCCATCGCCATTCAGGTGGCGTACTCCGGCAGGTGGGTCGCTGACTTCGGTTGATAGAGGATCTGATAGACGATCACGCAGCCGACCACAAAGCCCATGCCAGCGCCAAGGCGTGGAAGATGAAAAACCGATCGCCGTGCTGCTTGCGCCAGTAGTCCTTCTCGGCTTCTTCGGAATCGCTCTTGGTTCAGCACCGACCCACGTCCTGTGGCAGCCAGGGCCTGCAAGCGCGGCCTGCACCGGCGACCGTTATAGCCCGGGGTCACCCGGATCAGGCCCAACCTCGATGCTCCGGGCGGCGTGCCGGGCCTCAGAGCGCAGAAAGGTTTTCGCGCTGGTGATCATGGTTATGCACGTCGCACAAACGAGCGGCCGGCCCCACCAGCCCGTGCCCGTCGCACCCGTTTGCCGTCCCACCTCGGTTTCAACGGTGCGGCCCTTCGCGGGACCACGCCCACCGGAAGCCGATCCTCCCTTGACTGCTCATTCGAAGAAGAACCCGGCCCTGCTGGGTGAGGCGCCTGGGCCTTGATCTTCAGCTCCGGGTCGAGAAACAGCGGCATCGTTGGGGCTCAAAGGCGATCGCCAGAATCGAGCGGGTGTGCTGCGGTTTTCTGGGTTGCGCCAGAGATCATCAGCGTTCCAGATTCAACCGGCGTGATCCCTGCCACCTCGGAATCGCGAGGGCTTCTCACCAGCCGCCGCCTCGGAAAAGGGCCGGAACATGCTGACGAGCTGATCGTGCGCGGGGCTGATCAGCACCGATCGGCGTGTTCGAACTCCTTGTGGATCGTGACGCTGGCATCGCAACAGCCGTTCGCGAAGCCCCAGCTGCTATGAACATCAAGATGCCGGCCGAAGCTGATTGCCCGCCCAGCGCCACCGCCAAGCCGCCAACCGGTTGGCGGTAGTGAGCAGCAGGCGCAGGCCAGCGGAATCGCCCGCGCCCCACCAGAGCGGCCCCAACAAGCCCCGCCCGCTCACGGCAGAAAAAACGGGTGATCGTTTCATTTCCACCAGGTTGCGGCACCCGGTTGGAAATCCTCTGGATCGAGGCTCAGCCGCACATTCCACCACCCGGGCGTCGGCGTCGCCGGTGGGGCGTGGAGAGCACGTCCGTTGGACGCAGCCTGGGGGCTGATTTGCGGATCACCTTGCGTTGAGGGCTGCCGCTGAAACCGCCGTTCTTCACTGGTGATTGTGGCCGTTTGACCCACCTGGATCCGGTTTGATGGTCTTCATTAACCTCAGCCACCCGCTTCCATCCGGTTCGCGGCGCCGAGCTCAAGGATGGCCGCATCCCGGGCCGTCGCCGTGACCCGGCCTGCAAGCCGCAGCACGGGGTTGCCGGCGATCGGGCGCGTCAGCACGTGTTGACCAGCATCGGCTCCACCTTGACGAGCTCGATCGCGGGCTTCCCGCAGGCTTCCCTGCACTTCGATTCAAGCCGCAGCTCGCGGTTCTCCAGAATCCCGCCGCGGGCCGTAGCGGCCTGCCTTTGGCCCAAACTGGCGATAGCGGTGAATGTCCAGCTCGATCCACCACCAACTGGCGCTGAGGTTCTCATGCGGCTGCGCAGCAACTGTTTGTTCCGCCTGCAAAACGGAGGGCCGTTATTCAAAAGCGGGCCAGCAGCTGCGGGCACAACCCGATCGCCTTCCTGCACCAGAAACGCGGTGATCCGGGGACTGCCGCCGATGCCGGTGACGGGGCGGGCGAGCTTGGCACATCTCCGGCGTGGCTTTCAAGGCCGGCGAGGGCCGAAAACGGCTTCGGCCTGAACCACCTGCTTGGGCAGGGCCGCCTGCGGCAGGCGGGGCCGATGGTGGCTGGCCCAGCTTCCAGACCAGGGGCCCCGCGCCGCCGAGCACGAGTAGCCCAACAAGAGCGATCAGCCAGCGACGCTTGCACCAGGCCCCAGGGACGGCGGCGGTTTCGGGTCGTCGAACAGGAAGTTCCTCATGTAACGGTTCGCCAAGGTTGGGTTTGAACGCCTTCCCAGAACCCGTCGTGTCTTGTCGTTTGCGTTTCTGTTGCAGGCAATACGACAGCTGCCCGTGATAGCGATTCAGGCTAGCGCGCGGGGTCTTGGGGGCTGCTCGCTGCCTTCAATCACGGCCTTTGCGAGCACGGCCAGGGAGCCCCTTGAACCTCCTCGATGAACCAGCCCTCTTCGGCGGGGGTCACCGGGGCCGCACGAAGCGCACGAAAGGGAGGAAGATCGTGCCCCAGGCCGGCAGCTCGCGCGGTGGCTGAACGGGCTGGACCGGCAACGCTCCAGGCCAGTTTGACGTGCGCAGGCAGGCGGGTTGGCACCGGTGGGCGAAGATCGGCGATGGCGGCGGAGACACCGGCCCGGGCCGCGACGATGTCGGCACCGAACACCGGTAGATCGAAGCGGGATCCGGCAAAAACACGCAGTGAAGTTTTGCAGACCGGCACCGAGCGGGGGCTTTTTCGAGGTGAAGTTTGCGCGGCCTCCGGCACTGCTTCAACTCGTGCGGATGAACACTTCTCGCCATCGAGGCTGCCGCTGAATCGCTTCGAGGTCGGAGCGATCGGCAGGGGAGCTAACCCGGCAGGGGCTGCTCCAGCTCTCGCGGATTTGGTCAGCCAGGGCAATCACCAAGGGGATGGATGCTTCCGGCGTGGGGGAGCGGTTTACTTGGTCACGAAACGCTGCTTCAAGCCAGCAGAAATTGCAGATCCTCCCCATGCCTGCAGGTTCTGCTGCACAGTTCCCCACTTGGCCGCTTCCAGGCCTGAAATCGCCGAGATCTTTCCCGGCGCCCACAGCTCCAACCTTGCCAACGGGTGCGTGTGTGAGCGTCGACCAGGAGCAGGCCGCCGGTGGTCTGCCTGGATTCTGCGTGTGCGGCAGGAAGCGCGCACCGAAAACAGCTGAGAGTCGGGGATCGCCCACTTGCGTTGAGCACATGGTGTTCAAGGGAAAGCGGCCAGCTCGCGCCGGTGAATTTCGATTCGCGCGCATCGGGCCCTCGGTGGCAAGCAGCAACGGCCGCCACCGGCTTCGACGATTGGTGCACTATTACGGTGGCTGATTCCACCGGAAGCGGCCCACGAAGCCCTCGACCTGCGCTGGATCTGGTGCTTGATCCCCGCCTCCATGCCGACTGACCTTCGGCATGCGAGATAAGCAGGTGGTGCTGGAGGATATTGGGCCAAGAGCGAAAGACTCAGCCTGAGAGGTGGCGTTTCAGCGTGCTGCTGGATTAATTGTCAAGTTTAGGTCGTTCTCT
>Ga0163217_1061742_pt1 | contig 10639 bp, 6 predicted proteins | sample SynspAceP_FD_185933 | JGI IMG/M metagenome (GOLD analysis project Ga0163217, IMG submission 185933) | Saline lake microbial communities from Ace Lake in Antarctica - Synechococcus sp. Ace-P (PacBio error correction) | ecosystem: Environmental > Aquatic > Non-marine Saline and Alkaline > Saline ... | reverse complement strand
AGATTTCCACAGGACATTCACCGCCAGCCCCATGGGCCGCGCCGTAATGCCGCCATGTCGTAGAATCCGGCCGTGCGTATAATTCGACTGACGTGATTCATCGCGACCGCGAACATCGTCAGGTACATGGGCACTGCCACCTCTTGGGGGCGACCGATACGCATCTCGCTTAGTCTGCCCCAGTTGGTTGATCAACCCTTCCGTCCATATACAATATCGCGGAAAAGTTGCCGCTGTCCACAGGAATACCTCCGCGTCAGGGCTGCATCTTTGCGCCGCAGGGACCGAGCCTGAACACTTTGACCAGATAGGCGACGTGTCGCCATCGGTCAACGACCCCTTTCGAGCAGACGCGCCGATCCAACGTCGATGCGGATTACCCACACGGGCGCGCGCTGCGCCATCCCATCCGTCAAGTTCCAACGCCCACATTGATCAGGGCGCGCCATCCATGCCGCGCTGCACCACATCTTTAAACCTATTCTCGTCCGTGACCACTGGCAGCGGCCTAGCGAGTTTCCGTCAAGGCTCTAGATCATGCCCTCGGCAGGGAAAGCGGTGTCTCCCTCATCGCCAGTTGGGTCCAGTGACACTTCGTAAGTTCCAGAGTTGGGACAAAAGTCTCGACCTTCGAAGAGCATCCCCGGCAGAGGTATTTCACCCCGCGTGCCGCGTGGGCCACGTGTTTTTGATTCCGATGATGCCGGTTCCACCGGTGGGTCACTGGTTGAAACGCCAGCGGCGAAAGTAATCTTCCAGATCGATCAGTCTTTTCGGCGCTCGTACAGCTGCCCAATGCGTGCGGCGGGCTTTGTACACGGCCATGACCCACGCCTGCTGACCGCATATCCGCACGATGGGGGGGTCCACGCACTAGACATGCGCGGTCAAGGCTTGCCCCGTTGCTCTGCAGCAGGGTCAAGCGCCATCTGAATACAGCGAGATCGTGCCCAGTTCCTGCAGCACACTGTGGTGCAGTTCAGGCGGTTTCATGGCACCTTCATCAATCGACACGGTTGCGGATTCCGAGGCTATGAATTCATCCAGCGGTATTTGATTGCGACTGGAAACCCCGACGACGCGGCCAACGGGTTCATGCGGAAATCAGTGTAGTTCGCTCAGCCGGGATTCTTTCGTGCCGCCAGCACGTCACACGCGCATGTTAGCATGTGTCCAAAAACGCAGGACACACGGGCCAGCATCCTTCATCGCGGGGCGACGAAATCGCCTGCGGAATGCGTCGGCAGGAAGAAAGCCCTCGTGGCAGGCAAAGGACCATCCACGCTCGGACGTCTGTCTGGATGCATAAACAACATCTCGTCCGTGGGCGCCGATTTTGCAGTTCTGCGCCCGAGGATCGGGCGTCAAGTGACAGGGTCGCGTATAGACATATTCCTGGCAAAGGACATTTGTGCGCCCTCGGTCAGCGGAGGTTGATAAGCGGTCAGCGTGAGGGATCTCCGGAAATTGGGGGCGAGCGGTTTTAGCACGGCGACTGGGCAGGCATCCAAGGCGATAGCTCCTCGAGCCGGCGATTGAGGCGGAATTGTGATGGCGAAAGCGCAAGCGCGCGTCGGATCGTGATCAAGCTGCTGCCTGATAAAAGCGCACGGTGCACCGGTCCAAGCGCCAGTGCCACAGCAGGAGACCGCGGCCGTATTGGTCGACAAGCGATGCGCTGTTTGGGTCAGATCGCGCAGGCCTGGACGAATAAAGCGGTGATAAGCGGCCAAGCTGATCCTGCAATGCCTGCAAACCGCGCACCAAGGCGAGCCGCGCACCGGCGACCAAAGTTGGTGAAAGGCCAGAGCCGCCGTTCCATTGCAGGCAAGCGCTCATCTTCTGAATTACGACGCCGGTCGTTTGCGACAGTGGTGATACGCCGCAATGGACCCCTGGCCTCCCGATGGCATCATGGCTGGTGACGATGGCCGGCATCGCCCTTCACAGCGTACGCGCTGCGTTCTAGAGGTCAGAAGGTCGGCGCGTCAGTGCGTGACCGAAAACCTGTTATGCTCGGGGCGATCGACCGCTGTTCCACCGCAAGCCGGTTCCAAGACATTCCGTCGAAGGGCGTCGCCCGATAGGACATAGCGTGGACAAGCATGCAAGGCGAAGACCATTCGGCGGTTTCTAGCGTCAGGATGGTCGCGACGAGTGTTCGATAGGACTGTCTTGATTTCGATTGCGAAGTGTCATAGGCGCGCCCATTGCCCGGACTTTGAAAGTAAAATACGATCTGTAATCGTAATTAATTATTTCCGCAGAGTATCTGGCTTTGGACCGGCAACGTCTACTGTCCTGCCACAAACAACGGCGCAGGCTTTTGACCTGTTTGATGCCGTGATTCGCCTTTGAGAGATAGGAAAACCTAGTGTGTCGCGTTCTCGCTATAATGGGCCGAAAATTCCGCTTGAAGCCTGCTTAAACTAGCCGGAAGAATAGTCTGATTCCAACCAGACTTGATCCCGAACTGCACCGAGAACCTGCAACTCGGCGGTTGGGGATTTGGTTATAGGAGCGCGATTGCTGAAACCCGAAGAGCGCTGTTGTATCATCGCCCAAATTGGCGCGTTTATGGTGATGACAAGCCCCCGGGATCATTTCCGTCATTCAGGCCGAGCACTATGGCTGCCCATGTCGCGGCGCGGCCTATGATGCGCGCATGTGTTGGCCGATGAAACTGCCACCCGTTACTCGTTAGGGCACGCGTGGATCATTCGCACAGACGGCGCCCTGCCCATTGGCGGCGCTGACACGCGGAATGCTGACGCTGTGGCCTAAGGACAAACTATCTCCCAGATGAAGGGACGACGACACGACATTCTTCTACGTGCTGTGCTGTCCTGAGGGGGCGACGCCAGATGACGAATGTGTCAGCGGACACGACGTGTTTTGAAAAGCTGCTTGGCGGGTCTGCTGGAAAGGCTTATGCGCAAAGGACTGGTGGCCCTACAGCTCCCACGATCCGCTGGTGGCCCCGACCGGATCATCAGCGTGAATATGGGCAGGCCACAGGGACGAACGGCCCCGAGGGCCGACTGAAAGACTGCGCAAGGCAGGCCCCGCTCCTACGACATTTCTTTGCGATGCTACTGGACGAGGTACTTGCTGAGGGCAGATTATCAGTGACTACGCGACAGCTACAGTCGAACAGCGCCGAGGGGGAAGCGGCCTTCGGCTTTTCGGTCGAACACTGAATGAAGACGGCGGATGACTGGTTGCGTATCGTTTTGGAAGATTGTCGCCCTGCGCCGTACGATGGCAAAATCTTCCAGACACCGTGAACAAATGACGTATTAGCCCCCCCCTTGCACGTGAACAGGACATATTGGCCGACCGTTATCCCGATTTCGCCCACGCTGCCGCCGCGCATGAGCGGGAAAGGACTCGTATCACAGTCAGGCGCGGCCGCGTTTGTGATTCCATTGCGCCGCATGGTGACACCTGATACCGACACCCCCGAGAACCCCCCGCCCCGAGATCCCCGCAGACGGTGTTGGCCCAGGGGGTGGATCTGTGTTCTATTCTGTTCACCCGAGGGAGCCTGCACCCCTACGGTGAATGGCGATTCCCAATTACTACAGACACACAGGTTTGATGAAAACCCCGACGCCACCTGGCCAATGGTGGCGGGGCCAGTACAACGTCCGGTCGCACAAACGTGGCCAGGCGGAGAAGAAACCCGGACCCAGAGCGCTGTATGGCTCAGGGCGTGCCCAGAAGCATGCCAAAGATTCCCATTGGACAAAAGCCTGCCGAAGCACCGCGGGTTTGCCCGGCTTGAATAGAACACCACACCGGACCAGTTGCCAGGCCGTGATAACGACCAAACATATGCCACATTAGCCACACTCCAGAGGAGAGGGCGTGCAGATAGAATGTAGCACACCGATACCCTGGCACGCCCGATCAACCACAAAGATAAGACGATATGACGCCCATTTAAGACCGCAGACCGATTTGAAAAGTAAACAGAGCGACATAGAAGGGCCTGACTGGACAACCATGTCGCAAGGTTCTGATACGGGTCACGCACGGACGTCATGGCGAATCCAGCGACCTGATGGAAGGCTTGACCGCAAGCGGACCGATCCTGGCACCGCTGAACAAACCGGCAAATTTTAAGAGAGACTTTTGCCAGGAATACGACCCAAAGGGTTGACAGCATGGCCCTATTATGATCATAACAGGTGGCACCAAATGGCCAATGGCAAGAACAAAGACCGGATTTGGACCACCAAGGTGACGGGGTAGTCCCACCGAGACAGACGTGGAAGCCTTGGTTGCCACAGTGGTCTCACGTCGCCACCAAGAACCAGTCAACCGATGACTGACGCTTGATCCTTGATAGATTCCACAGCACAAAGCACACGCCCGCCAGGGACCCTGTGCGTATCAGACACAGAAACCCATCAAACCACACAGTAACCGTGATTCGCACCCTTTGACAGGTTGTTGTAACCCCATGGCACACGGATTACCGTCGGGGGACCAGTATACAGACAGACATTAAACCGAAACTCTGCGCTGTGGCCTAGACCTTGCAAGATGGCCACGTACAAGTGATCGTGAACGGGCTATGGCATGAAACGATGACAAGTAGCGATCCGATGACAGCAAATATGATCACGTCGCCAGCTTGAACACAACCGTTCGAACCGTAGGCTGCCCGTTGTCCTGGTCATTACGGCAGGCAACAAAGCCCGATTGCATGGCCGAACGGACCGTGCGAAGGCCACTTCCGCAAGCCACGGAGCCCCTTTAACAGAACACCGCCCGTCACCAAGACAGCGTGACGCGAATTGCCAACACACTGGAAAGAAACTTAGCCCAGCTGGCACGCATTGAGGTCGAAGTGATGAACCCTGTAACCAAGTTTAGAGCAAGCTGCCTGGAAAAGGGTGAGGCAATGTGAAACCGGATCGTCCATGAGTTGATGGGTTGGCAGGAACACAGTAACACACCGACCCAGCCACTATATTGACCGACGCTTGCTGCGGAAAGAGAGAGGCAAATCCGGGGGTCGCCCGTCCAGACACAAGTTGCCAGAAGGAGGCATGATAGATACCGCACCCATATGACCGAGGGAGGCGCGCCGAGACACCAGGGACGAGATACGAAACGGTGCAGAGACAACTGAAATGGAACTTGTAACATTCCCCAGTTCCGCACGATGAGCCCAGAAGAACCGATTTACGACGCGCCGACCCACGACCTATATGGAGACCAGATCACCACAATATGCCGGAGAAATGACCGGATTAAACTACACAACACACACGAAAAAGCGTCCCGTTCCACAGGGCCTTTGCACCTAACATAAAGTTCATAAGTTTAAACGCCACCTAGGACGACGGCATGACCTGGCATCGTCCGATGAGTCCTTCAGGCTTTACGCTTGGGACACACCACCGATACGACCTTAAACGACCGAAAACATAGGGACATAATATGTTATTTGAATTTATTAGGTGGATACCGGAGATTCAACATGGGGGTTGTACGTGATCAGATATCGTTAATATTAGGGTCTTTAATACACATTTAAAGATCCAGGTTTAGTGCAGATGAATACTTTGGCAGCATGTTAGGTATGTGAACAGAACCAAAGAGGAGACTTGATAATCACAGATTCCAGACACAGCCACCGAGCCTGCATGTGGTATAGGTAGGGGCAGTGTCACGGCGGGAAATCGCAGGAGCTAGACCCAGGGTGACCAGATATACCGATTGGAGCAAAGGGTCCAAAAGTGACTGTCTTGAGTGGGCCCATAGCACGATGTGGTGAATGCAACCAGAATTGTCGATGTTACGTTGCACCAAGCTGTTCAAAACCCACGACACACACAAATGTAGGAGAGCAAATACACAGCAGGCGTCCAGCTGTCCAACCCAGCATCATGCACGGTTGGGCAAAGATAACCGCTGGCTGCGTGGTTTTAAGCCCCGATTATTGATTGCGTTTGGATGGCCATTTACCGAGTTACCCAGGCACCAAACACAACAAAACGGTTTGGTCCATGCAGACCAGACTTTGCATTGACCAGACTGGGGCCAGTCCACAGACACGTGCCCGCATCCCGTTCCGGGCTTTACCATCTTTGACCCGGATCACCGATCCGCCAAGTGCGATTTTTTGCGGTGACTATCCAGGATGGGTTTGGGAATGGTGACTCGTGAAATCTTGCTGAATACAAGCTGGCTGTCTGATTGACATGTAAACGCTTGGAAGAAGCGTGGGTGGTGCAATGGGGGGGGTCGAAAGAGCGTCGCGTAGCGGGGGGGGTTTTTTTTTTCTTTTTGATTTTTTTTTTATGCGAAGGGGTTGGTTCAGCGCGAGAGGCTGGAGCAAGAGGTAATCGAAAGAAGCAAAAGTCAAACAAGTGATTTCGGTGTTCGATCATTCATCTGTTCCCGGGCTTCGTGAAATGCCTGGGTTCTATGTTGTGCGGAAAGGCGAAGTGTGTGGCGGTGCGAAGAAGGGTCGCAATCCTGGCCGATGGGGCAAGAACTTCCTGAGGGGCGTCCGTTTGTGTTTCTCGTTGTGATCTCTCACTATCTGGTGAAACGCGCAATGACTGTGGAAGCTTGGGTTATGCTGGTGGGAATCCGTCATGTTGTCTCCTTTGGGAGGGGGGCGAATGTTATGTTTCCCCAGATGCCAGATCATTCACGCGGGGTCCCCATGTTCCCCATGGTTGAGACGCTGCCTGCGCTGTTCCGTGCTGTTTCTATGATTCGCCATTCGCCATTGTGCTGGCGGTCGTGTGTGCCAGTCTTAGTCCCTTTGACGATCAACCTCGGAACCTCCTGAACTGCGCCTCGGCGTCACCTTGCGCGTGACTCAGTATCCGCGCAATTGCCCTGGGTCATGCTAGCCTCACCCTCTTCCCCGCCATGACCGTCCGTGACCTGATCCACCATGCATTGACTTATTGAAACCATCTGCCATTACCTTGTTGCTCTTATCAGCCTACAAAGCCCATATTCCTTCCAGTCCTTAGCGATATCGCTTTCTACTTTGGACCACCCAACTTCCTCTCCCGCTGCTTGTCACGAGAATCCGTGGTCGACCATCGGTCCCGCACTTTGCACTCGTTGCTCGCCCTTTACTGCGAGCCTCGTGTCTCATCTACATTGCAGACCCGATAGGGCGGCAGTGAAACGCACCCATAGCGAGCTTTCTGACCTAGTTCTCTTTCTCCCCTCTACGGCGCACTGGTATATCTCGGCCTTTCACGCGCTATATTTCATCAACGCGCTATCCGGATCGTCCTGGTCGCATGGCCGTCGCAGGCATCCAAGCTGCGTTCGGTGCGCGACGAGATGTGCCTGCTTGCGAAGCCCTGATCGAGCAATAGCCTCTGACCCGGCCGTCGCTGGACGCGATGGTCGCAACGGCGGGGTTATCATCCAGCGGCGGCCTATCTGCTGGTATGGCGAACCGCTGTCCGCGGCCATGTGTCAAGTGCACGATTACGTCGGACTGGTCGCGAGCCGCGTTCATGGGGACATGATCGAGGAATACAGACCGATGTGCCAGCAGCGGGCGCGGATCGTGCATCATGTGGGTTGACAGCATTCTTCGACATGGCGTCATTCGCAAAGGGAGCGCAGAAACGCTTTGGCGGAGCCGCTTTCGGAGTCAAGTCGTGTTGCGCGGCATGAAGGGACTTCTCTGGCGTGACAGCGCGTCGGGCAAGACCATGAAGCCGCCATGGGCGACAAGGGTTCATTGAACGTTTGTTATGTCCTTGGTGCTGACACGGGGTTCGAGGGCCCAAGCAACCCTATGGCAAACAGCCTACGAAGACCCGATTTTCGCATGCGGTGCATCCCTTTGTAATGCGTCGATCAACAAAGAATGTGCCAACGATCAACATTGTTGTGGACCCCCTACGGCACGGATTTCACCCGAGAAGATGATGTTCACGGCAAGGGCGGAAGGCGAAGCGATCGCCAGCGCATCGCCAAATTCTAACCCTAGAATGGCGACAGGTTTGATATCAAACGCGGGCCCTCCCGAAAGAGGAACGCGACAACGCATGCTTGATGTGTTCACCGGGTTTCCGAGCAGCGGGCGAGGGTGACTGTCGGGGTTCAAGGCGACGTGATCGGTTAGCTAACGGGTGTCTGCTCAGATTGCCGAACGCCGATCTGCTTGATCGAACAGCGCGCCGCCCACGGTTGATGTTCTGACAGCGGACCGTTTTGGCCGCGCGATCATCGACCGTTGACCGGCAATGCGGCTTCAGCTTGACGTGAAAGTGACGGATGCTCCCTCGCGGTGCACACTGCGGGGGCTCGCGTGACTGCTCTTGAACCGCGCGCGTATCTGAGCAAACCGTTACACTGTGCGGCCACCTACTACGCGCGAATCCTGCGGAGGACCCAATGAAAAACTATTCCCTCTATTCGGATCGATACTGCAGCGCTGGTATTGGCGTTTGGCCGTGTCTGTCGCCCGTCGCAGTGGGGGCACCGCAGTTTAAGGGCTAGACGCGAACTACCACCCAGACGGGACCGGTGACCGCGCTGGAGGTCAAGATATGACCTAGTGGTCGCAGCGGGCGCGAGATGCGGATATCGGGGCGGACGGGGCTGGTATATGTCCACCCACGATGGTGAATCTGCAGGTCCGAAGGAGGGGCGTATTCAGCGTTTTGTCAAACGACCGGGTTTGTTTTTCAGGGAGGGCCCCATTGGATAGAATTTGACCGACGCAATGCACGCTTTTTGTTAGCCGCGCTATCCGCCTGCTTCGATTGACCGAGGTTGGCTGATCGGACCTGCTGGGCCCCCCGAGACGACAAAACGGCAGCCCCGATCTTTACGCATGAGGTGTATGCCGCTGTAGCCAGCGTTATTATCGGAGCCTCGGCCCGCTTTGGGCGAGGCAATTGGCCCGGGCACGGCTGGGCAGCTCGTTGCTGGATTTGTGGAGCATTTGCGGACGGCATCCTGAACTCGACCCCGCACGAGCGAAAACCCCAGTTGTTCGGGTGCTGAACTTTGCAACGTGGCGTCGCGTGGATGATGGAGGGGGCCGTTTCGTGATCAACACAGGAGTACCGCGTCTGAGCGCTTCCCGCAGACGGCGGCAGGGACGGTTTTGAGAACTGCCGGTTGTGGTTCCCCCCGACAACATCACCCAATGCGCGATGGCAGTTTTGATCCGCTTGTCAGCCGCGCAATCCCGCGATGGACGCTGGCGGGCTACACCGCCCTGCGCCGTGTGATTATGCGCTGCTGACAGTATGAAGAGCGACGCTGCCCGTATGGCTTTTATTTGTCGTATGTATGCGTCGTGTAAGGTGCTGGAAAGTTCAGAATCGCGGCTGGCGACTAGCGTTGAGATGGTGTGCGTGACCTTGCCTGAACGGGCGCATTCGCGGTGACTTCCTTGGAACGACCGCGGCCTGGGGATACTGAGCCCTTTGCAGGACACGCGGGTGGGTCGACACTGGCGCGGTCACGCTCGAACTTTACCCTTGGGTCGGCTGCCTGCGCTTGCAGAGATGATGAAGACGGCCAGGATGTTGTTGACCTGACAGGCTGTGCGAGCGCAACGGCCACGATCTAGGCAATCGGGGCGAGGCACCAATGCCGGCAACTTTCGGATCCCGACGGCGTTGGCGATGGCGTAGTAGGCTCGAGAAGACCCGCCCCGATGTGGAGTAGTATGCATGCCTAGCAAGCACCTGGTCAGATTTTGGCAGCCCCGTTGCGCCGGCCCGCAGCCAGTGTCGACGGCAGCGCCAGACCAGCGCGCAAAACCGATCGGGTCAGCGTCTGCGCGCAGCCGGTTATAGCGCAAGCGGCTTGCCGAAGGCAATTGGCAGCGAAGGCTCCGCCAGATTGCTGAACGCCGCGATCCCCCGCGCTGCACCCCCACGCACATCCCCAGCCGCGCAGCGCGGCACGTGGCGTTGGCGTTGTTTTAGAATACCCACGCCAGCACGACCGCGCGACACGGCGTCGTCCCGAACAAACGGCGAATGGTGCCCGTTTGCGCGCCATGGCCCAACCACAAGAACGGCGCCCGCTAACCGGCTGCGATCATCGAGCGGTTGCCGGCGGCAGGCCGTTTCAGATCGCCATCCGCTTTGGCGGAGGCAAATACCCAGTGCGGAATTGCAGAGGGATTCAACGGCCAGTCACCAAGTGTCAGAATGCGCCCGGCAGGCGCACGGTTACGACAGCGCGACCCGCCCAGAACCAGCACGGTCACCCCCGCCCCCCCAATCCGCGAGGTAAGGCCAGCGGTACGCAAAGGTTTGTGCGGGAACACTCCAAGTCTTGCGGCGGTACCCCGAGGGGGGAAGTTGAGCTAAGCGCGCGATCTTAGACCTCTGCTGTGTATTGCTGCGCTCGTCCTTACCACGACTCTTTTCGACTGTACGCTCAGCACCGTGGTTGCAGTGTACTTATGCGCATTAATAGAACTTTACAGGCATCCTAATAGACCTCTAAGAGAACCAATAACGGACAGCGGATGCGAGATTTTCTAAAGCGCTTCAATCTCAATCGGGGAACAGTTCTGACGATTACAGGTTTTGGTGCCTCCGTCCAGTGGAGAATCTGTACCCCTTCCCATGATGGCGACCCCTGCACAATTTGAGTTGGTCGTTCTACT
>Ga0163217_1030956_pt1 | contig 10639 bp, 6 predicted proteins | sample SynspAceP_FD_185933 | JGI IMG/M metagenome (GOLD analysis project Ga0163217, IMG submission 185933) | Saline lake microbial communities from Ace Lake in Antarctica - Synechococcus sp. Ace-P (PacBio error correction) | ecosystem: Environmental > Aquatic > Non-marine Saline and Alkaline > Saline ... | reverse complement strand
GGGACACTCCCACCGACCTTACCTGCATCATAGGGAAAAGAAGAAGTGGCCTCTCCCATCATGGGCGCCCATGGTAGAAGTTCCACAATGCGCCACCTCAGCCAAACTTTGGGTGCGAAAAGTCTATTAGGCTTTCCAATGTTTGTAGTTCCGGTTCCTTACCAAAATCCCGACATAAACCAACTGGTCATTACCCTTCCCAGGTTTGCCCCTTATCAGTTAACTTCGGGCCAGCCAACTTACCTGATTGCCTCCAATCATGTTGTGATTGTCTTTAATAAGTTCATAATCTCCATGAGTAAATCCGACGAGCATGTTCACCCATCCAGCAGAACCACTGCCCATCTATTTGCCGGCCATCCAAGGGAATTTTTCTTCTCTTGGTAAACAACAATATGTCAGCATTTTCTCCCTTAGATAGTTGTTTTCTTTAAGACTTCTTTGTTTGTGCACTTTGATTTTGAAAATTGCAAATTATAAACAGAACATAAAACCATTTTATTACTGCTATTTTAAGTAGTTGAAATAGTTTGTCATCATAATTTACTTCTGCATTAGAATATAGCAATAGTATCATTACGTTAGGCATTAGTTTATAATCAATTTATTTTCAAATGTAAAAAATTACTTTTAGCTTTCTTTAATTTATACAAATCAGGCTATGCATTAGGTTACTTGCCAGGTTTTTCACGCGGCAAATCCCGGTTGCTGTTGAGGGTTTTCCATTTAAGAAAACATATCTTAGGTTATTTGTTCATTTGCAGCCAATGTCTTCACTGGTTTTGACAATAAACCAGGAAAATCTCTTCAATTTCCAAATTGAGTTCAAATGGTTCGGTTTTCAATACCTTCCCAATATTTCAAATTCATCGTTAAGCAAAAAATAGTTCCGTTTCGTATTTGGTATGCCAATAATCAACTTCGTAATAACCAATCTTTTCTTTATTAAAATCTTTGAAACGAAATTCAACATTAATACTTCCTGCGTCTGAAAACTCCAGCGATAATCCAATTGCGTCACTTGCTTATGAATCCATTTTTTATCATTTATTGTGAGCAGCGTATTCTAAGGTTCCAACAGAATCATATTTATGATATACAATACCGGGTTGTTATTTTTATCATAAACTGAGTTTAGCTTGCCAAATTAATAATTCCTCCTTTACAGGGAATTGGATCAAAAATCAAATAACTTTATTATCCAAAGTGGCAGGTAGTTCAATTTTTTCCGCAAAAGCATTCAACCAGTTTTTCAAATCCGGAGGCTCCTCATGTGACGATAGATCATGATTTCGTCCACATCAGGAGTATCTCGCCAAACCCATAAACATATTGACCAACCGTCATTCAAAAACAGTTGGTTGTGATTTGGTATGCATCATTCTAACCCTTGTCCGTCTTTAAGGACATCCAGCATTCTAGACAGGTTTTATTTCGCATGAATAGATTATTATAAAGCTCATTACCATTACCCGTACCGCCATCGCGATATGAAAAAATTAACTCCCCATCTTTTGTAAGCATAAAATGAGGGATAGGTACTTCTTTTTTCATTGAGTCCCAATCATTTCCATTTCCATGCACGATGTGGATATATCATTGGCGTTTTGCTTTTGAAATAGGTAATGAGGATTTGTATGCATGTTCCCTGAAGATGAATGAACCCATCTTTATCGATTCCAGCGTAACAGAATTGTTGACTGTCCCCATCCCAAAACAGTACTTGTGCCGCCAGCGAAGTTTTCGCGCGACTTGTTGGAAGGTATTATATGCAAATCAAAGTCCTCATCCTCAAGATTCTTTGTCCAAACCAGGTTGCGGTTGGCATTGTAGTAAGTATATATTTGTCTGTCTCCATGTGTATTAGGCAATAAACCCAACGGGATTGGACCGGCCCATACACTATCAACTTTCTATGACTTGTTTGTGGTTTCCGTTTTGCCAGTTCATCGATGTCAAGTGTGTTGATTGGGATTTTTTGCGCTGCCACGCGAATAGTAATTTGGAAACCACAATAAGAATGACAAGTTTTGTTTTTCATATTATTATTCGTTTTTTATAAAATTTCCGCGCTCTTGTTGTGGACTAATCTTTCACTAATATATTGAATATAATTTGATGCTAGGCCGCAGGCAGGGAGGTGATATGAATCGTTGGCGATTCCATGTACTTAGCTGTTGAAGAAACACCCAAACTTGATGAGTGGCAGATGTTTTAATAACCAGATTTAAGATTCCAATGCTTTTTTGTACCTATGTAGTGGGACTGAGTTTCTTGTTTTTCACAACCCGAAAGGTATCAATCCAATTCCAATAAATTAATACTTAAGGGCTCATAAGTTGCACTATATTAAAGGTTTGATTCCCATATTGAGGACCGTATGAACATTGCCTATTGATATAAGCAGTTTATATTACCTGTTGTATTTTGAAATAGGTACGGGAACCGTAAATTTGAAAGACTCCCTTTTCCATTCTTCACTTTCGACCCAAGATGTCCATTAAGTTTTTCCACAAATTCTCTGACAAAGCACTAAACCTAAACAGAAACCATTTTCGTTAAGGCTGTGCCTCGAAGATGTTACATAGTGGTTAAGTCGAAATTTTATGATTGTTTCTTTGTTCATACCAACTCCATTGTCGGAAATAGAAATTTCAACTTGGTGCTGAATCAGCAGTAGCTAAAACTTTTATATGCCTTCCAAGGTTAGTGAATTTTATAGCATTAGGATATAGATTCGTAAATAGTTGCCTAAAATATTGTTATCGGTAAAATAATACAATTTCATTTGTTGCGGGAATATTCCAAAGGAAAATGTTTTTGGTTTTAATTGTGACATTTTAAGTCCTATTATTTCACTTATAACTTCTGTCAGCATTATTTTTTATCTGGGCTAAACTAGTCTCCGTTTGTGATTTTGGCCAGTTTAATAAGTCTGTGTCGAGTAAAATTGGAGTGGTTTTTAGCCGTTGAATTTATTAAAATCAGTATATTTTTCTGAATCTGGGTTTGTTGGTTTCTTTTACATTGCCCAATGAGTAGGTCAGAAAGGCCTTAATATGTTGATAAAGGGACCTCTTAAAATCGTGTCTTATAATTGGAAAATAAATTTATTTTGGTTTGGTTTAATGCTTCAGTTGCTTTATCTTTTGGAATTATCATATGTCTTTTTAAGTATTGTTTTTTGATCTATTTCTTTTAAAAAGCATTATTGAACCTATAACTGATAGCACTTATTTTACAAGGACAGATATTATTAAAAACCAATTATTGAAACGTAGAATTCTTGGAGGAAAACATATTTGGACTCACCCAGTTTTGGTATATAATTATACGCACGAAAACAAGCTGAAATGTAGAATATATTAGAAGTACAACCTTCCTAAAAGTGTAGAAAAAAATTTTATATTTATTTTTATAGCTAAAAAGATAAAATGCACCAATCCATAGAAAAAATGAACAGGAAATTTATTCGGATAACACTAAGAAAGGTGCCGGTTCTTTAACCCACTAATATGGCGAATAAAATAGAAAAACCAAAAACAATGAAAAATCCACAAGATTTTTTTCGAATTTTACCGTCAAAAGGAAACAAGGCCAAACGGATGTCAATGCAAAAACAGGAAAATTCAATAAGGAAATTATTTTGCGCACAGCAGGCCAAAAGAGGTAAAACATATCCCTATAGCAAATAGAATGATGGCAAGGTTTGAAACGTAAAGACCTAGTACAACTAAGCAATACAGACCATTGTGTTGTGATTATAAAAATATTGATAGCATGGGAACAATGCAATATAAATAAATTATTCAGGGCCAAAAAAACAATATCGAGGGTAATCGAATGAACATTTTCTTATATTTCATTTATTTTTGCTAAAGATCAAAAAAATCAAGATAATCTTTTTTTTTATTGTTAGTTTTGGAAAATTTAAATGAGTTTATATTAATGGAAATCCTCATATCGGTTGTTTATAGTTAGTTGCGTGGCAACTAAAAAAACAAAAAGCGTTACAACCTAGGAAATTCGGTAAAATTTTCGTTGATATTACTTTATCTATTTACCAGCAATTAATTTAAACACCTTGGTCTTAGTATGCAATTAATTTCTCTTATTCAATTCAATTTCCATTAATCAGAAAATACCAGAAATCCATTGATTGCAGTTTTCCGTTGGGTTTTTTTATTTAGATTTAAATCTTTAGAAGATCATTTTTAAATTTAGCCTTCGTGTCATTTGAAGTTCAAGGTATATTGTGGTCTATGTCCGTATCAGGATTTGTTCCGAAATTAAAGGACGTCATTCTCAGCTCTCAAAGTACCTTTTCCACTAATACTGGGATCAGCAGGCAGGCGGAATTCACTTTATTATTAAGAATCGAAATAAGAAAGTACCATTCTTGGTTTAATTCAGTAAAAATTGAACTGGGCCAATTATGTCATATTCTCCGGCAATGTTCATTGGGTTGGGAGCATGAACAAGCAAAAAGTCATAAGAATATAGTCAGTGAATTTTTCATTTTGGAGGTATTATTTAAATTCGGTAAGGCAGATTAGCTTACAAAGGTAAAAGTCTTAGCGTACACTGGATTTTGACTTAGCCTCATTGATAACTTATTTGTCAGGTATTTTATTTTCAAAGGACAGGTCTATGTTTTGGCTCCTGGTAATAATACAAGACCTTTAATTAAAGCCGGATGCCTATGGTAATAGGGGTTTGTGCTTATTTGTTTCTCTATTGTGCTATCTATTTTAAATTAAACATGTTTTTCTGAAGGATCTTTGTTCTGAAAAACTCTTTCATCGTAAAACATTTATTACTGTTTCCGTTTATTCTTTTTTTTTATTTATAAACCTCTTCCACACTCCTTGGATTCCAATATCAAAAAATGATATTCTATAATTTTCATGTACTGTTCCCATCATACAATTCAAGTCCATGAACACCAGACGAACCGTGGTTACCCAATCGTACTTTTAATTAATTGGTTGTTAATCGCAGGTTGTTTCTCAGATTGTAAAACGTCACATCTTTTTTGTAAAGCTGATACGAAGGGGCTGCCATTGTAAAGTTCCAATCCATTGTCCTTTCTGGTCGGCCCATAAATCGTTGTTGTGCATTACTACATTAAAAGGGCGTGTGCTAATGTAGCTTAATAGGAGTGGCTGGTCGACAGGCAGATCGATGTACATTTTTTGGCGTATTGATTGCATTTCTGCAAATCCAGGTTGGCAGGTAATCGCACATAGTTTGTAAGCGTCTCCACCATCATTCACGGGCGCCAGATTGCATCACCTTCCGTGACCCGCTGTTTGCCAGAAGTGTCCATTCCAAACGGTGTCCGTTACAGAGCCCAGAGAGCGACTTTCCCACCAATTGAGCAACCCAGTGTGGCCACCTGGTTTTCTGAACATCTTTATCTGTTTCCAAATAGTCCATTCCGGCCACGTAAGGCGTAAGCCCAGATGGCAATCATACCCCACTCATTTCCTAGTAAATTCTGGCCGTCTTTTAAAAATAAGGATTTTGAAAATTCCGCCACTTAACTTTTCCATCCGTATTTCCATTGTCGATGACCAAAGCTTGGTAATCCAGAGTTGCAACACCCAATTCCGCGACTCATTAACTGATGTAAAGGATTCCGTTTCGCGTTGACCGTAAACTGCGGGAGTTGTTTAATTTTAAAGCCTTTTCGTTTGATGTCACTGCCATTTGCCAGTTAGAATACCGGGAATTTATCCTTGGAATTGTGTCGGAACAAAAGCACAAGGAGGCATTGTAACTTTTTCCAAATTTGTTTTCAAAAAAGATTGCACCTCTTTCCTGGTGCATAGCATTAAAAATGTTTGGGTCTTCAGAATAGTTTGAACGATTTTTTCAATTGGCCCAGAAGGTGTGGACATTCACCAAACATGTTTTGGGCAAAAATTCAACGATTTCTGGTCTTCTGAATTTTTCCCAATCTTCAACTTTTTATACTTTCCCCTTAAAATGAGCGAAGCACATCGGGTAGGTTGTACTCTGGCACTTTTTGATTCGTCATAGTTCGCTTCGGATTAAATTTTCCTTCGTAATTCTGGGAAAGTAACATTGCATGAAATAAATATGGCCAAGACTAATATAAAGTTTATTGATCATGTATTAATTTTTGTGTTAATATTAATTATCAGCGTTTGAATCGCCCACCAAAAGTATTGCATTCTTCTTTACCCCTGAGATCTATTAATAAATTTCCGGCGAAAATTAGCCAACCGAAAAAACCTCATCAGTCTTTTAAAATTCTTTCCTTTTGCTATAAACAATTTCTATGAAGAATCTCATTCTTTATAATTAAGTTACAACGGCTCTTAATTCGTACTTTAGGTGTATCAGTCACCCCAATTTAGCAAATACAACGGAAACCTGCTTGAAGTAGGCTCAAAAAAGGAGCTTGCTAATTTCTGGCAGCGGTTTATGTACCATTCCGCTAGAATTGCCAACGACACGTTTTATTTGAAGTACTAATACAATAGAGAAGAACGCAACCAATTTCTACATAATGCGTGTCGCCTATATGAAACTCCTCAAAAATAGGGTGTCAAAACAAGTTTTTAGCTTGTTTGAATCGGGTATTAATTTATAAGACGGACTAGTATTTAATTTAAAGAAGGAAACTCGCTGCTGAATTTTTATATTGATGTTTTTTTAGGCCACAAAGAACCGCAGTACAAAAAAGTAGCGGAGAGCCTTCTCCACTGGGTTTACCTTCAAAAGGTCGTGGCGAAAATAAATTGAAAAGGAGATATTCATCCTCCTTCCTAGAGTCACAAATGTATGAGTCTGTATCGGGTTAGTCATTAAGGTTTTTGGGATTGCAAATAGAGCGATTGTCTATTAAATCCCAACTATGGACAAAATACATTTAAGACAATGAAACCAACCAAATACCTAAACCACATATAATCTTATTTACACAAACATATAATGTACCGTTCAACATCATTTTCTACCAGCTTAGACGCCATTTTAAGTACCTTTGACTTGATTTAAAAACGAGGATCACCCATTATTGAAATTAAGAAGTTATAATTGTAGGACGATTCGTCTATGCCAGCGAATTGCCATAGCCAAATTAGTGAACAATCAGTCCAACTTGGCAATGGTAGCGAGTACAGTAATGCCATTGAGGCAAAAAAAGGGGATCACCCAAGCAATGACATCGACCTTATTTTCCTCGATGTGGGAAATTGCCCATCATCAATGGTTTTGATCTTTTTGAAATCCTTTGGACAACCCACCACAAGATAATTTTGATTACAGTAAATCCTGATATGCCCTTAAGGCTTTTGATTACGATGTAACCGAAATAATACCTTCACAAACCTATTACTTTGACACGATTTGACGCTTCCTAAAAGAGCTGTTGGCCCAATTACGAACAGATGCATAAGGTGACCGAGGAGGAGGAGTATATCTTTGTAAAAGCAACCTTAGACACGTAAAGTTGTTTCTTAAACGACATAAAAATGGGTACGAAGGGCTTGGCGTTATATTAAATTGGTTACGAAATGAAGGCAATGTCGTTATTCTTTTTCTACTATGAAATCTTTTGAACAAAATTGCCGAAGGATTAAATGCCTAAGGATACACAAATCCTATATCGTGAATTTGGAAAGTTGAAAAGTCAATAGTAAAAATGTTGAACTTCGGGTGCGTGGAAAACTGTACCATTGAGCAGAAACAAAAAAATCGAATTGGCGGAGGCGCTTTCTATAACGTTTAAATTAAACCCTAAATATTGTTCCGTACGTTCAGATAGTTTTTGGATAGCGCTCTTGTTGTTGGTATAATATCTATAAGAATGATAACTTAGATTGAGCAAGTTGTCGTAGGCACGAACATCATTCCAGTTATTTATTTTAATTTTTCATTCAATTCTTTCCCCTTCACACATATTCCCAAAATACACCCAAACCCTTAACGATTAAGGACCGAAGCGCGTATAGGTTAAAGGTGTATTACCTACCGTATTTTTTTAGAATCGTTCATAAGCACCTTAGCTTTATGCTTTTTTCAGAATCTTCCAAAATCAAAAATATTATAATCCTTCCATTCTATGATAGTTCCTTTCCAACTTGTTTATTTAGTGACATAAACGACATGGTCTTCTGCTCATCTTCTTCTTGATAACGAGATTAGTTATATGTATTAAAGGCATCAATTCTTGATTTCCATTAATAATCCTCGGACCATTCTCCAATGTTAATCTTTCAAACAGAATTATAAGGTTTCCGATTAACCACGTTCTTGCCTAATCAAATAAATATGGCTTTTCTATAGTCTAATTTTTCAACAACTAACTCAACTCTTCCTTTATGGATTTTTAAAATCAAAAGAATAGTTTTGATATGCTTATCCGATAGGTTTTGTTTTTTGACTATTACGTGACCCATCATAATTCCTGAGAAAAGTAGAATATCTGTGGTTATTTTCAACGAATATTCAATTCTAGTTGGATATCGAAAATGACTTGTCTTGCTGGTTTTGATTGAATGAAAAGTTGGTAGGCTATGACAAAGTTCCCAAATGGAGTACTACGGATTTTTTCCCAATTTTAGAGGTTTTATAATGAATTGTTTCATTATCTTTTTTTCTGATGCCCATATCCTGGGGCTTGACTGAATACAAGAATAGAATTAATAGTATGTTATTTCAAAAAATCTTCATTCTTAAGGGTATTTTATTATAGTACTTATAATCACATTATGCTAGTTCTTGCACAACGTAATTTATGGTTAAAAGAGTTGTTAATTTGAATGTCGAGGGCATTATAATTAAAGCAGAGCTGATGTAGCCAATAAATGAATCCCCAAGCCAATTATAATTGATGACTTTCACCCAGTATTTATTATGAAAACAATTAATGGAGTAAAGGGCAAATTGAGTAAAATACAAGCTTCCACACAGAGTACAAATAATTCTCTTTAATTCTAAGTTGTGTTGTTTTATTTAAGAACTATCGATAGGCCCAAAAAATAAAGTATACCTAAAACAATAACGCATTTAAATAGGAAATTAATAAGTTGTTTTTTGCACACCCCCCCACCCCCCCCACCCCACCCCACAACCAACACCCCCAACCCCATCAACCCATTCCCCCCCCCCCCCCCCCCACCCCAATCCCCACCCACCACCCCACCCACCCACCCCACCCCCCCCCACCCCACCATCCCCCCCCCCCTACCCCACCCACCACCACAACCACCACCCCACCCCCACCCAAACGCATCCCCAGCAACCCATGCAACACACCCATCCACCCTACCCATTCCATTCCACCACCCCCCCCGGCCCCCCCCCCACCACCCCCATTTTTATTTTACCAATGGTAATGACGCCTTAAAATGGCAAAAAAATTGATTACCAATCATTACTGTGCTTATGCTTATTTTCATTCATAACCAGTCATTGGTATTTTTAATTTTTTGGTATCGGTCTGTGTTTGGTTTGTTGCGGAGAATCAGTTTGTGATTTTGGCGCATTACGTTTTCAGAGTTTGCCAAACTTCTTAGTAGTCAACATACTGCTGAAAGCAGTGGATTTCCCTTCATCATTTTAAGCCGTCCATAGGATGTGCGGCTTAGTGCATTATAGCTCTTTTCGGTTGCTTTTACCTTAGGCATCATATCTTAGGGTTAGCTAAAGACCCCCATGTTATCACTCATGCCCATGGGAGTTTTTACATCCTAGATACAAAGGTTTCGATGGTTTAGCTCCCAAGACGTGCAAATACGCCTTTCTAAAATCGAATCTGGCCCCAACGTAGGGATTTCCATCTGCAGTGAGAATTTCACTTTCGCGCTTTCGTTCCATTCGATTTTAGAATGGGCATTATTCCGAGAAACAAGTTGGTAATATCGCCAAGTTGAAAAAGCATATGTACAAGGATTCAATTTAATGTTGAAATGTTTACGTTTTGGTCTTCATGATTTTGGTTTTTTAGGTTGGTTATCAAAAAAAAAATTTTTTTTAAATTTGTTGTATAACTTTATTGTGAGTCTTTATTTTAGGAGGACTCCTAAATGAAGCAATTACCGATATTCGGAGGATAAGGAAACTTTTTCGTTTCCGTCTTTGCCACCGCACAAATAGGCGAAAGTCCTTTTGGTTTTTTGCCTGCCACGGCTTTTTTAGCCGTGGTTTTTTCTTTTTTTTTTTCCCCCCTTCCAAAGGCAAAAAATCCTTAAAGATTTTTGAGGACTTCATAAAAAAAATCGCATATTTCCTGCGATTAAGCCCGAAAGCTTGTATCGTTTAAAGTTTCGCTGTTTTTGGCAAAACTGGCTTTAATTTTTTTTTTTCAAGAACCACCCTCTAGCTCACCATTTTAATTTTTTAAAAGCAATATAATCATCCACCAACAGGTATTAACTTAACGGAGTTTCGATAGAGTCCCTTATCCATTTAAGGCTTAAAAAAAAAAGGGTCTTGTCCTTCTAAAAAAAAGGACCTGTTCGGGGACTCTTCGGCCTTTTATTCATATTTTGAATTAAGGTGGGGGGACTGAGGAGTAAAAATAATATAAAAGAATCATAACAAAAATTCTTCAATTTTTTTCCGGGGGGTAAAAATGGTTTTTTTAAAAATTTTTAATTCCTCT
>Ga0163217_1024880_pt1 | contig 10639 bp, 11 predicted proteins | sample SynspAceP_FD_185933 | JGI IMG/M metagenome (GOLD analysis project Ga0163217, IMG submission 185933) | Saline lake microbial communities from Ace Lake in Antarctica - Synechococcus sp. Ace-P (PacBio error correction) | ecosystem: Environmental > Aquatic > Non-marine Saline and Alkaline > Saline ... | reverse complement strand
ACACGCCTGTGGCTGCCAGCATTTCTATTCAATCAGTTTGCCAGCGGCTGCTTCAAGCCGTTGCGCCTCCAGCAAGTTGCCTTCGCCCACACCAATTTATCAAGCCGCATCCGCAGCTCTTTCTTATCCGATCACAGCCTGATTCACTCGTCGGCCTTTGGGTCACATAGTGGCTTTAAGCGTAGACGCGCGATCTGGCGAAAGGTACCGGTTTCCTCGCGAGATGGGTCGAAATTCAGTTAGCTTCCAGCTCTTCGCCAAAGACAAGACAACGCCAAGCGCGGTCTTTCAGTGAGCGGCGGGAATGTCGAGGCTATCACGGCAACAAAGTGCCCGGCGCAGGAAGGACGGCCACCCGGCCGTCGTTGCGTTATAACGCCTGTGCGATCAGGTCGGCGATCACCTGACGCTGGCTCGTAAAGCTGCCGGGTTTTCAATCCTGCTTCAGTTCCGCCATAGGTTTTGACAGAGAGCCGATACCGTGATGCACGAGACAGAGGCGATTGTGATCACATCATCGCGTTCCAGCAGCCCCGCGTGCAGAAGTGCGCATCCGGTCAATCGTTTCGTTGATCTGCTTCCTTCTCTATGAAGTTGTCAGACGGGCACCATTAGGCTTCGGGTTGATAGAGTCATAATAGCTGACGGAAATATTCGACCGCTTTCGGGAAACAGAACCCTTTGAATTCGCATAAGCTGCAGCTATGCCAGTCGTTCTTGTTCGCGCAGGCATGGATGCGGGCGACTTGTGTTCCTCGATCACCTTGTCCATCGTAAACGTCTTGCCGTCCCCGTGGCCCCCAACAAACACCTTATCGCTTTGACTAGACCGCAACCCCTTACGGACAGTTCCTTGATTGCGGTGTGGCTGGTCCCCTGCGGCGTTCGAATTCCGTCGGAAAGCGATGCAAACTTCTTGCCGCCTCAAGTTTGGCGGTCGCGCACTTGGCGCGGAGAAGTTGCAAATAGCGTCTTTGCGCTCGGCAAACTAATCAGAGTGGCGTAGCCATAACATCGTCCTTGGGGTGCCCCAAGTTGTCATGTTTTTGACGCGGTTCAGGGCGCTAGCCCTCCGAGGGCATATGTCGCTTCCGTCCGCAGGCTTATTTGTCAGCGCTTTGCGTTGGCACTGACCTTTTAGCTAAACCGGTGCCACGCGGCGAGAGAATCTGTCCGGTGCCGCCTGCAAAGGCTGCTTGTGGCCGCCTTCACTAGCTTTGCCCATGCAGGCCCTTCATTGACCATGCGGCGATTTTCCCGCGGACTAGCGTTAGGGCACCGCGCCATCCCCAAAGCCTAAGCGTCATACAGCTTGAGGTGTCGATCACAGCTTGTCGAGGTTGGTATTTACTTCATGCAGGGTAAGAGGTCATGATGTGCTCAATTGCATGGATCAGGCATATATTTGCTGCGCCGCAGCATATGTAACCCGAATTTGCACAATTTCACCGTGATGCCTTGATCCTTGGCTGTATTTGGCTGATAAACCGCCATCCAGCGGAGATTCAGCGATAGCGCGCGCGATTATCAGCCTTCCCGAAACTCCATTCCTCTGCACTGCCAAAACCTGTTTGGTTGCTTATTGACCCCCGGAGCAACGCGCGCGAAATGGACCCGCTGATGGCTGGACCTGCGTCGAAAGACACGCAAACACAGGTGCTTTGCATTTGGCGCGACAGTAAGAAGCGGTCGAATACGCCCTGACCTACAATATCGACCGATGGTGTCAAGACCCCAACAAGCGCTGCGCGGAATGTGCGCTGTTGGCTATGGCGAAAATGAAAAAACTTTGCCACAGCGGCGCCGCGGGGGTCCTTGACTCCATTAACACTTTCTAATCTTTCATTCACATATTATGCCCGATGTGGCGTGTGTGAGCGAAGACGCAATATCACAGGGCGGCCCCTTCCCAGGTCGCCCGTTTTCTATTCACGATGAACAACGCGCAAAGGTACCAACTCATGACGATCACCCAACTCTTGATCCAACTCGGCGCTTTCATCGACGAAAGGCTATGTCGTCATCATCTGGACACGCTGTTCCGATGCAACGATCGTCGCGCCGCGTACACGCCGCTGATTCACGCGCGGGACCCCAAGGCGTGCAAAATCATCATTGATTGGCCGACTTGACGCTGAAGGCCAGTGATATTTGACCACCACCAACGTACCCAATCCCACTGCGCGAAGGACGCCAGCCCTACATCATCGGGACACTGATCTGGCATACGGCACGATTTATCTTGGCGCGGCCATGACTAGTGCCGAGCGTGATCGTAATCACCATTACGACAGCTTTTGATCGCGGGTTTCGTCCTGCGATCGACCTGCGGACAAATGGTGCCGTCAACGCGTCAGAGCGGCGCTGTCCCGTCTACTGCGGTCACTGTCGTGCAAAGCCTCAAGCCCGAGTCGATGACCGCGAGCCAAGAGGTGTGATCACCGGCCTGTGCCGCCGCCTTGCCATTGCACCGCGCTTTCGTCGGAACCCTCCAATCCGCCGAAAGGCCGCCAAATTCCGTGTCCGAAAGCGATGGATAATGGCCGCGATTGACCGCTGCGGGTGAACGGCATTCTGGACTTGCGTTATGGCATGCCATTTCGGGGCGGTTGACAAGGCTGTGATGCAGACCACCTGCGCTGTTTGTCATCCACCCACGTGGTCTGAATGGACGCTGACGACGATCGGTCGGATTGATATCCTTCGAAAAACGTGCAGATCTGCTGTAGCATGGGCTTACCTCGAAAGACTCGCGCTGTGAAGAGAGCGTCCCGCGTAAAGGGCCAATACTGTCACAACCGGTCGTTTATTCGGTTTGCCGACAAGCCGCGAGGCGATCTTGAAAATGCCGATATCGCTGTGCGCGAGTGCACGGCGCTTAGCATTGCGATGTAAGGCCGCGGTTTGCGGTTCGGGGTGTCCTGTGCTTGCTGTACGCGCGGCGCTGATGCGGTGACCAGTCTCGGCTCCCCCGGGCGGGCGTGAATACACCCTGCACCTCCAAGCCATCGGGCGACGCGTTAACGCCAGCTAAGGAACATTTCGCCATCAAATCACACGTTGTTGCAGCAGCACCACTTCGCCCAGGTTGGTCGCCGCCTATAGCCACGCAGGAAAGTGCGCAGCGCCTGCGGCTGACAACTGAGCCGCGCGCGCGAAATCACTGAAGCGGCGCCGGCTGTCGAGGGCTGCACTGATCTTTACAAAACGAGTTTTGCCCGCACCCGTTGCAGATCGATCTAGGGGCCCGCCAGCCAACCTGGCGCTCCCGGTTTTTCCCCGTGATCTCAACGCGACGGGTATCATCATCCCACACCAAATCTTGGCTGCCCGCCTGCGCCCGAAGCCTGCAAGCGATGCGCGACATTTCCCGTGCCGTCCGTCGACCTGAACTGAACCTTGCTCCGTGAAGCGTGATCGCCCGGTTATGACCATGCCAGTGCCGCTGATTGCCTCATCCTTGACGGGTGCAGCAGGCGGCCGCTGATCTGTAACAACTGCGCCGTGCGGCGGTTGCTGCTGGCGTGCATGAACCGCTCGGGGCGCAAGGTTGATCGCGTTCGCGGACTGGATGTACTGATCGAAATTTATGGCGGATCATCCGCCCTGCCGACGGTCATCGCTCCAAAGCGGAGGCAGTCCTGAAAGAAGTCTGCAGCCCACGAACATAAACCCTGCTTAGCGAATTATGCCGACGCGCGGGATGAGAGACACGCGTTCTGTTGAAAAGCCATACCAAGCAATTTTCGCATTGTTGGATTTACCTCTGCCCCGTCAACAGCCGCTTCTTGGCGCAATTGGCGTAGCCAGAGCGGAACCTGATCCTAGATGGAAGATGCTGTGGCATGCGCCCGTGCTGATTCCGGTTCGCCTCGTTCTTGCGGGTGAAACCGGTCTGGCGGATATTTTGAAAGGCGGCGTGCCGATCTTCCATGTCATCCGCTGGTGACTAAAGCTGTTTTGCGGCCACAGCGCGGGCGATTCATGCGCGGGCCGCCGAAACACTTATTGCAGGGTTGCGCAATAGCATTCCGCGCCTGCGGGTCCTTCTGCGGTCGAAACTGTCCCTCGCCGCACTTGAGTCAACTTTGCGAATCTGTACCTTTTGCGCGCCTCCATAATCGCTGTACGGGTGCCTTGTGTTGCAAGCGTTGTCGCAGCCCCGGGCGAAGTTCTGATTGCGGTCCGCAGAATACTGCGGGTCTGTAGGAAGCTATGAATGTGGGCGTCACAGCATCGGTGACCCCGTCCGCTGCCTATGTCGTGGCGGATCGTTGCCCAAGCAGACTTGGAAAGCTCGTAAGCTTTCAGTGGTGCTTTGATCCCTTCTTCACCGGAGCGCTACTATGCGACACGAGCTGCGCGGGGGTCGTGCCGTCCGTACGCGCCACTCCATCAGCGAAAGTTTGTTGCTGGATATGTTCCTACAGTCACCGAGATGAGAATTGCCTGACATATCTTGCCGCACTCGGTACGATTGCCGCCCCATGACATCGGCTTGTGGACGTGATCGTGCCATTTTGGACCATGCAAGACGGCTCGTCTGGTTCCCTGCTTGGACAGGCATGAGAAAACGACGCTTGCGAAGAGGAAGCCTCGTGGTCTTTGTCATCGCCGCTGGCTTAGCGGACCCTTGCGAAGGAATGTGCAGGCGGTACCACTGACCTCTGAGTTGACGCACGGACATGAGTATTTCATGGCACGATGTGTCGGGCGCAAGCGTGCCGCGCAGGCGCGCTGCTCGTGTTGCTGCTGTGCGATGGCTCGCCTGCGCAAACGCGCGAGCATGTGAAGATTGCCAAGCTGTTTGCAAGTGTCTGCCCAGTAGCTTGTCGTCGCTTGTGATCAGAAGGGCGATTTATCCCCTGCTAGACGATCTGCCATCGCGTCTGCGCCGACTTATTTGGCGATGCCCTTCGGCGCAGACTGGTGTCACGGGCTCGATACTTGTGCCTTTTCAGCCACGACCCTGGCGGTGAACGGGATATAGACAGCCGCTGCGCGGCAGTTCGACCTCCCACCACGGGCGGTTCCGGCGGCGGCGCTTTCCGCCGGTGGATCGTGGTCTTCACTTTGGGCGTGCACATGGTGACTGGGGGACGTTCTTTGCGGCCCGCGTCTGTTGCGATGCCCTAAGTGTTCAGTCCAACGCTGCATACGCATCGCAACGGTTGGCGCGGGCTGCATTCGCCGCGGTTATCTGCGCGGAGAAAACGGCCGAGATAGTCGAGAGGGTTGCGTGAACCTTGCGCAACCACTAGGCATCTGCAGTTGACGAGGTGGCGCCGCCTTCGGTATGTCCTTTGACCGTCATACGCACCGTCTGCATTGTATGACGTGGCGCTGACCGTCCACTGCCAAGTTGGCGGTCGTCGACCGTGTCAAACATATTGCAAGATGCTGCGCCTGCTTTCTGGGCCGCACCGCGTCCATGAGGTCCGCGACAACTGCGCTGATGGCGGCGGGCAAGTCGCCCGTTAGCGTGGAGCGCTTGGCAGCTTCGGTAAAACCGGTGGTCGCTTGTCGGGGCAGGTGCGCGTGCTGCGCACAGCTTTGCAGCCCGCGGGCACGCTGGCGGGCGCGTGATTCTCGGACCCGCACACGCCACTGCGTCGGGTCCGCGTTCGACAAGCGGCGGCTGCCTTCTGAGGCGGCACACACTCAAGACGCGGCGGCACGCTGAGCACGCGCATGTGGCGAGGGCGCGGTGGTAGCGTTTCGGGCTGTATATGATGCGACTGGCGCGTGTGCAAGACGTAGGCTTGCCTGAGGGGCCACTGGGCCCCGTGTCCGCAGATCGTTCTCGGTCCTTGCACTCTGCATTGATCGTTTGCACGCTTGTGTGCGAAATTGCAAGAGGCGCTTGCTGGGCGCATTTACGGCATTCATGCCGAACATCGATCTTAAAGCAGGGGGCCCGCGCCTGCTTTGCCTGACAACAGTACGCCCGCTGCTCGGGCGCTGTGCCTTTTTGCCCAAGCCCGCGCTTCAAGGCGCGGCGAGTTCCATGTTGCGCGGATGTTGATTGTCTAGCGTCACATGATCCCTCTTGCACACTTGCCGCGCAACAGGAGCGCGCGCCTGACGTGAGATGAAGAGAAGTTATTCGTACCGCATGCACCACCCCCCCAAATTATCCGCGGCAAGTTCAGCGCCTGGTACGACGCATATCTGCGATTCCTATGGTGAGTCAGGGCGCGCTGCGTATCGCTTCCAAATATCGCGCTGAAGCGAGCAGTTGTGTTTCATTGAACAAGCGAATCATCAGACGAGCGCAGCGGAACCCCTCGCGGCGGCTTCCCTCGCCCATTGGCTTTACCACCGCAGTGCTACGCAAGTGCGCCCTTTGGCGACGAGCCGCAAGTTTATCGTTGCGCTGCTTTGGACGCATCTGGACTCCAAGGTAATCACTCTGCCCGGGAGAACACAACAGCACATGGTAAAGCTGCGCATTTAGACTTTCCCCGCACCCACCGCGTAGTCTGCCCTCATGCGGAGGCGACGTGCGATGTCTGGGGCCCTTCCTGGTCTCAAAACCATGGACGCGTCGATACGTCGTGTGGGTTCGATCTTCCATCCGTCTCCGCCAACCGTCCTCTGGAGCATCATGCCCTTTGCGATCCCCTCACAGTATTTGCAGCGCCAACTTGGGAGGCGACGTATGAGCGATCAGAAACCGGAACCTTCCACGCTGAGATCATTCTGAGATGCTAGAGTGCAGCCCCACATTTGACGGCACGGGCCCTGCGTTGTATCTGTTTTGTGAAAGGGATTGCTTGAGACTGCAAAATCGCGGGGCCGTTCGCCAATGCTACTGTCGCAGGCCTTATGGCGCATGCTGTCCGGTTTTGGTGCCGGCTAGTCGGGCGTTAGAAGAATGCCCTATTTCGCACAGCGCCCACGGGCTTACCGTGCCGGTAGCCTGCGAGGATGCGGTTTGCAAGATCCCCCCGTTCAACTGCTCCGATCAAGACGTGCGCGCTGTCGTTTCTAGCTGGATCGATCGATATGCGGCGTCCGAGGCTTGTGACTCATTCGAAGGTTCGTTGGCGCTGTTATGACTGGTCAGGCTTGTCTGATCAGATGGCAGTGCACGGGCAAAGCTGCGGCGCAGATGGATTGGGACGGGTCCTGCCCCTGTCTCTGGCGTCCTCTGGCTATGCGGGTCGAAACACTTTGATCCCCGAGGTGCTAGACAGCCCTGCTGGGCCAGGCCGACGGCAGCACGTCTGCGCGCCCTCAAGGTAGAGGTCCCAACGTGGTGATGACATCTGCGGTAATTTCATGTTCGCATTCATGGCTTTCATCGGGTTGCCCTTGTCGCGACGCGCTGATAGGCTGATCCCATGCTAAGGGACGCACCGTTGATCCGCAGGATTTCGTTGCCACGGTGCGCCCAAAAAACATGGGCATCGCACGGTCGAGAAAAGATCTCGTATCATCGTGATGGCGGTGTAAAGCCGAATATCTGCCCGTTGGTTGATCTGCGCGGTACAGGAGCCGGTCTGCACCGGACGAATTCATACATTCCACTGGTGTCACGGCCACCACGATGGCGCCGCCACGGGTGATATTGAGTGGTCAACGGATGCATAGTGGACAGGACGCTTTATATGGCGGGCTAGCGGCTTTTAGGGGGCCGGCAACCGCGCCCAACGTCCACCATCGGGCGCGCCCTGCGCGTTATCATTCGCAATGTCGGACGCCAGGACTACGGGCTGGCGTTGCGAACGGTACCTCTGGTTTTGCAATCCGACTGAAAATACACCCATTGCTTGCCGAGAAACGAAAGACGCTCCCCCTGGAGCCGCTGCATGTGGACGGGGTTTCAAAAGCGGAGGATGTCTGTTCGTGACCGTTCTTTGCCATGACCGGTGGCCGGTGGCTATCTTGTGGACCATGTCGGCAAGCCGGACCAGATTGCAGGCGTGGGCAGGGGCTTGAAGGGTTTTCTGCCCAAGATGCACAACCTGCCCTCAATCGACGCGCTGCTGTGGTCTGCCTTGAGACATATCAACACCTGACCGTCATGCCCCTATTCCCAAGACCAGTTCTGCCTACCGCATTCAAGCAGGTCACGCGCGCCCGGCTGTCCGATGTGCAAGACGATCATTCGGTGCGGGGTATCCCCGTGCGGATGCCGAACGCATGGGGCCTGGAGAAGCTGGCGCAGCTTGCCCCCAAATCGCACAGCAATGAATAACATTCCATATATCGTCTGGCTGTGGGGATGGGGCAAATTCTCTGTCCGCCGTTCACGGTGCGTGTGCCACGGGCGAAGTGGGGGTCCGATTCCATTTCCAGAAAGATCGATCTGGTCCGTGTTTCATTGAGCAGAGCTAGGGACTGAATTGGACAATAATTCTTGACCCGACGACTACGGTCCCCTCGCGCATTAGTATCAGCGAACGTTTCCGGGTTCGGGGGCAGGGTGGTCGGGTCTTCTGATATCAGCAAGGCACGTTGCAATTATGCCTTTCTGATAAATGATTCAGTACCTCGCTGACCGACAAACGCACCCGGCGTTGAGATCCCGGCACTCATATCAAGCCGATCTTCTCGCCCATAAAACACGTGCCCCCGACACGCCTCCGCCACCCAGAGCCTCGCGCAGGAATGCTATTTCTTCCTCGCGACGACGGCTGCGATCGTGAGCTCATGACCATGCCGTAGTTCCACCGATACACGCTCTTCGTTTTCTGAAATCCCAGGGATCCAGCCCCTCGTCGTTTCTATTTTTCGCTTTCGAGCCGTGTCGGCTCAAGCCTGTGAAAATCAAGCGCAAGCGTTAGCAGGGAGGGCGCGCGCGAGGGCTTGGTGCCCGCATGCCTTTTATTGCAGGAGCCTACGGACGACGAAAGCTTGGCCAAGGCCCGCGAGGCTGTGTTCGACCAGATTTCAAGCGGGGCGGTCGGCGTACGCGACTGTCGCAAAAAGATTGAGCTCGGCGGCGGGAAAACCTGCGCCGCCGGGTTGTCGTTGGGCGCGGGTAGAGCTCGACAGCCAAGCGCAGAGAGGGCAGCGGAGCCGCCAGCCAGATCAGCTTGGCCCAGGTGCGCCCAGGCCGAATGGGGCGCAGGAGCGGCAGGGCCACCGTGCGCGGGCAAGGGTAGCGCGCAGAGAGCCGCTCCACCGGGTGCTAGGCAGGTAACCGCCACCGCGGGAGGGTGAAAGCTCTATGGCGCAGGTGCTGTGCGGCCCCCCGGCCGCAGCTGCCCGGCGGCGAGGGTGAACCAGTCTCTCGTGCGCGCGCAAGCGGTGACCTCCAGTGCAGATAAACAGCGGGCAGAGGAAAGCAGGGAGAGCATTCAGCCGACCGGGCGCCGGGCGGTCGCGGCCAGATAACACTGCCTCCGCGCACGTCCGTTTGTGGCGGCAAGCTGCGCGGAGCATGCGACAGTAGGCACGTGCACGCCATTTTCCGCGATAGTCAGCCCGTGAAGTCCACGCGCGATGAGCCAGCTCGGGCCCGACCAGACCGGGGGCGCGGGCGTGGCGTGGCGCAGGCGTGTGAACAGATGTCGCCCAGCGTGCACCCGCATTTAACACCCCTGAGCGGCAGCGCCGTGGCTGTAAGCAGCAAGCGCTTGTGCCCCACGAGACCAAACCGCGGCCGTCGGTGCTCAGCGCACCGAGCGGGGCGCTGGTCGGCGCGGTCGAGTGGCCAGTGAGTCGGTCGTGTGGAAGTTGCGCGACATATTGCGAGCGGCAGCCCACAAATAGGCGTGCAGCCGTCAAAAGCGTGAGCAGACGGCGACCATGACAAAGCCCCACTTGGCGCCGCACGCCAGAGTGCGGATCCATGTTTAATCGGTGTCGAGGCTCTGGCTGAGTAGCGGAGCCGGGGCACGCGCGGGTCACGCGTGGCGATGGCTTGTGCGAACGGGGGTGGCGCCCTATCTCCGAGGGGAGGTAGCGTGTTGCAGGAGCGCAGTGTGGGGCCAAGCGCCGTGGGGCGTGGGGCTCATGTGATTTACGCAGCGGCAGATGCAGTCGCCGTGTTCAAGCATCACCCCGGCCGCCGCCATGTCACGTTTGCAGAGCAACAAAACCGGTGCGACCAGGGAGCCGCCGCAACGGCATTGGCGGGGGCGCTGGGGCAGGCGGATCTTTGGTGGCAGATGTTGGGGGCGCCGCCGCCGGCAGCGACCACCAGCGCGACGGTAGTGGTAGGACAACAGCGGCGGCCGGTCGGAACATCTGGACGGAGCGTGCGTGGAAAGCAAGGCAGGGCGGTGCCGGCGCGGCGGCGGCGGCCAAGGCCACGCGGCCTTAGCGCCCCGGCCGCAGTGGCACTAGCCGGGGGCTTAGGCGAAGGGACTGAGAGGGCAGGTGCGGGTGGAGTATGAGATGCTGGGCCGATAAGTGAGGTACCCGACCCCTGGGCCTGGTCAACACGGCACAACAGGCGGCAAGGGCAGGCGAGAGCCAGTCACGATTAGCTCCGGGCGCAGACTAGCCGGCCTGCGGGGCGGCCGGTTTAATAAGTAGACCCACGACGGCGGCTCGTTACCACTCGAAGCGAGCAGGGCTTCCGGCCCGCGCGATGCGGGCGCCCGTGCGCCTCTCGGCGTGCCCGGCCGGGGGAGGACCACAGTCAGGGCGGCGAGGCGGTGGGCGGGCACATCGACCAGGTGCG
>Ga0163217_1013012_pt1 | contig 10639 bp, 14 predicted proteins | sample SynspAceP_FD_185933 | JGI IMG/M metagenome (GOLD analysis project Ga0163217, IMG submission 185933) | Saline lake microbial communities from Ace Lake in Antarctica - Synechococcus sp. Ace-P (PacBio error correction) | ecosystem: Environmental > Aquatic > Non-marine Saline and Alkaline > Saline ... | reverse complement strand
TGACTCCGGCGTGTCCACTGGTTCTTGCCAGCTCGGCGGCCCTATTGCCGCGGATCGGCCGATGGGCTTGCCTGGCTGGTTAGCCAGCGGGCTGCTTTAGGAGTGGGGTTCGGCAGGCTTCTGGCTGGGAAGGTGCTTGCCAGGATCCCCTCGGGTCAGCCGCTGTGGCAGGGGTCGCCTAGTTTTGGAATCCCTTGAGTTCCGGATCTGTGCTCTTTTGGATCCCGACCTCTCGATCGCCAACTTCTGCTGAGCAGCTGGCGTTCCAGCGGGCAGCTGGCTGGCTGGGAGTTGCGTACTTCCAGGGCAGAGCTCTGCATCCAGAGCAGGAGCCCGCCTCCTTAATGCAGGCAGAGGGTCAACCTGCGCGTGAGGCTGTGGACCCCAACAAGCAGCCGCACCACCAACCCGATCGTCCAGTGGGAGGGGTTGACCAGAGTCACCGCAGATTCTGAACAACGGCTGATCTTGCCACGTTCAAGCGAAAAGGCTGAGCCGATCAATGGACCAGCTGGAGAGTGCTAGCTAAAGAGTGGTAGGGAGGGGGGGCTAGCTAGTGAGTGACCAGCTGGAGTGGCTCAATCCTCAAGTCCTTGCGGCTGGGGTGCGGGTCGGATCGCTGGCCAGGGAAGCCGAACACAAAATGCCGATGAAGAAGAAAACGACCCGAATAAACGGGAAATCTTGAGAGCGGACCATGGTCCGTCTGGGCCGGGTGGGGACAGGGAGTGACAGGGCCCCAGGTGGTCCTGAACGACCCTTTTGGCGCGGCATCCATCCTAATGGGTCCCCCATGGCCACCTCGATGCCCAAGCCCTGGAAAACGACACTTCCCACCTGGATTTGAAACGTTTTCAGTCACGTTCAAGGCTGGATTCCTGCTGCCGCACATATGGGAGCCGCACGGCTTCCGGTGCTGGCAGGGGGGGGGGGGGAACGCCGCCGCCGACCCCTGGGGAGGGGCTGCACCGCGCCCGTATGGCAGGCCCGCGGCTGTGATCTGGCCGCGGGGGCGGCCTCAGCCTGAGGCTCAGTGCAGCTCCACTGTCCCGAGGGCTGGCGGTTCCTCAAGCCTGCGGCGCCCGCCTGGCGCTTGCGTGGTGGGCCATTGAGGCCGCAGTGCGCGTCGATGGGCTCGCGGTTGTGCAACCGGGGCGATTCTCTACGGACTCCGCCTGCCGGCTGGCTGCTCCCCCCCCCGCTGGTGGGCAGGGGCGAAAACCGCTTGGAAGCTCGAACTCGAAGCTGCGCAAAGGCCCTCTCCACGATGACGGCGCCCTGACTTCCTCAGCCGCCTGGATGTCTGGAGCCCCTGCAGCCAGGCCGACCCGGAGGGCTCTGTTGCTGCGCTACGGGCCTTGGAGCTCGAGGCAGCTGCGTCGGCCCACCGCCTTGGCGAGGCCGCCGGACGCCTGGGCGCGTGCAACGCGCGTCTCACGAGCTTGACGCTGCAGGCGCTGGCCCGCTCCACGGACCCCGTCGGCCGGGACCGTTTCAGGTGCTGGGGCTGGCCCACCTCGATCTGGCCTTGGGTTTGTGGCCGGTGGCCGACACCTTGGCAAGGCCGCCGAGCGCAACCTTCGCTTCTGCCCGGCCGCTGATGCGCCGCCTCCCCAGCTCCATTTCGGCCATTCCACCCCCGCGCTCTATGCCTGGCGGAGCAACACTCGCCGACCCTGTTCGAAGAATTCGTGGGGGCGATGCGGGCCGGACGCTCGGGAACCCCTCAACGGCCCCTGAGGTGGAGAAGCGACTTGCGTGCTGTCAGCACGGCTTCGCTTGCTGCGCCAGTTTTTCATGGAAGGACAGGCCTACAAGCCGGCGCGCCTTCCCGCGGAATGGCCCATGAGTGGCCTGTTGCCCGGACAGCTTCGGCTTTGCTGCCGGGCTTGCCGCGGTGGCGGCCGGGCCACCGGCTGTGCGCTGGTTTCTGCACCCACAAAGCTGGCCGGAAATGCACCAACCCCTTTCCCATTCGACTGGTTTCGCTTGGCGGGGCGCTGCGGAGCGGGAGCTGCTGACCCTGGTCACCGCGGCCGATCGGCAGCGATGGCGAATCCGGTGGCGATCGAGCGCTACCGGCTGGACGTGGGCAACAGGCCACCGGCTTGTGCGGATGCCCTCTGGGCTTTGCCAGGGAGGGAGACCACGGCGGGCGGCCGACGCCGAGGGTGCTGGAGCAATTGGCGTTGTGGCAAACCAGCCGGTGGCGGCTGTTCCAACGCCACGGCACCGTGCGGGCCTACCTGCGACCTGGAGGCAGCACCGCGAGCAACTGCCGGTCTGGCGCCGACGAGCTCTACCTGGAATTGCACCGCCGGCTGTGGCCACCAGTCGGCCGGATTCAGAAGCGTTCACAACCGCAGCCTGGGTGGCGTCTGCGCGGGAGGCGGATCTGTGTGGGCCGCCTTGCTCTGGGCCCATTCCGGTTGCACCGCTTGGCCAACCCCCTGAGTCTGCCCGCCAGCGGAACACGGTTTTCCGACTGGGCGAGCGTCTGCTTTTCAGCAGTGCCACGACATTTTTGCGCGCGGGCAACCTGCCAGTTCGCAAGAACGTGTCTGTAAGGCCGAACCCCAGTTGGACACCGCGCCCCGGCCGTCAGGCGCGGTGCCACGCGATCAGGCGCTTCCTGGCCTGGTGAGTGGCGCCGGACCGGGGCAGCGCCGGCCGGGCCCGGGCCAGCTCTGGTGGCTGCGCGTTGCCTGCAAGCCCCTGCCGGCGGCCTTCGCACGCGTTGCGTTTGCCGAAGGGGGGTTTGGTGGCAGGGTGATCAAGCGCCTTCCCCAGCAGCCGGACGGCGGCCGGGGGGGAGTGGGTTGCACTCGCCAGCGCTGGTGGCGGTGGCGGCGCTGGCCCTGCGTCGTCTGGTCTCTGCCGGGCGCGATGACTGAGGCGTCAGCCGGAGGCACGGCTGGCTGGCCATGAACGGGATGGACGAGATGTTGCCGCGCCATCGAAGGACCCGTCACCCTGCAGGCGTGGGCAGAACGGGATTCAGCTGGTGCCCGTTGGCGGCTGGGCAATGGGCTGGTCCGCGACGAACTCGGCCCCGGGCCGGGGTGGAGCACTTTGGGGTGCCGACGTCCTTCCCCAGCTTGCCAGCCGCTCGTAAAATGGGCGCGCTGGCGGGTGATCGCGGGAAATTCTTGGGAATGACACCTTGGGATCTAGGCCTGGAGGGACGGCTAGCGCGATCACCCCCTGCCCCTGAGCTGGCGGCGAGCTCCAGGTGACTGAACAGGGGCCGCTCTGCTGACCGCACTGGTCTGGCGCGGCCAGTGCGGCAGCAGTGCCCTCGGACCCTGGTCTAGCATTGCTGGCCGGCAGCCCCTGGCTTGAGCTGACCTTGCGGGTTTCGGACATAAGAACGGCCAGCGCCATGCGCTCGCTCCCTCGCCGGCTTCGGAGCTGCCCCTGCAGGCAGCAGGCCTTGCGCTGGGCGGCGGACCACCTTCCTGGGTGGCGTGCGGGAGCGGCCCGCCCGGGTCTGCACGCCGCGGGAGGCCCAGCCGCTTCGGGAGGTCCCTTGCCATCAGCTGGGTGGCCAGCCAGGCCCGGTGACGGTGGAACTGGCGTGCTTGCTCGATGGCCCCAGGGTGTTGTGGCGGCCGGCCCGGGGCAGGCGCTGGGGGTGGTCGTTGCTGGCGCAGCCCCAGGCGGGCCTGATTCCTTGGTGCCGATCAGGGCGTTGCAACGGCTGCGGCTTGCCCTCTGCCCCTGCCCGGGTGGCGGCGCCAGGCGGCGGTTGCCGGCGCGGCGTGCAGTTCCGGGAGCCCTCTCTGGCTGCGGCCAGCCCCGCGGGATATGCGCGGCCGGGCCGCGGGCTGGCGGCGGATTTCTTGACCTGGGCAGCCGAGCGCTGCGAGCTTGGTGGCCCTGCGGCCCGGATCCGGCAGCAGGGCGTTGTTGGCCAACTCACAGCCCAGAACCTCTCGCCCTGTCGCCAGACCTTGGCGCTCGGCGGGAGGGTGGCCAGCTTACTGGGGCGCCTGAATGCCGCGTCAACGAAGAGCCACTGCTGGCCGCTGGGCGCAAGCGGGGCCGGAGCGGCTCGGGCCCTGGGAGGTTGGTGACCGGCGGGATTCAGGGGCTCAGTCCGTCGTGATCGTCCGAACGGGCGTGAGGCTTTGGAGGCGGACCGAAGCGCCAGGTACACGCCAAAAACCTTCAGCGCCAGAAGCGCCAGCAGCACGGTGATCGGATCGAAAAGGGCGGGGGAGGGTTTCTGTCACCAGGTGGGGGCTGGGCAGACGGGCAGGACAGGGGCCGGTTGTTCCATCACAAACTCTCGACCCTGGCGGCTCGGTGCAGCGGCGGGAGCTTTACAGTAACGACCCAGACACCTGTGTCAGAGAGGTTCAGCCGCCACTGCCCCAACGCACTCCCCTTGGGAACCTGCTTCGCCCGCTCAATTTCCGAGTACGGCAAGGTCGTGCGGGTTGGGGACGTACCCCGTGTGATGGGCATCTCCCTCCTCCCCCCCCCTCCCCATTTCCTCATGGGTTCTGTTCTGGGTTCTTTCTGCTGGGATCCTGCAGCTGGGTACAACAGTCGATTGTTGCTCGATGGGATTCACGGTTGAACTGGAACGGCCTCGCTTGAAGCGGATCTGCGCTTCCTCTCCATCGCCCTCTGCATGAATTTTTTCGGGATCGGTCTTCCGGAGATGGCAGTATCGCTGCTGTCGGCTTGTTTGTGTTTGGTCCCAACCGCCTGCCGGAGCTTGGGCGCACCCTTGGGCGCACTCTTAAAGGTTTCCAGTTCGGCTTCCCGGGATTTCGAGCAGGAATTTCCGCCAGGGCGGATCGATTACCCGAACGGCTCACGCCCCAAACCCATCCAGCCAGGGCCATGCTCAGGTCCGCTGAAGCCGCTCTCGTCTCCGGGCTCGCGCCTCAGAAGCGGCTTGCGCTTGCAAGCGCTTCTCTGAAGCCACGTCCGCCGAAGCCGCTGTCGGCCCCGCCAACGGCTTCGGTTCCATGGCCGGCCCGTGAGCTGCCTGTGACGCCTGAAGCGGAGACCATCAGCCGGTTCTGGTCCCTGCTTCAGAACGGCCTGCTCAGAAACAGTCCCACTTTAGAACGCGTCTGCATCAGCGCAGGCCTGCTTCAGAGTCTGCTTCGCAGAATTGCCCCCTGAATCCTTGCGTCTCGCCGCCTTTCCTGATCGGGCCGGGCGGCTTCCTCAAGCGCGCCTGTGCCGGAAAGGTTTGCAGAATGGCGTTTGAGTTATTCCGGGTCGCCCTTCGGCTCGCCACCCACAGCGCGCAGCGGACTGAGTCACCCGCATGGCCGATTGACTGCCGCTCCTGCCCCCGCGCGCTGGGGATCTCCAGTTGTTGGGGGTTGGGAAATCCGGGCAGCAACTATGCCAAACTCGCCAACAACGTCGGCTTTCATGGCCCTGCAGCGCCTGGCCCAGCGAAGGCCGTCAGTTTTCGGGTTCAACACCAAACTGAAGGAAGAGGTCGCCGACCTTGCGTCAGGGCGCTCGGCGCCTGCGCTTGGCGTTGATGCCCCACCACATTCTATGAACGAAAAGCGGTTGGTCGATTTCTGCCACTCTCGACTGGTTTGATCTGAAGCGCCCACAGTTTGCTGGTACTCGTTGACGACATGGACCTTGCCTCTGGGCCGCCTGCGGACTGCGCCGCGAGGGTGGCGGCCGGCGGCCATAACGGCCCTGCCGCAAGCACCATTCGAGCAATCGGCAGCCAGCAAGTTCGCCCGACTGCGCATCGGACATCGGTGCCCCATCGCTCGATCCTTGCCGGTGCGCAGGGAGCGCACCGCTCCCAGTGCTGGGGCCGTTTCTCCGCCCGCCGAGGTCCTGTGGGTCGATTGCCGTGCTTCGAGAGGTACTGGCTGGCATCGGGCCTGCCTTGATTCAGCGTCTCGGCTACGAGCGGGCCGGCAACCGCCTCACAGCTTTGCCACCAACCCCGCCTGGACGGGGCGCTCCCCATCCTGTCGCCGGACCCCCGCTGCCGTGAGTCGCCTGGCCTGCCACCACCGCCAGCTGCGGGGGTGCTGCGCATCAGAGCTTCAGCCAGAAGCTGGTGTGAGGGCGAGGTGGTGGCGGGCGATTTCTAGTGGTCGTTTCGCTGGGCCTTCGGACCGCCGCGAGCTCCGAATGGGGCCCTCGCTCGGGCCGGCCCTTGATCCAGACCGCGCTGCTGCGGTTTCGCCAAGGCCGGAACTACCAGCTCGAACCAGGCAGCTGATTACGCCCTTTACGGCCGGGAATGCCAAGTTAGGTTCAGGTTCTAGGTCCGTTGGCCCAGTGCCCCCAGCCTGTCGCCTCCCAGTCTCGCGCTCAAGGCGGTGGCCCAGGGCCTGCTCACCAACAACTGGGCGACGAGCTCGTCCAGGGCCGTGGGTGGGCTGGCGCAGGGGGCCCATCGGAGCAACCGCCTCCAGCCCCGTGCCGGAACAGCTGCCAGGTTAGCGCGAAACGGGCCGCCAGCGGTGCTGCCCCGTTCCTCGATCAGCAGCAACCGGAGCGAGGGGCGGCCAGTGCTCCAGGCCAGGCCCTGCTGCCAGGTGCCCATTTGCCAGGCAGGATCGCGCCAAGCAAGGCGCTCTGCAGCCAGGTGATACAGAGACTCCCTTTTGGTGGTCCTCCGGGTGAGGTCAAGGCCACTCCGATCCGCTGGCGGTCAGGGTTCGCTGCGGACCAGGAACCTTCCAACTTGCTCCGGCCCGGGTCGATGCCGGCAAGCGCTCCGTGCGCGGCAGCTGTGCTGCATGGTCGCCGGGGGCTGGGGCTGAACAGCGTCCCCACTGCTTTTCTCCCCCACCACGACGCAGCTTCAGGCCCAAGATGGATCGGCGGTGTCGGCATTCCGCAGTGCCCACCGCTTCGAGCTTGACCGCTCTGACCGGCCGTTCGCTCGCTTAGCTCACGGCCGAGCTGGTTTTGAACAGATTCACATCGAACTGAACCCATCGACCACGATCCCTGGCGCTGTGCTTTGGCGAAGGAGGCCGCCAGCAGCAGGTTGAGCCGGTTGCGCACCTGATTTCGGGCGAGAGCTCCTCCCCCTCGAAGATTGGTGGTGGCCCATCACCCACCGGCGCGCATCACCTGCGGGTTTCGGGCGCGATCGGGAAAAGGGCCAGCACCCTGGCGCTCGCCCCGCAGGCACGTTGGGCGCGGAAGCGGAATGCGCTCACCACCCAGGCACCTCCCTTGGCTGATCAGGCCTTCCAGTCTTTCGATATCGCCACGGGGAAACGAGCCAGCTCTGGGCGATCGGGCGCTGTTTCCCGGCAGACCCGAATCGCCCAAGGCGGCCACGTTGCTTGGCGCAAGGGCGAGTCTTCGATTCACGGGCTTGGCCTCCGCTCGCCGCTGGATGGCGACCTTTGACGGTGGCGGAGCGTCTGGCCCGCTGCTGATTCACCACGTCGCCGCGCCTGAAGGCGATCAGGTTCTCCTCCAGCGACTTGAGTTCGGCTTCGCCGGCCGCCTGATCTCTGCGCCTGGGGACCTGGAGAGCTTCTGCTTACGTTGCGCGGGATGTTCCTTGATCCCGGCTGGCGATGTCGCCGTTTTGAGCCGTCGCGCTCCGTGAATCAGTTGCTTGCGCTGATCCTGCAGGGGTTTCAGTTCGCGGCGCAGGCGGTGGGCCTTGAACTTTCGACGGGGAGCGCCAGGTTGCTGGCGTGGCCTGCTGACGGCCCTGTTCGGCCCGGACCCAACCCCCCGCTGGCCTGCGGCTGGGCCGTTGGTTCTTGCGTTTCAGGCGGCTTTGCTGCTTTTTTAAGGCCTCGGCGCTGCGATCAAGGGCGCTGCGAGCTGTACGCCCGTTTTCTGCCTCCAGGCTGTCGAGTTCAAACAGCGCCCCACCCGCAGGCGCTCGCTGACCGCGAGCATCAGCCCCAGCGACACCGCGCTGATCAGGCTGCCGGTGAGCACCTGTGATCAGTACGGCGGTTTTTGCGGGGCGCGCAGATTGAACAGGCTGAGCCTGGCCTTGCCAAACCGGCTTGCCAAGTGCCGATCGCCCAGGGTGGCCAGGCACGCCACCCAAGCACCGCAGAGCGAGGATCAGCAGCAGCCGACACGGTTCAGCCGAAGGAGCTCCAGTATCGGTGCCGCGGGGTTGCGGCGCTGCTGTGGCAGCTCAGCTGAAAATCGTTTCGCCAGGGCCCACCGGCGATCGAAGAACGGTGATTTCTTGCGGTCCACCTGGACCGGCCGGCCTGGCGGAGGTCGCCGAAGCAAGCGGGTGATCGTGACGCGGGTGGAGCCCGATCGCCGGCGATTATTGGTGCGAAGAGGGCCAGAATCAATGGTGATCCCTTCGGCACCCGGCCACGCCGAAGTCCACGGCAGAAGCACCAGCAGAAAGCTCACCCAGCCGGGACGAATGTTCCGGTGCCCGCAGTGAGGGTTTTTCGCTCCATCGTTTCGTCTCTTTTAGTAAGCGCGAGGGTAGATCCGACAACAGCAAGCCCACGCTGGCGGTCCTGCTTCGATCGCCGACGCACGAGGTGGGGCCGGTCCGCGACGCATCTCCACCCGGGTGAGGCAAATCCGGTCGGTGAAAACCGAGCTGGCCGGGTATACACGAAGCATACCGCGATACAGGCTGCTTCGCGCATATCAAAACGCCACGGTGATCTTCCTCACCGGATCGTAAACCCTGGAGAGGCGAACGGTCTTCCGCGGCGGAGGAGATAGACCCGCTCGGCTGGGATCGCCAGGGAAGGAGATTGTTTTGGCCCCGCTCCCACTGCCCCTTCAAGGGTGCAGCCCACTGAGGCCACGCATCACTTTCAGCAGGGTGTGGCTCCGCATGGGCCGTTGGAGCCGACGCGGTTGGGTCGTCAGTGCTGGGGGTGGGCTTGGTGCGGCTTAAAATCGCGCATTGCGCCGACCATGACGGGCGAGGACGAGTGAACGGAGCTACGGATCGCCCAGGTCAGGCCACGTTAGCAATCCGAACTAATCCCTTGGATCACCCAGGCTGGGCAGTTATTCCCATGAGCGCCAAGCCCAGGCAGTAGTACCGCCTGTTTGCGCTAAGGCGGCCTCGGTGCCTGCCGCTTGTTTCGGCTCGACACCGCTACATTCGGTTTCGCGTGCCCCAGCGGGGGTTGTTGATGACGGCAGCCCTGATCACCCCTCACCAGGTCAGGCCCGCTCCGTTGCGGCCCCTGGCGCCAGGTTGCGCCCACGCCCTGCCAACCCTCCCCCGCAGCAGGTCACAGCCCGGCCCGGCCCGAAGGATTGCTGCAGGTTCACACCGCGGCCTTTCGTGGCCAGTTTTTCAGTGGTGTGATTCAGCCAGGCCCTGCGCCACGCCGGACTGGGCCAAGTCCGGCGGCCCACAGTCCAGCTCAAAGGCGGCGTCGACCAGGGCCGCGAAGCGCAGTCTCTGGCTGTGCGGGACGCCTCCAGTGGATTTGCGGCCAGGCTGAGCAGGCTGCCCTATTCCATCCAGCCGCTGATCCGCTCACCGATCCGGCCGATCGGCGCTGCGGTCGAGGCGGCCCCTGGACCTTCCAGCCGCGAGCAGGCTGGGGCTCGCCGGCGCCGTCGACCTGGTAGTTGCTCGACGAACTCGGCCTGGCGATTTCGCCCTGGCTACCTTCCGGCCGATGGACGTGGATGTCCACCCTGGAGCAACGACCAGCCCCAGCTCGATGTGATCCTCCACCGGGCCCGTCCATGCCAGCCGACCTGGATCGCGATGGCCGATCAAGGTCAGCCCAGTTGTGCTCGGGTGCCTAGATCTCAAGTGTGACCGCGGGACAACAGCCCAGGCCGCGGAGGCGGCATGAATCGAACCGTTTCCAGGCTCAGCCTGGTGCGTCACCTCGAGTTCCCGCAAGCCGGCGGGCCGGCCGGTACTGAGCTTCGGCTGGGCTCCTCCTACGGCTACGACCTGCGCCTTTTCGTGCTTAACAATTCCCTGGATCTTTCGGCATGTTGCGGGCACGGTGATGACCCCAAAGCGGTTCAATCTGCCAATTCGAAACTGCCGCGCTCCCACAGCGACGAGGGCGGGCGGACTCCTTCATTTCTTCCGGCCATTCCTACGGCCTGGTGTGGCTTTGGAGGAGCGCTGCGGGTGCCGCCCAACATCACCGTGATCTTGCCTTGGCAGGGAGACCTATGCCCGCCCTGCGGGAATCATCGTCAACACACGCCGGCCGAGCGAGCTGGGAGGGGCACCTCACCCTGGAGTTCAGTAATTCTTCCGGGTGCCGACTTGCCGCATCTATGCCAAACGAGGCATTTGCCAGTGCTGTTCTTTGAGGCGACCCCTGCGGACACCACCTACAGCCGATCGCCAGGGCAAATATTCAAGACCAGCCGAGCGGGTGACCTCGCCCGAATGTGACCCCTTGAACCCCCGGCACTTGCGCTCAGCCAGCCCAGATCAGGGGGGGGCTAGGCGGGCTTTGTGCAGGCGGCTTCTCGTCCAGGCGGCAAATTCCGGCGCCCAGGTTTCGAGGAGGGCCAGTCAGGTTCGCAGAGGCTGGGCGATTTCCAGCTGGGCATCGAGCCTTGGCGCGCAGATCGAGAAAAGTGCAGCAACGCCCGCAGGAACTGGTGATTTGTGATGACGTAAAAAATTGACCACGAAGACGCTGCATACAAGCTAGGCAAGGTAAGTTCGAAG
>Ga0163217_1100129_pt1 | contig 10640 bp, 7 predicted proteins | sample SynspAceP_FD_185933 | JGI IMG/M metagenome (GOLD analysis project Ga0163217, IMG submission 185933) | Saline lake microbial communities from Ace Lake in Antarctica - Synechococcus sp. Ace-P (PacBio error correction) | ecosystem: Environmental > Aquatic > Non-marine Saline and Alkaline > Saline ... | reverse complement strand
TATAGTGGTTGGTGCCTTTTAGAGATCCTATTCCTTATTTCCCATGGCGTCCGGCCATTTGATCCACTCCTTTAAGCTGATGCTCGATTTCCCTATGCCTTCAGTTGCGTTCATGTACCAACATGGGCTTGCTCAGTGTAATGAAAGACCAAGTGGCGCCACTTACGTTTAGGGGTTCGCGCAATATATAGGCCGCTTAAGGCGGGTTCAAAACACATATTCGCTGAACAACTCCGTGCAGAGTTGTGCGGTCTCACCCCCGTCTGTAGACGACATTCTTGCGAACACCGAGCGCTTTGATCACGTTATTTTTGCGTGTCACAGTGATTCAATGCCTTGAAAATCCTAGATGAACCCACTCCGCCGAGCAATCGGCTATTAGAGCCGTAGGTTATCAAAGTAATGCGGTTGTGTTGCACACAGGATTGTCGCAAACCGAAGAAATTCCAGAGCGTGGGCTAGTTGGAACTATAACTGACCCCGGGTGGTTGAAAACGAACTTTCCTAAGTTGACTATGATATGGAATCATTAATGAAGTATCGAATCCCGAAGAACGTTTTGCGTGGACGCTATAAACACCGATGCGATTGCCCCAGAGGGCGTATCTGCGAAAATAGAATATTACCCACCCCATTTTTACGCAACAAGGGCGGTGGACGCGCAGGCGCGCTGGAATGAGGTCAATGGTGGCCAGCGCACTTGTTCTGTGGCGCGGGTGGGGAAAGGGTTCATGAGGATGCAGTGGGTAAGTGCGAAGCGTGTGGCGGAAGCGCTGGAGTTCAGCGCTAGCCTTAGGCATTAGAAACATCGACAGCTGGCTGCTGAGTGCCGTTAGTTTGACAGTTATGGCGGCTTGCAGCACTCGTCTCATTAGGGCGTGTGCAGGGCCCTTGAATCACCTTAGTGTGAAGCTGTCGATATTCAAACTGACCAAGGCTTGTTTGCTTCTTGCTGTTGAAGTGCCGCGTTAGTCACACGGGGTGATGGCGCAAACAGTAATGCACGATCTATCGGTTGTACCACGAAGTTATAAGGAAGTCTTGCGTGTTTAGGACTGTTTACTGTGCGAGTTTGGTAGATCAGTTGAGCCAATAAGCAAACGTAGAGGCTTCCTCACTATAGCGAATTCGCGAAAGTCGTTCCATCGCGAGAACGATGGCTTGGGTGCCTTCACTATGCTGATTCTGGCCTGGGGATGCCCGTAGGCCGGTGTTTGAGACGCGGTGTCCATTGGGCGCCAATGAGCGAGCTCAAGCGTCTGCTCGCTGATGTTGATGTCATGCTGTAATGTCGCTGATGGGTTGGCTGGTATCTCTTTGTCGACTGAGTAGTTAAAGCGTCCGAAGGCAACAAACCGCAATTACGCACAATGCCCCCGCCGCCCATTCGATTGACGTTATCGCAGTCAACCCGTTAGGCCCCGCTCTCCACGTTGTTGGTGAGGGGTTCATCAATGATTGTCTTCATTGACGCCTGTGGTGTCACTTTTATCGTTCAGTTGCGGCAGACAAGTGCTGTGAGCGATAACCAGTTTTGGGAATTGTTCAATCAATGCATATGAGGGTGACTTGAGTGGCTAAGCTTCTGCGTAACTCTGATAACGCCCGCGTGAGGATTCCTCATACGATTACTTTAGGCCAGATGTTTGAATCAAGTGGTCGCGTGGTTTGTACGCTGCACCGTTGGCTCGCCAAGCAGACAAAAGCTGCATTAACGAGGCTCCATGAGCGCGCTCTTGCGTTCAAGATGAGTCAATTTGATGATGTTTGGCTTCGACGAGCCATTTGCCAAACGAAATTGGCAGTCGCTCATATTGTTTTCTTTGCAAGCGCTTCAGTGTCTATCATTTTGTTCTGCCCTGAGTCAGCGTAAACGTTGTATGATTAAATACGTACTGCAATTCTGTGTATCTTACTGTTGCTTCGACTGCGTTGCGAACAGTGGTCCTTTATTGTCGCAACTTATTGCAAGTTGATGAATCTATGCCTCGATTCTAACGGACATCTGTATGTTTTTACGCCTCTTTAAAACACGATTCTTCACCTTTCTGGATAAAACTTCATTGATTCCGAAGGTGTTTAAGCGCGCAGTTGCCTTCGTAGCCATCGACCAATCAGTCGTGTCGTTAGAGCGACAATCGACCTATCACTTTTTTAAAAACAAATTTTTTTTTCCTTTTCGTATCGAGGGCAATTATATGGAAAAAACTAGTCGTTGGTTCTTATTAGTCACTTCAAATGGGGGGCTTTTGGACGAGCGGAGCTATGGCGGCAAGTCCGGGGCTATTGCGCAATGGAAGCCCTCTTGGCACCCGATTGCTCGATGGAATGTCATCCCGCGGTAGTGAGCGTGTCGACCGCCCGCAAAACACCAATCTGGTTGCAAATGCCATCGATCATTGCGCAACCTCGATGAGGACGATCTGGCGTCGCTTCTCAGTGACCCTTCTAATAGGGCAAATCCGTGAATCAAAGCGGACAATTAAGAGGAATGGGATCTGGCGTCATCGTGGACGACTTGAGCAAGTTACATATTGACCAACCATTCATGTGATGCGAACGCCGAATGTATCAACGTGTCTCTGCAAGATTGGCCGGAGATTTCAAAGCATCCTTAGAGGCAGGACCCCAGTTACAGATGTCGCTTTGTTGCAAATTAGAGGCCGGTGATCTGGAGGGCTCTACAGCTTGCAAGATAGATTGACGTCCGAGTAGGTGATTATTGTGTTGCGATAGGAAATCCCTTCGGAATAGGGCAAAGCGGTCACCCAAGGTATCGTCAGCCGCTTTAGGACGCGGGGGGCTCAATAACGAGAATTATGAGACTTATCCAGACGGATGCGGCCATCAATTGGGGAATTCTGGAGGGGGCGTTGTCAACCTGCAAGGTGAACTCATAGGCATCAATCCGCCATTATCAAGTGGCAAGATGGCTCGGAATGCGGAATCGCCTTTGTGTCCCAGGTGAACATTGATTTCAGCTGTCATGGAGCAGTTGGAGCATACGGTGAGATTCCGCCGGGACATTCTGGGTGTGCAAATCCAAGGATCGTACAAGCCGCAAATGGAGTCTGCTTACAGACCGGTGTTGGGAAAGGGGCGTTAGGACGAGTGTCGTGCCAGGCAGTGCCGACTGACGTGGCAGAATTGAAGGTCGATTCCTTCGTGGCGATCGATGATCAGGATGTTGGCTAGTGGTCGAGACTTACGCCACGTCATTGGCTTGTTGGCCTTGATCAAGAGGTGCGTTTACAGTTTAACGCAGATGGGTAAGAAAGAGTCGAATTGCCCGCTTGTTGTCGGAGGGGCTGCTCCTAGGCCTCGCACAGAGCGATACCGCAAAAACGATACGAGTCTCTCTGAACCGAAGTCTAGCTGTGCGCAACTCGCAGGCCTTGATGGGCTAAGAGCATTTGGCCCGCCGCGGGGGCTAGTCAGGGGGGTGCGAAGTGCTGTCAGTCGAGCGCAGAGCCCAGCCTGGAGACAGGATACGGGCCAGGGATGTTATCTACGAAGGAACGTAGCGATGTCGCCAGCCTGAGAGAGTTTTAATGAATTGTGGCCGGACCCACGCAAATTAGGGCGCTTTGGAGTACTGCGTGAGAATCGAAAGGAATGTGTGATCGTGTCGTAAGGAGCACGGACCTAAGGCAAGTGATATGAGAACGGTGTTCCGAATGATGTAAAGCGACGGAGATGGCATAGTTAAACTGTTGCTGTGCCTGACTGTTGCCGATCGGCGCGCTAGGCTTCGATCGGCATTTTTTGTCTTAAATTATAAACCCCCAACGTAGTCCCGGTTAGTTTGCCAATGCACTAAGATCGTGTTAACTTGCAGAACGCTATTGTTTTTTCGATGCGCAAACGGTCTTTGGAGGCTACATATTGTTTTCGGTCACTCGCCCATGCTAGGGTTTTTTTGGTTGTCTATTTGCCGGCCTTGCGCGGCCAAAGCGCTTTGGTCACAAAGCTCCTGCTACAGCCGTGTCTCCTCAAGTAGTGAGCCCACCTCTTTTCCTTGGAAAAACTGTGATGTCCTGGATTCTCCCATAGATTATGTGGGATTAATTTGCAGTGGTTAGATACGAAACTCCACCACGATAGGCGTGCCCGAGGTGGCATTAGGGATTTGTTCCGCGCCAATGAAGTCCTTGCATGTGCGCACTTTGGGGGTTCGTAAGGCATGGCGCAGCAGGCGCCCGTGGATAGCTAAAAACGCTCTTTCGAATTGCGTCGGCTTTCAAAACGTTTGCAGCGCCGTGACGGCCAAGCTGGTGTTTGACCATAAGCAAAGTGGGATTTACGCCCCTAATTACATTTTGCCGACAATACGCGTATGGAACCGATCGAGTACTCAGAAATGACGCTTCACACCCTGCTTTAGTCACACTACAGGCATTAATGCCACACCGCTTATTCGAATATTGCTCGATTCAGGTGTCGCCTACAAAAAGTTCACAGGAAAATTTCCAAGAAATCCCGTTACCGTTGCCCTCCTGGGCGCTGCCTATGGGTATCAGAACGTGTGTGTTCTCTTAGTCTCGGATGTAGTTGAATCGCTGAACATGAAAGGCTACGCACAATATGTTCAAGAGAGAATTTTTGCGGCCTTGGGCAGCAGCGGCTTCAGTTTGGCTTAGCAAGGTTATACGGACTCTAAGAACGTGAGCGCAGCACACCAACAAAGAGGGGGTGACTGGCTAATCGCCCCAACAAATGCCGCCTACTTACATGTTTTGGTCCCGCGCGGCGTTATGCTAGCGTTGAAGAATGATGGTATGGGCACAAGCTAATCTCGGTGCGTTTCCGGCCGTATTGCACCGAATCGCGTACTCCTGGATCAACAGACACCCGTTACGTGGGAAACGCCAGGGAGTTATTTCAATCGTTGGCCACGCTTGGATAAAGCTTTGGTATTGGGCTTTGGTTGGCGTATTTCTTTGATTAGCTGGCGTTCGCGTAATCCACATGGGCGGAGGGAGTAAGAGGTTTTCGCTCGGGAGCTAGTGCTCGTGCCGTCACGTCTTGCCATGGTTGTGTGTTTAACTTGCGAAACCTCGCTTGCCACGATGTGGTTCCTGCGTTTTTAGATAGCGTTCTCCATAGCTTTATTATCACATCAACTTAGCAATTAACTTATGAAATAAAAGGAGTTTGTCCCTTGTGATGTGTCATGCTTATGCTCATGCTCACCGTAGCATTCGAAAAAATTTACTGATTCAAAAAATTTGATGACGCGCTGCTTAACGACCATTGGTCTCCACTGCTTCCAAAGTGCTTGCAACGTCTAGCATCTTACAAGGCGGCAACGGTCATTCGAGTGCGGCTCCGGAAAGCGCAAAAAAATGGCCGCCTAGCTGGCAATCAAGCCTCATGTTGGAAAGTGCCGACAGAGTCTTAGTGTTTTGGCCGACTTGAAGCGTCTGGCAATTGTTGCGTTTACAGTATGAAAGCCGGTTGCCGGCGATTTTACTGAGCATTTTCATTATTGCCACCGTGGATGGGCCTTTGATGGCACAAAAACATGGGTGATTGCAGCAGAGGCGGCTGTTTTAGGTATTTGCTACCATCGGAAGGTATTCGTAATTACCCTCGTTGATGTCAGTACGCTGCTTAAATTGCCAAAGCGTTTATCCAAGGGTTTGGTTTGGGCTTGCTATCCGCGATACAAGATCAGAGGACTAAACCACGCCTTCCCCTTGAAGTGATCATGAAGCATGACGTGTGTATCAGAAGAGGGTGAGCAGAGCGAGATTGCCGACTTGGAACGAGCCAATTACGCGAATACTATCGTCAACGCACAGGTGGAGACACGGCATGTTGTTGGGAAGGGGTTTTGAACAACGTGGCCACTCTGCTCAGGAAGCCGGCGGCCACATATGGTGTCTTGCGTAGCAAGGCTTTACATGCGCTCAAAACCGTTGCCCGTTTATTACACAAAACTCAGTTCGTCCGAAGTTCTGTAATTTGCGCGCAGAGTTAACCCAGCTCATGCTAGAAGCCGATCGGTATGTTCTCCTAGTGTAGGAGCACGATGTCGTATCGTCGGCCGGGGTGAGGGACATCTTCCTGGCGGCGTCATGATGGGCGCGATTTTTAGTCCAGATAATCAACTGCTGGAACATTCCTGCGGCCTTCAATGGGGTCATCTAAACCTCTTGAGGCACATCACAGGTCCTGCAGGTAATCCGCTTCTTCCATGGCTGCTTAAACACTTCTGCGAAACTTTGTTCAGTTGCACCACCATTTGCGCTAAAGCGTTCGCTGAATAACCTCGCCAGATTTCCACGCGATGTTCATCCTTGAAACGCGGGGGTCTGCTAAACCAGGTGGGGCTCTCCCTTAACTGTACCCAGGCGCTCAAATAGTCGTTGCCGCCAAACACTTTGCACTAAAAACCAGCCATCACGCGTTTTTATTAGGTTGTTCGGCACGGCGCGGAGGTTTGTGAAGCGATTGAGTGTTGGCTGTGCGGTTTCAAATCCAATGCCGACTGTTCATCACACGCCATAGTTAAAAGTCAGCGCCGTGCTAAATAAAGCCCGCTTCCACGACTTGCCCCGCGACCGCTTTTTGGCGCTCAACAAGCCCATTGTTGCGTACGCACTCAAGCTAGCTGTCCCAAAAATCGGATGAACGGGGCAATAGCTTTTGGGGCGTTCTGGAGTGCCGGATTAAATACTCAGGCCTGACATCGCCTTGTTCCTACACATCCGATCCCACTCGGTTGCTATAAGGGCACCGGTCCAACAGCGGAATCAGGTCAGGATTAATATCGGGGCGTATGGCGCAAAGGACTTCATAGTGTCAAGGCCCATGCTTTGAGTGTATCGGGCGGTAGATTTTGCGATAACGACATCGGGCCGTGGCTACTAAACATGCGCAACGATCTCCCGGCCTTAGGTTTCATAGGGGTTGAAGTTGTCATGCAAGCTTGTTGCGGCCCATTGCATAACTAAAGCGCCATCCCAGTGTCGCTGATAGGAGATAGAAAGCGGCTTCGCTAGCCCTTCACTATTTCAATACGGTTGACCTCACGCCCGTCTGCAGCAAGCTAGCGCAGAATGGGCCAGCGATTATAGGCGTCCAAATCGAGACCGGATTTCTTTAAAAACACCTTCTGTGGACATGTGTTACTCCCCCCCGGAGCCATTAGAGGCAATTCATAAAGAAAGGGGAGTCTAGCATAGCCATGAGAAACACGGGAGGTGGGAAAGATAGAAGGGGTCACACTGTAAAACAGCGCTAAGGCAGAACAGCACTTTTTGTGAGCATGTTAACAAAAATGCAGCAGAACAGAGCCGCTAATTGCACAGGGTAAAGCTGAGAGGGTCAGTAGGCTTCGCACACAGGTCAGGGTTAGATTCTTTATTTTTCTCAGTTTCTCATAGTAGTTTAGAGTCCGCACCAAATGAGCGCTGACATTACAACACATTCGCCAATATTCAAGGGTATCGTGAGTTGCTTGCCATCCTTCCAAAAGCCATCAGGACGTATGCCTTGTTTGTAAGGGACGGGCAAAGTGTCCAATCCCCACGTGTGAGTCCGATTTGCAAGGTAGCGGGCATCGTTTGGCTGAAGCTCATATAGCGCCGTGGGGTGCTCGTAACTATTAATCCCCTTGTCCTTCCTCTACAATGGATTTGCATTACGCACCTTAACGCTTAGAGGAAGTTCGATCTGTCATACGCCGATCGGCCATCAGCCCTAGTATTTGCCTTATTTCCTTGCCGAGCACACTGTGTTAGCCCCAGGGCGCCCCAGAGGTTCCTATGTTGATTGGCTCGCGCGCAGCACTGGCGGCATTGGCGTTTCTATTATGGGCGTGAAATCTCAGGAGTTATGGGTTTACCAAGCCGCGCAGAATTGGTTAGAACGACCACAGCGAACTCATGAAGGAAATGCTGATATGTTGCGCCACCTTAATTTACGTCCAAACAGATGTAGTACGGGTATTCGTGCCGGCTCTGGCTTTTTCTCTTTCCGTATGGCCAAACTGGTGCCAGAAGGCAAGTCTTGCGGTAGAAATTCACGCAAATTGCTCGCATGATTGAAGAGCGAAAGCGCCAGAGGGCGTGACCAATGATGAGGAATTCGAGGGCGATATTGATGACACGAAGCTGACTTGCCAATACCGTTGATTCTTGTGTTACTCGTCGATGCTTACCATGAGTTTCGATCCTGGGAAAATGATGAACAGCATTGTGAAATGGCTTGAAGCAAGGCGGACAGTTGTGTTGCTAGAGACCGGAAGAAAGATGCGACAGTGCCATGTCGACCGCTGCCATAAGATGTCACAGATCAAGTGAAAGCAGAGATGGGCTGTGTTTGATCTTAAATTGTGAGAGACATTAGATTTTTACCTTGGCAGCACATGATGATTTTCAGCAGCAGTATGGTTTGCTGAACGTTCATCAAAGGTAGATTTATTCTTACGCAAATCCTTGCCGTCTATCCAAGGACTTGGTGTCTGAGCCGATGGCACATCGGCTTTTTTCCATGGCTTTCGATTAAGTCTTTCAACAATCCGCCGTGTGCTCCTCATTGTCACGTCCATCCCCACATGAAATCGATATCGTGTCACCGTGTAATTGCGCAGGGGCCGCACTGATCATGACAAATGTTCAATGAACTTCTCGCGGAAACGTTGCAATTCGAGTCTTCAAGAGTGATGAACCGTTCATTCCGCGCGCAATCTCTAGATAAATAGCTCTGTATTGTTTTCAACGCCGGCAGACCGCCTATAAAACGTTGATAAGAGAGGTTTCGTCTGTGTTACGCACTGCAGGCGCTAGAGTGCAGTGAAGCAGCACGGTTTATAGGCGACAGTAAGCGACTTTTATTAATGAAGAGTTGCGGCATTGTCCTTTACAAAGCTCCTTGGATAGAGAGTAGTATCCGTTTTGGTTTTGGGCACCTGCAATATCACCAAGGCGTACAACGCGGCCGTGACTGGAAGTGTTTGTTGGGAAACAGGCGACAAACACGTCGCTTGCACCTCTTCAATTAGCGCACTTAATATGCCGTTTTTGTCGGGTCTTTTACTCCACACCCAAGCGACGGCTTCAGTGAGGAACATAGCGCGGAGGACTCAAGTAATAACTGTCTATCTGTTCGTCACCACCATAGCTAATAACCAAACTGATTTGCTTTTGGAGGAGCGTTAATTAAAAGTTGACATGCATAGTGCGATGCAACGGGCCGTCAATCCAAGCTTTGCAGCCACTTACGAAAAGTCGACACCGTCGTCTCCGGAGCGCCGACGGCTCTTGGCGGTGGCTGGATCACTAAAACGGTTTTTTCTCAACACGAATGTGATTTGTAGGCATTGTCAAAAATGAGGTCACCTGCACCTTTCATTTTTAAACCGTATTTGTCTGGACTAATCTCGCATTATGGCCTTGATTGTGAAGTCTTGTCGGGCGACAGAGAGTTTCAATGCGATTATGGTCAAATTCAATGTAAGCCCTCTTACATCAAGGTGAACTCATCGACATCGGCGCGAGTAATAAAGCCGCTACGCCTTCGTTGTTCGCGTGTAGCCAGGCCGCTATGTCCGCAAGGAATTAATTCCACACCGCCGCGCCCACTGATGGAGCTTCGCCGCCCGAGTTCCTTTTAATTTGCGGGCTGTTCGCATAGGGAGAGCGCTGAAACGAGGAGGGGTACTGACGAGCGCTAGGCTAACTAAGTAACGCATATTTTCGGTGATTCCAATGCTCTAAGCGAAGCTGGGTTGGGGACGTGATGTTGAGGCGCACTTTCTTAATATGCCGCCTTCTCACGCACGCTTTGCTGGCTCACGGCCGACGATTATTCGCGTCGGTCGACCAAGGGTGCCAGACTTGATATTTCCATCAGGGAAAGGCGGTCTGTGTGACCTTTACCAATGCCCGTGTCATCTGTTACTGTACATCTTACATTTCACTCACAGTAGATATAACCCACCATGCATGTCAGTGAATATTGCAGCCTAATGCAGGCGGGACGCCTGTACTCCTCAAATTGAACTGGGTCGCGGAATGTTGCGTACAGCCTCCGTTTGAGGGAATTGCTTAATGTCAGGAGAAGGAATTAAAACGTGGTTACGGGATATTGTCATTTAATTTGGGAAAAAAGTGGGGAACGCTCTGCCCCTTTTGCGATAGCAAATGACCATCGGTAACGGAAAGCGCTTTTGTTCACTTGAATCCATTCACGGCGGGACAAGTGTCTGGGGCGGACCGAATAGGAGTGCCCTGGCTCTCGAATGACAGTTATTAGGCTTAAAGGCTTGCATAGCTGGTCCGAAACCACTTGTTACCGAAAAACTCGGGGACCGGCAACTTGCTGTATTTGGACGCTATTTGCTTGAGGGTAAGTATAAAAGATTATTTGAAAATTAAGGTTCATATTTATTAGGGCGTTTCTAGAGTGAGGGGCGGACCGTTGGAAAAATTTTCAAGTAGTGGAGCAAGAGTTTTAAACGTTGTTTTGTGGAATTAATTTCACCGTTTATACGTGGGCATATTTCAATACGAGTAAGGAAAGCGGGCCCGGTTGGATTTCCTTTTTTTTAAAAAAAAAAGGGGGGAAAAAAAAAAAAACTTCAGGGGGGCGGGGGGGGGCCCCCCCGGGCCCTTTTTTTTCGTAGATAATCT
>Ga0163217_1094927_pt1 | contig 10641 bp, 10 predicted proteins | sample SynspAceP_FD_185933 | JGI IMG/M metagenome (GOLD analysis project Ga0163217, IMG submission 185933) | Saline lake microbial communities from Ace Lake in Antarctica - Synechococcus sp. Ace-P (PacBio error correction) | ecosystem: Environmental > Aquatic > Non-marine Saline and Alkaline > Saline ... | reverse complement strand
GGCGATGGCATCGGATAGCCTGTCGTCCAACGTCCGCAATGGCATGGGGACTGCGTGGCGATATCGGCCGGTCACGTTTGCACAAGTCAACACCGATAGGTTCGCATGCCCGAGGTGCATGATCTGTTCGTCAAAAAGTGAAATTCGAGCGCATAGAACCGCCAGCCCCGGGCATCGAGACATCGGGCAATAGGCTTGGGATTTTGGTGCCCACGGATCGGCATCCGCGATCAAGGCGGCCAGTTGTTTCGGGTTGTCGAACCGCGGGCTACGGGCCAAAAACGCGCAAGCGCAAAGGCGCGGTTGTCGACCTCGGAGGGGACAAGCGCAGGTGGCTCACGGCAATCACGCGTCAAAGGCGCTGTGGTTAGGTATCGTGGGACGCAAGGCCGCCAGCATCGGCGCGCAGGTTCAGTTCAGCGGCGTCGCCAGGCATCTGCGCGTTCAGCCAAGGTGCTATTAGCGCGCAGGATGGGGTTGATCGACACACTCGCGCAACATCGCGGGTAATCCACATCGGCCACAGCGCCCAATGGTGCGACAGATAGACAAGGGCGAGGGAACAGATTTTTCATATTACAGAATTTCCAGGATAGTGGATCAAAGCTTCTCGTCGCGGGCAGGACATGTCAATGGACGCGGTCCTTGCAGGCTCTGCCTCCTCCGCCTGCCAAAGCACGAGGCCTACAAGCAGAAATAGACCGCGCGCGCCGTCATGCTAGGAGATTGGGTGATGGGCCTGAACAGTTTCGGTCATCCAATCCCCCAAAGCGGGCGGGTGCGCCATTCGGTGACCGGTGCCGCGAGCTCTGGGCGGTGGATCGGCCCAGACTTCACCCATAGTCGTGCGGCGCATGTGGTTAGGGCCAGATCAGCTTGGAAAGCTTTGTTCCGGCTGGTCGTTTCAGACGGTTGGGTGACAAACTGGCGCTGGTGAACACGCGGCGCACCCGTTTCATAAATACTGTTTGCACGCAAACACTTCTTGGCGTTAATCGACGTCACGGCGCGCAGGAACGGCCAGATTGCGGCTGTAAAACGTCACCAGATCAGCCGCTTTGGCGTTCAATATCGAACCCGCGCACTCGCCAGCACGTGGGGGCGCATTCACGCACGCATCCTGAATGGCTGAACATCGGCCGAACGGGTCGCCGAAAATTGGGTTAGAGATTCCGATATCGCGGCAAAGGCGCCTGCTTGATTTGCTCGCGGATCGTGGGCATTTACCCGCTTTGGCCAAGCGGCCAGCATGACAGTTAGTATTCTTGCGACCAGACCAATGTTGGCGCGGCGAAATCCCGTCCCTATCCGCATCATAGGGTCTACCAACGTCCAGAATATCGCCGGCAGGGGATCGCTTCAAGAAGACCCAAGGCCCGATCATCTGCGGTGTCACGCGGGGCGACAGCATCGGTCGGGAATGCAGCGGGCCCATAGCCCAGAATCCGCCGCGGTATAGTCGGGTGCCGCAGCGATAACCGTCTGACCGCCCGACAGCGTCACGGGAAACTCGTATACTCAAGCTTGGCAAACGGTATTCGGCGTTGTGCCCCGATACGGCGAACTCCTGCATCGTGGTGGCCAGTAGGTCGGTTCGGAAGGGTGGCAGATAGCCTTCCGATCTTTTGATATTACCGGCGTCTTCGGTGCCGGAATGGATACGCGCAGAAACATTTGAATGGCGCTGTCTCGGTGCCTTCCGGGCGGTGGCGCCGCCGTCCTTGATGTGGCAGTTTGGCAGGGAATCGCGCATTGAATAACGCGTCTCACCGTCAGGGCCAGTTGGCGACGATGGCGAGATACCCAGAGCTTTCGAAACAGCCCGTTGCCCGCTTGAAGCGTCAGCCGTCCTCGAACGACGTATTCCCTGACGCTTGCGAAAACGCATTCAGCGTTCAGCGCTCGGCGCACGGTGGGCGGCACCGGCGCTGTTCACCTCGAAGGGCTGGGGGCGTTCAAACACTGTCGGGAAAGTGCGGTGTAATCGGCAAACGTGCCGTTTCATCGCGGTACGCGGGTGATATCCAAATGGGGTTCATCAAGCGGCCGGCGTAGAACGGACCGCTCAATTAGGGGCAGGGCACATTACCAAGGGGCCTTGAGGATAAAAGACCGGAGGAAATGCATTTCTGCCTATCTCTAAAATTAGAATGGGATCACCAAGGTGCGCACCGAGGCGGTTAAAAGTCATCGCCGTCTACATCGTAGAGCCGACGCCACCACGAGCGACATATCATTTCTCGAACGTATAGTCTACGTCCACGGTGATCAAATCGTCGGTAACCGTTCGCAGGTGTTGTCGATGCCAGGTATAGCTGGCGATACGCCCACGGCCCCTGAACGGTAAGACCCGCCAAAGTGGCATAGGTGGACTCTTCGCCCGTGCCGGCACCCGTTCGGAAATAGGCAAGTTCGGCGATCAGGTCGGAACCGTTGCCAAAGGTCTTGCGCCATTACCGATCACGGCCCTTTTTCGTTCGGAGCAGATCGCTTTCGCCTGCGGTCAGGAAGCGTGCGCCAACCAATAGGTCGTGTCGCCCATCTCTTGCGTTGTATTGCAGTGCGACGTTATTCAGCTTGCGGTGGGTTGCCGCGCCGCCGTCGGCGTGGTGTTGGCGGCCGCGTTTTGTCCCCAGCGATTCGCTAAAGCAGTGTCGTCAGCATAGAATAGGGCAAAGGACAAAAACCCCGCCCGATGCGCGACAGGCAATGTCAAAGTCGCAACCGATGACTTCGGACAGTTCATAGAGTCTTCGGGCAGCGATGTGCGTAGAACCAGGGGTGCCTCTCCATGCAGCGGCAAAGGTCGGCTGACTTTACGACGCTCAATTCGCTGCGGCCAGATCAAAGCGCAGCCCAGAAAAAAGTCGTTCACTAGAGACCCAGATCGTCGAGATGGCGGGTGTCTGCGGCGTCTGTGGACGCTTTCTAGGGTCGCTCACCGACACAGGGTGATGCTGTTGCAACGCCCGCTTCGAAACGCCAGCGAAAAGGCTTGCGTAGTTATCGGTCAGTTCCGGCTGCGGATCATCGGATTAACCGTTGCAGTCGACGCCGATTCGCATTCACCGCCCCAGACAAAAAGGCCTGTTTCTTGTGCCAAAGGGGAGTTGGCACCGGGTCAGCGCCCAAAGCGCAACGGCGAGCGTTAGTTTCTTCATTGTCGCTTTACTTTTCAGTGGGAGGAGGAGCTACATGAAATCGTGTATTATTCGAAAACCGCTTCCGGGGCTGTCGAGGTGTCGGAGCCTTTCGAATCGCCACATTTATCCACGCCCAAGGTGCGCAACGACGCGTTCGATGGTCTCTGGTCTGGGCGAGGTCAGGCGTTTCACCCCCCCCATAACCAAAGGCTTCGCGCCCTTGTGGCGCGGCCCAATCATCTGGTCATAGACATGCTGCTCTGGCGGCGGTCTTTCAATCTGGCCAAGCTTGCGCATGGTGGTCGACAGGTTCAGTGGCATATTCCGCATCAGAATCGGCGTTTCGGCGGGCGACCAGATCGGACAGTGACGGGCCGTGACCAACGTGCCATCGGTGCGTCGCATAGGCAACCCAAGGTACACGTTTGACATTGCCAACACCGTCGCTATAGTGGGTTGTGAGTGTGTCCGAAGCAGTCATGCTCTTCTTCGGGTCGTTCCGCATCAGACCAAGGCGGCCATCGTTCGCCCGCAAGTTTCGCCGTAAGACAGCGACCCCATACCGGTCAGGGCATCGCGAAATCGCGCCGTTCTTCGTTTCCGGTCAGGTGCTGCGTGCGCACGCCTTCGGCCCATTGTGCGGACCATATACTCCAGATCTGACACGTCAGATCGGCTGCGCCTTATGGAATTGACCGCGGCTGTTTCGCAGTTGTCGTTGGTACAATCATCGGCCCGAGATAATCGGCAGTCCCGCGCACCGGGGACCATGTTCGTGCGTTCAGATCTTGCCCCCACAAGCAAGAACTTCAACCGCGTGATAGCCCGAAGCAACGTTAGCCTCGGTTGCCGTCGGCTTCGATGCAAAGTTCGCGAGGAATTCAGGTGTGATTGTGCTGGGCGTTACCCATGTTCCCGACCAGCGTGAAGGTGGAGGTCGAAAACGAATGACGTTCAAGCGCGCGGCGGCGTTTTTCGTCAGTGGCCCCGCCATAGGGATTGAGTGCACATAGTCGATCAGACCTTCGTCCAGCGGCCAGTCGTTCAGCTTTGCCTTCCCAATCGTCACGATGGGGTGCCGAAAACGGTAGGTTCAAGTCTGCTGGTAGGGCACCCGCGCCGCCAGCAAGCTGTGCGGCGGCTTACATTGTGTCGGCGGACGGCTCTGCATCAGGGGCATCCAACGGCGTCGAACCAGCGCTGGGCGGTGATCGACTGTCGCCGTACGCGCGCTTCGGCGATGTCGGCGTTGTGTCGATCGTCGGCTTTCTCTACGCGAGGGGCGGGGGAGGCCAAGGTCAATGCCAGCCACAGAGGTCATCCAGATGCGGGTCATACGGTCGGTTTCCTTTTGACGGATCCGCGCCTTGCGGATGCTGGGCGACGAAAGCGGATCGGGACGGGCACTGCGGAGGCTGGAAATCATGCGCAGTACCTGAAGGAATATCGCAGGTGGAGGTCAACCGACAAATTTTAGTAACGTTTAAACTTTCCCGCTCACGGTTTTCGGGCATCGCACAAAATATGCGATGGCCCGAGTGGGCCTTAAACACCACACGTGCGCCTTGCGGCAGCGTCGGGTCAGCGGCGTTCAGGGCGGTCAACTGGCAAAGCGGCAGCGGTTTTGTACTTGTGCATATACGCGGAACCGCTCCGCGGCAGGTATAGACTTGATCGTCGATTGACTCTCGCGCGGAATCTGCAAGTGATCACCAAACTCCGCTAGCGCTCGTGTGACTTTATGTTTCTCACTAGACCGCCTGGACGAACGGCGCGCCGCCGCCCTTGTCTGCCGGCTAGGTGAGGAAGAAGGTGCGGAAATTAGGTCGGCAATAGAGGTTGTTCTCAAGCTGCGCAGCGCGGCGGGTGTGACGCCTTGCTTGAACATAAGTGCACAAAGGTTTCGGAGTCCGTGATCGCTGGCTCGCGCCGGTTGATACTGTGGATTATATCTCGCAATGGGCGGCGTCCGATTACAGGGCGACGGACCGGTCACCCAAGTCGATACGGGATCACGGTCGATCATCGGGTTCTCGTTATTATCTCGGATGCGCCGCGCAGTCAAGGGCAGGCCGAAATCAAAGCCAATCGTAGGTCCAGGCCGTCGGAAATGATGCGCAGTCGGACATTGCGCGGGCTTGTACCAACCGCTTTTGCGCGCGTCGGTTTCACCAGCGTTACCTCGGCAGATCCAGTTCGATCGTGCACAGCGTCAGCGTCTCGGGGTGCGTGAAATCGCGAATAGTCACCATGCGCTTGGACGGGGTCGCAAGCCCCACAAAGGCGACCCGTGCGCACCGGTTTCGCCCGCGAAGGTGGCGCGCCACATCAAAACGCGCCGCCCAATGGATCGGCGGCTGGTCCCGGATGCATCTGCGCGCGCACGCAGGTGGGATCCCGTTCGCGCCGAATGCAGGCAACGTGCCTCGGCTGTGGAAGTGTGTCCGTCGGTATGGTGAATGTCGCGGTCACGGCCGCCTCTGGCAGGAATGCTATTATCCGGCTGACTGGCCCCAGCTGCACGCTTGGGCCGCGCGTCCAACGAGGCGTTTGTACAGCGCATATGGCGGCCCCGATGTTGCGCATTATTGCGGCCAAGCGGTAACCGCGTCGGTGCCGCGCGGTTCGGCGAAATTTCTTGCCCCTTCTGTCGACAGCGCCCATTGATCGCGCGGCCGCACACCGATTCTTGTTCAAAGCTGGAGCGGGGGTGGCCCGCAGATCAAAAAGATTCGGCACGGCATTGGGTTGGATGTTGATCCCCCACACCCAAAGGTGGTCAAGGCGGCGGGACTGTTCATATACCGTGCAGGCGCACGCCAAGTTGATGCAGCGAGAGCGCCAGTGCAAGGCCAGGCGATCGCCGCCGCTGCGATCCAGGATTGAGGTTGGGGTCATTGGACAGGCCATTTCGCATAGGGCGGCGTTTGTGCTGCGACGAAACGTCCTTTATCGACTGCTGAAAAATCAATGGAATGTCGCCAAGGAACTGGGGGCTGACCCCCGTCAGGCCGGAGGTGCGAGGCACTGGCAACGGCGCGCGGCCCAAAGGTCGGGGCCAAAAGCCGCGCCGCGTACGCGATTCGAGGTGGCCTGTTCAGCAATGCAACGTCCGAACTTTTGAGGAAATAATCCAGCCAAAGATATCTCGAGTTCGGGCAAGCTGGCGATATTGCCGTTGGAGGGCCATCAAGATGCGTGGTCAATTGGCGACCTCGTTATCGCGCGCAATGGGCCCAGATCTCGAAACCCCAAGACCGGCAGTGCGGCGATCTGTGCAGGATTCTGCGGGCTTCGGTAGGTTGTCATTGATATCTTGCGGAAGTGGCCTTCCCATGAGGCCAGCGCGTGTTCGGCCAGGCACGTTGCCGCTGCTCTAGCATCTCGAGGACCGCGCGCAGGATACGCTCGATTCCGTAGCTCAGTTTCATTGTGCATCACGCGTTCTCCCTACATTTCCAAAAGATCGTATTCTGGACCTTTTGGTAGTTGGCTGTCGCTTTCTTACGGCAGAGAACTGTGCTCTGAAGCGATCCATAACCGACGATTCGTCTGTCTACCTCAACGCAACAGCCTTCCGGCACAGATACGCGGGTTTGATATTGCTCTCCACGGTTATCGAACATTCGGTTTTTGCCAGGAAATGTTTGATATCATTTGCAAAAAGCCTGGGATCGGCGGCGCGCATCCGCTTTACGGTGATGACACAAAAGTGCCACCGCCGGATAGGGACATCAGGAACTGGCACCCGTTCGAGGCGTGTCGGAAATTAATCTCTCCGACGTCCGCTGACATGCTTGCGAATTCGGCGAGTTCACAATGTTTTCCGTGAATGATTCGACACTCGCGGATGTATTAAGGCAAAGCAGATCGAACGCCGAACAGATCGCTCACGCAGACAAGCTGCCGTGCACGAGTTTTCAAGCGCCATGAATTCGATGAGGTTATTCACATCGTGAGATCGCCATCGTTCGTGCAGCTGCACCGCACGCTCGCTTGCCGTCTGTGATGGTGATGCTTTGGCGCGAAAAATCTTGCTGGTGGCGCAGTGGCCAACCCATCGACGCGCGTTCACCGAGCATAGGCGCGACCTTAAGCTCGGTATCTCGATGGTATTGGTCACCATAGTCCGTTGCACCGGCAGAGAAGGCAGCGTCTTATATAAGACTTTCGGACATCGCGGTCACAGCAATCAAGAGCGGCGCTCGATATATTTGCTTAATCGAACGGAACCTGGCTGGCCAGCTGGATACCGTCGGTAACAGGCAATCTGATATCAAGCAGGAAGATGTCGAACGGAGCGCGGGGCGTTATCTTTGATCACCTGCAGGGCTTCGGCAAGCGCCATTCGCAGTGACCAGCGTATGATCGTCATGCCTTCAATGAAATGCGACCAAGAAGCTTAGGATCGATTGGGTCGTCACTACCGCAAGAATGTTTCATTTGTTTCCTATACTCAAGCCTGAATTGCCTGAGGGTTTACCTCAATCACTTTGCATTCCTTGAGCGTACGAGCGCGGAAGTTGGTCGTGCGGTATTGTCGCGGATTCGGGCCATTATTGCTGGCAGGCGTTGTGCGGAAAGAATCTAAAAAAATTGCCTCTGTTGAAACTGGTTTGAAACGTTGCTTAGGTTGATTGGTGTGACCCAATCGTGCAGACGCCCCAAAGGCGCTCGATTGGGTTAAGATGGCGGGCAATGCTGCAAGAAATGCAATTCACCCGGGCGTTCTGACTGGGCTGTTCGAGGCCTGGCTGAAGTTATCTTGGCATGATGATAGCGGGCTAATTGTCGAGCAAAGACATAGATGGTCGGCAATGGTTTGGTTGTTGCGCTCCAAACTTTGCAGCAATCTGTTTGGTTGTTCTTGGCCATTGATCTTTCGCCTTCACAAAGGTGAACTGGAAGGTCTTCAAGGTCCAACGCGCCCTGAATGTTGGCGCTTGCGGCCTGATGTCGCCTTCAAGCGTCTTTTTGTCCTTGGGGAAACCAAGCCATGGCGGGGCGGCTCTGTGTTCGGGGTGGACAGCGTACGAAAAGGACAACCATTTCTCATTCTGCGGCCAACCCGTCATAAGGGCCTCATATTGGGCCAATAATAACGCAGCATGTTTGCTTCATCGGCCTGTGCAGAGCATTGTGGTTCTTTATACGCGAACCCGGCGGCGCTCAGCTTGGCGGTACCTGAGGGGACTGTAGCTCTGGTCGCCAACTCGCCAAGAACATAGGCACAGACTCATTTACGTTCCGTCCGGAGTTCGGTGAAATGGGCTTTCAAAAACCCGTTCTTTGCTCCACGATAAATGTCCCTGTCGCTGGCTGTTAGTCCTTCAAACCAAAAAAATGACAACCCGCTTCCGGCAAAAGGCAAACTGCCATTCGGTCAGAAACCGTGGACCCGATATCCAAAATCCGGCAAAAACCGTTCGGCGTCTTCGTCTGGTCCAGAAGACAGGAACGCTTCGCGCAACGTTTCCAACAAGGGCATTCAACTTTGCGCGGCGCAAAAGCGCTTACAGCGCTATTGCGCTTGGCTCGATCGGATAAGGTGACTGGTTTTGTGTCCTTTGCTCTACTCTCAAACAATAGAGACCGCTCGCGCCTGTGGCCATTGCGGGCGAAGTGAACCATCGCAACGCAGGAAATTCATCAGGGCATTCAGGCGTAGAGAATAAACTACTTTTCCCGCAACCAGCTCCGGTATGGCTGTTTTCTGTTGCTTTCTAATCTGATGGCGAAACTGTCATAATTGGGGCGATCTCGTTTAAATACTTTAGGATTAATCCATTCAATCTCCTTTTTATATTTATAAGGCGATGCAGCATGGATGGAAAACGCGTATTGCGCCGGGGGAAACACACCGAGGGCCCAGTATCGGTCTGGCGTCAAAAGGGGAATCGGCAAACGGTATCACAACGTAAGCGTGAATCACCTATCACGACAACCCTGCCGGAATTGACGGGCATCGGATGCGGGCTCACGTTTTTTTTGTAGGAGATAAGTCGGAATTGACACTTGGAGCGATATGCATCAGTGCGCTATATAATAAGGTAAACATTATTATAAGCGTACACAAGCATAGCGTTTACACCAAACCCGCATAGCTTTGGTTTTTCTTATCAGCGACCCTAGGTCGTCTTACAGGGCGTGTTCGGCGTGAGATTACGCAGCATGAATTGGCGGTTACGGCTGACAGAGGCCGGAGTTGCTGGCGCATATGGCGCAGGTGTGGTGCTAGCGAAAGCATATGCTGGCAGAAAGTCTGGGCGGAATGACCCCCGATGAGCGCTCACAGGGTTTCTGGACGACTGAGGGCCGCAGAGCTGATTGCCCCCGCACGCTGATCCCAACGGACCGCCGTGCCAAGATTGCGTCGCTCACCCCGCAGGCAATGACGTCCTTGTCGCAAATCGCACGGCATTGGCGAGGCAGCGTAGAGGCCATCATCTCGGACGGCGGCTGACCCAAGAACAATGGCAGACCTTTCGTCAACCGCGCTGACCCTGCGGCAAAATCTGCCCGCGTTGCGCGGGGTTTCTTTGCAAGACCGAGGGCGGAAAATGGACATTCCCCTTTATGTCGGAACGAGGCGTCAGCGATGATGGCGCCTGTGGTGGCAATCGGGCCTGTGTCGATGGCGCTATATCACGCCAGCGGATGACAGAGCTGCGATGCGCGGTGGTTCGAAGGACGACGGAATTCCGCAATCAAGCTAACGTTGACCCTGTAATTTCGCGGGTTTCGCCTGTGCGCAATTGATCGCAGGGCCGCTGTCAGATGCGCTTGGTCGAGCCCGTTACGATTGCGTTTATGGCGGCTTTAATTGTGTGGGCCAGTGTCGCGGGGGACCCTGTTCCACACGGTGCGAGTTTTGATGGGCGCGCGCTATCTTGCAGGGGATCGCGTGTCGGCGGGACTCGACGATTTCCCACGGGCATTGCGTGCGTGATTTGTTCACCGGACGACTCCTCGCGGATCAATGCAACCTGTACGGCATTCTTCCTAGCACTTGGGCCGGCGGGCTGGCACACGATCGGCGGTCTGATTTGTTGCCCCTATTCGAATAGAGAGTCGGAATTTTTCAATGCCTAATATGGCACACACCTATCGGTATTTCATGTGAAATTTGGGATAGGCGTGTTCCTCGAATGAAGGAACCAGTGACCCAGCTGACCCAGTCACGGCTTTGAGAATATATAACCAGGCGATCGAGACGGAAACCTAAAAGTCCTTGCTTGGGCCAATTCCCGCTGTTTTATTGACGGGGCCGCCCTTGGGTCAATGGCGGGGGCTCTTTGGCGCGCTGTAATATGCGCAGGCGGGAACATTTCTTTGCCGTTTATCCTGATGACGAGGGTCGGGGCCTGACACCGGGCGCGGCAGTTTCGGGGGCCTTCTATGCTGCGCAAATTCGGGGTGCAAGCTTTTTTGGCGGGGTCGCCTTTTGGTTTTTGCCGCCAGTTTGTGGAGCCGTTTTTTCTCATCCTTCCGTGGTATC
>Ga0163217_1050685_pt1 | contig 10641 bp, 12 predicted proteins | sample SynspAceP_FD_185933 | JGI IMG/M metagenome (GOLD analysis project Ga0163217, IMG submission 185933) | Saline lake microbial communities from Ace Lake in Antarctica - Synechococcus sp. Ace-P (PacBio error correction) | ecosystem: Environmental > Aquatic > Non-marine Saline and Alkaline > Saline ... | reverse complement strand
TGTTGCTGACTAACCCCCCGCCCGTCCGCACCGGAAGGGTTTTTTTTTGTCTCAGAACTGACGGGATTTTTGTACACGTCTACGAGAAATGGCGACTGGTCCTGGGACAAAACCAGCGGTTTGCTGGGTTTCGAGATTTGTTTTCGGGGGCAATTCAGGGCGATGACACGCTTCATCGGCCCGTAATGACTATGTAGAACCCCCGATTGTGTCTGACCCCACCGGGGCGTTTCGACCAGGGACATGTTGATTAGGCCCCGTTTCATAGAGGCTGCCGCCAGCTCGATCCAACCGCCCCTTTTACGCCATTGCTGGCAGACCCTGTCGAACACACGCCCTATGCTCTGCCCGATACTCTCCCGTGGACTGAGGTCACCGATCAGGGAAGCTATGCGAACGAGGCACCTGGTGCTATGCCGCTATTTCCGACTGGCGGCGTGGGCCGCTTCTTCGAACAGATCAGGGATGAGCCGCTTAGCTACGGACCAGGACACTGTTCGTCATCGTCGGCGACCACGGTTTTTTGGTACCCCGCAGGCCCAGCTGACTGAATGGATCTCTGCGCTTCCACGTACCTTTGCTGGGCGATTGCTCCCGGGCATGTCGAGCGCTTTGGCGAAAAGGAACAAACGTTGTCGGCCACCCAAGTAATAAGATATCGTACCTACCATCATGGGCGACTGGTGGCGAGGTTCGAACACCAATGCTGGGGCCCGATTCACTTAGCCTTCCAGCAGACGATCAAGGTTATGGGTGTGATCAAGGGCCCATCCGCCGGGTGGCGGCCAGGGACCGGGGGCATTCATCCGCGGAGATAGATAACGTTCTGATTCACGCCGCGCGACTAAGAACCCAGGGCTTTACCAGTATCAATTAGGCGCCGAGCCGAAAGGCCATTGCTGCACCCCAGCGGTGCCAAAGCCAAAGCACTTGCAAGAGGAGCTTGAGGGCCTATGTGCCAAGCTGGGCAACACTAGGCCCTGTTAGAATGGATAAGAGCTGTGAGCCGGTTGAGGTTACTGGCAAAAAGCACACAGCCGATATAGCTCAACCGAGGCGACGGTGGCCCTAGCGAATGACTTCTTTCATGGATCTGCCTCGCAGGACACGTTTCATCCTCCATAACGTGCAGGAAAAAGCATCGGAACACCAGAGACACTGCTTCCTCGTGAACCCTGGAATAAAGGCAAGCTTGGTCGGGGGCGAGAAAAGTCACCGGTGTCGGCCTCAGAGATATTGGTCGCCATTCGAGGTAAGGCCTCAGATTCGGAGAAAACCCGAGATCTAGCTCTTTTCAATTGCTGGCCCATCGACAGCAAGTTTGCGGGGCCTTGTGATTTGACCGATTCTCCAGGGTCCGGCGACATAGCCCATGGTATTGCAAGTGCCCCCGGGGCCATTTTTGAGTGCCTAGCAGAAAAAAACTCATCGGCCAGTCAGTTTGAAATCTCACCGTGACCACAACCCGGGGCTGCGCTTGAGGCCTGGATACATCAAGCCCAGCGCTGGCGAAATGAGGGATGTTCCTGTGTGTTTTACTAGCAGGAGTCCTGCGACAGGTCAGATTCATCTCTCCACTAGGACAAATTATGCTTCGCGAGTCGTCAAGGCGCTTGGGGTAACTTCTATTGAGAGATCTTACGATCCCGCCATGTTACGGGCACCCACACGCTTCGAGAGGCGCGACCAAACGGTGCACTTGCATCTACCGTAGGAGCCAAGAATTCCTTAAGGCATGCAGCTTTTTAACTCGGCCGCCGCCACCAAGCTGGAAAGGCACGGTTCGCTATCTGGGAATCGAAGTGGGAGACGCTCTTGATATGCAGATCATACTGTAGTTTGATTCAGCAAATAGCGGCTCGGCTAAAAGCCAGGTCGGTGCTTATCCCGCCAGAAGCCGCCGGTGAGTTGAGCGCGGGTCCTGCTTTTGGCCGAAAGCGGGTCTTTTGTAGAGCACCAGATTCAATAAGCCTCCCACCTGTCTAGCCAGTCAACTTACACCTGGAGCGGTGCAGAGCGCTCATTCCAGCCTTAGTGGTATAACTGGGGTCTCTTTCAATTCTCGCTTCATTGCCCTCCATCCAGGGCGTGAATCTCGGTACCGGGGGGGCGCAACGTTTCCCCTGCCCCACGGCTATTATCTCTGCGCCTATACGGGTAGCGCGTGCGGGTTCTGCATTTCCATTAAATTTAAATCGTCTGTAAACTGTCCCGGTGGCTGTCGTACCATTCCTAGGGAGCATTGATTCTCTGCCTTAGCATAGGCGTGGCAGGCCTCGCAGGAAATGGAACGTCCAACGCTTTTGCTCGAGTGCGGGCACGGCCGGTATAGCCGGATCTTAGCCGCGCTATCGTGCGGTAGGGATATGGCATCAGCAGACGATTGCCTTTGGCGAACTTGGGCCTCCTCGGGGATTGAAACATCCCGGTGCGAATCGCTACCGGATTACGTTTACATAGTGAGCCTGCGCTCTTGAGCTTTTACAAGCACGGACAAGCGTATTGTTAGCGGACCGCCTCTTCTGATTGGCTCGATCTCGTATAGCCGCTGACCGAAGCCGGCTGCTGCAGTATTCTCCTGCTTTTGGCGGGGCGGCCTCCTCCAACGCGAGGGACATGGCGTACCCGTTAGGCTCTCTGGCCGTCTTCTCGATCACCACGGAGAATTGCTTTCGCAGCGACCAGGCATCTGGCCTGAAGCAAGATCCCACGCAGTCTTGATTTCGCATTGTCCGTTACCAAGAATGCTCGTGTCATTGCTTCTCGGACCCTACGCCCCATTCCTCGCCATTACTGGCGGTTTACCCTTCGAGCAGTCTGTCTCGCCGCTCTAGGAATCACAGATATCCAGCACGCCGGCCAATTAGTGTTTTCTCCAGCGGGCTCGGCCACCAGCATATCGCGCGCACAACTTTTGCCTACATACCCAGTGCGAGGATAGCTCCAGCTTACCAATAACCATGCTTTTAAATTGCTATGCGTTGAACATGTGTTAGTTTGCATAAATCAACCACTATGGGAAATTGACTTGCCCCCCCCCAATGCAGGCTTATAGATCCTTAGAACGGGACGGGAATTTATCCATTCCACGTGGTTGATCAGAACGGCTTACCGCACCAGAGCTCCCACTTCTTATGCGGTTCGCAGGTTGCTCCTAGAATATCATTCATCACGCACGGCTTCGGGCATATGTCAAAGAGGTGGTTGCCTTTGCATCCTGGATTTGGGCTGTGCATCCCGTCGTAATCCGACAGAACTGGCAATTTTGTTAGGCGCCCCGGAAACAAGTGCGAGCTCTCTAGCTTTCTTTTTCCACATCAGAACATGAAGTGCGTGTTGGCATTAGGCAAAGACGCAGGCTTGGGTTGAGACAACGCACGTTAATTGAGAGAACGACCTGGGAGACCGCGTAAGACGCCTGGTAGGAGCGGTTGCTAGCTGCGCTCGACCTCAGATCCTAGTGTGTACGGGCAGACCTTTAACGCTTGTGTGGCCGCTCAACTCATTGACGGACAACCGGATGGACGCTGACGGAGCCGGCAAAGGGTTTGAGAAAGACGCGGCGGAACGCTTAGTCACGCGCATATCCAAAACCAACATGGTCGGGGAATTCGCATGCCCTGTGAAAGTGGAGTGATTTAGTACGTGAGGTTCGGTTGTCCGCAGGCCGGTACTTTCGGGGATTGCGCGGGACAAATGGTTTACCGAGGAGTTCTCGATGATCCATCGTTTGATGAAACCGCGGCGTCGTTGACCAGCCGGAGGAACCAGTGGCTGGTCGATGCGCAGAGATGGCTTTGGTTCGGGTACTCTTGACTTACCGGATTGTGCGGCTTGACACGAAGCCTGTCACCTCACTTATGGCGGAACTGGTTCCATAGCCGTTTCATGAAGGATATTGGGTTTCCGATTTAAAACAAAGGCAGTCACCGGACGTCGTTACCAAAACGGGTTGTTTATACGACAAGAACCGCACGGTCAAGGTCCTTCAGCGATACGTGGATGAGCAGCTCGAGAATGCTCGTTCGATTGCCGCCTAATCAGTGCAGCTTGGCCGCTTTCGCTATAGACTGCCGACAGGAGCTTCCTTACGTGCACAATTGTGCCATTTGTTCCTGTACGCAGCGAGGCACAACCAGTGGACCCGAAGTTATCTACTTTCGTGGCGTGTCATTTTACTGGGTTTCTGCCGGCGCATTGACTGTCTTTCGTCAGGTGCGTCCTGCAGCTGCGATGCCACCAGGTACGCCACTGGTTTCGTGATATGGCCCGTTCAATGATGTCCAACAAAAACGCTCACGTTCTGAAGAAGACTTCAAGAACTTTCGCGCGGCCGCCGCCCCATACGTGAACTCATTGGCGTGGAAGACTGATATTGTTTACCGGACCTATGACCAGGCCATCAGGACGGGCAAAATCTGCCAGAAGCTTGCTCACCACATCCATTCCGGAGGGAGCAAGACACAGCGCTGCCCTGGCTCGCAAAAAGAAACAGTCCGCCACCAAAGGGGACCGCCTGAAAACGCCAGCCAGCAGGATGCTTGGAGGAGATGCTAGGGCCATGATTTAGCACCGCAGGGGTCAAGTCCGGTTTGATCTATTCACGGGGACAACGCTCCATAAATGCCCGAGCTTGAGCGAAGGCCGCCAGATTGATTTGCGCGTTCTTTCAACCGTTGACGTTGTGGCGGTGACCAGGCTATGACCGAAAGGACCATTCAATGGGCTTTTACAGCCGCGTTGTCGGCGAGCTTGTGGAGGAGTTCTGAAATGCGCTTGGGTAGACGATCTCACGCAGGCCTACGTACGGTGGGGTACGCGATTTTCCAGGGACCTTCGATTCGTTTCATTTCGGGTCTCGCACCAAGAAAAAGCGAGCAGGTTCATGTGCGCTTGCATTTGCCTACTGCGTCCCTTGTTATCGAAGCAATATTGCGCATCGAGAAGGCGAGGAAGGATTCATCACATTACCAAGGTGAGGTCCCATCACGGGTAGACTAGACGCATCGTTGAAAGAGGAGAGGAGATAACCGCGGGAGCCACGAAAAATTGAGCCAGATCTCATAGGAAATGCCTAGAAGGGGTCGGTGTGACTGTCGGGAAGCTCCGCAAATGCTACTCGGCCAATATCGAAGGCGCTTGAGATCATTGTGCGAAAACTCACGCTACTCGATCAGGAAGAGAATAACCGAATCAGGGCAGAATGGGTCGTCAAGCCAGCTTGGGATCCGTTCAAAGCTGGGTCCCGATACTTGAGAAGAATCTCGGAGTGTATCGTCATTAGCGAGTAAGTCTCCGTAGTGCCTCGGGCAACCACTACGGTAGCGGAGCTTGCAGATGAACTCCTCAGCACCCAGGTGGAAACCGGAAGAAGGTTATGAAGGTTGGCGCTGAGATTACAATACTTTGCCAGAATTTCTTCTCCGGCCTTCGAATACTCGCCGATGCCAGGATAAATATGTGCCTGACCTCGACCTGAACGCAGGCCTTGACTAGACTACCTTGGCACGCGGAGTGGGGGAAGGACCGGGTGGCCTCTTACAGGCGATGTGGTTGTGTTGCGAGAGCCGGGACATATACAGGCTCCACGGTAACTCTAAGCTGGAATCAGGCGTTGGGAAAGCGGAACGGGACATCGAGCCCGCCCTCTGGCGCGTGTGGAAGGGGAAATCACCCTAGGGCAATGGTCGTTGCTAGAGAGGTGTCATCCTCGCGTTCTGCATAAGCTTACCGTCCTGAACTCGTTCCTATGAGTCCGCCGGAGATGCCGGACCGCTCATTCAATCAAACCCCAACACGCGTACTGATCTATAGCGAGGTTCTCGCAGCCGAAACTACCGTGACGTGCGCCTTTTTTGTGATGCCTTTCGCCGATGGGCAATCGGGCGAAATGACACGTGTTCTTTGCCAGGCATGGCAAGAATCTTTGAGCAATTACAGCTTCTCGACCATCGACGCGTTGGAGGACGAGTTGAATTTTTATCAGGAAAGTACCACGTGGACTCGTACTCCCGGAAGAGACTTCGTCAAAAACGCGGTCGATTCCTTCCAGACTTATTTTCCGCTTGCTACGCAAACAGGAAGACTATACCCGAAGCTTGACGCCCCGAACACGACCAAAGCGTAGCGCAGGTCCTTACCTGCTCGAAAAGGCTTGTTAGGGGAGGATGGATACATTAAATTGGCAAACTCGCTCAACATTCACGGAGATAGCAAACCGAGAGCGGATTCAGAGTAAACCGCGCCGCAAAGAAGCTACGCGTGCGAAGTAGTTTGCCATGACAAAATTTTAATCGTTTTTTGCGGCGCCGGATATGGGACTGGCTGCCAGGAAGCGAGGCAAAATACACAGATAGAGCGCCTTACATGAGGCAGCCTAATTCAACCAATGCAATTGGCATCATGAAAAGCAGGAGGCAGGCCTTCTCGGCTAAACTCTTCGAATAACGGATGAGACAGCAAATTCGCGCTTTCAGTAATGCTCGAAAAGGTGATAAAGCAGCATTTCTAAGCTGTGGAACTCGACGCACGCGGCCGTACCGCGTCACGAAGCCTTTATACAGAAGAGTTGTCTATTATGCGTCGGGACCAGCATAAAAGGAACACATCGTTCATTGGGATTAGGGGCGCTTTTTAGCTTGAGCTACGGAGGGAGCGCCATTCCTCCGAAGAAAGATTGCTCGGCGAGATGGTCTGCGTCCTACCATGGGTTTGTTGAGAACTGCTAGAGGCGCGGGGCATTGGCTATCAAAATAAGCGCCGGAGTTCATGAAGAGGGGAAGGCTATCCGCAGAAAACGTTCCTACTTTCTCCTCAATCAATGTGGATCTCTTCGGACATCCAAATGGCTGGATACGGATTATCGAAAGACCTAGGCATGCTATTTCTCCCGGTCGACGGCCTTATCTGGCCGCCTTGGTTAGGACATTGCCGCGATCCCCAAATTATGACCCAAGACCGGAGCCCGGTATGAAACGAAATTCTGCAGATTCGGCCTGACGCCGGAATATCATCCCGCGTTCCCTTCCCGATGATCGTGAAGCCATCGCCTTTCCGGGCCATTCCCAAAGGTCGTAAAGCGGAGGAGCCTTACTTATAAGGACGAGCGCTGCATGAAGGCCCTGCATGGCTTGGTGGGGTCTTTTTCAGCGGACCGACGAACAGAAACCTTGGCGTTGTACCTCCCAATCGGACAGGCGTGTGACAGTGCATAGAAATCCAGAGCTCTGCACCTTATTCTGGAAGCAAGCACTGGGTCGACACTTAAATTCAATGGGGCATGTGAATCGCGAAAGCCATGTGCATATGCTCCATGGCATTCCACGTTACAGACGCAGCGGGCAACTCTGTCCCGCCTGAGTTCTCACCTCTTACGCCATGGCTTTTGCCACAGAGATGCGGGCGCTGGATACGCCGATTGACGTGATCGCATTACTCATGAAAGCAGCGGGATGTCAAGAGGGCGCTCACCGAATACGACTCGCAGCCGACGCCTGGCCAAACTGGTGGAGCTAACAGCCAAAAAATCTTTGAAAGCGCGAGTGACCTGGGTCGCGCACACATACCGACTCTTCGGCGCACGTTAAGCGGGCAAATTGAAGCCAGCGCAAGATGTCATGGTGGTAGCACTGATCCCGGTTATGGGTGGCCGCATGTACTTGTATAAAATCAAAGTAAGTGTCCTTGCAAAAGTTTGCCTGTTAATTCGGCTGTGGCGGGTAACGCGCGTCTGATTGGCACAAGCGAGATACAGGTAGTGGCGTACCGGCAAGCCCTACGTGACGATGGCAGCGATGGCGAAGGACGCAGGAAAAGCCGCCCAAACAAGGCGAAGCACCCAAAGAAGTAATGAGAACCTACTGGGGGCGGCTTGTGAAGAAGTACGGGCGCCGGGAAGCCCAAGAAATCCCACAAGCTGCGATGATGTTACTGGCGGAGATGAAACTGCTGGAGGAAACAGGACCAGGCAAGCGGGCAGCGCCTGTGGCCTTGACGATCAAGGAGGGTAAACCCGTGGCAGAGCTAAGCAGCTCAAAGTCAAACCGTCGCTCCCACCGGGAAGCTCGCTTGCAGGTTTGAGACGCAGCCACCAAACAACGGCCGTAATCAAAGCACTGAAGCGTTACGGCGCAGCGATCAAGACATTACATGGAGGGCGAATGGGTAGGCCCGCGTCACTCTTTGGGCGAATACGCCAAGAGCAACACGGGTGACTCTCGGCGGAACTGGTACAAATTTTGATGCGCATACTGCTGAATCCACCAGTTTTTGCGCAACCCTGTATGGTGTCGCAGACTCTACGAAGGAAGCCGCTAAGCCTTTGTACGACGGCGGCGCGTTTTGTAAAACGATGCTGGCCACAGGTGGAATACCCGGACCAACGGCGCTTGAAAGTGCGGCGTTTACACTACTTGCTTGCGTATGACCAAAGCGGAATTGGCCGCGCAGAGTCATCGAGGTGGAGAGGGAACTGGCTCGTTCAGAGAAAGAGCAAACAACCTGCTCCGTGAGAAAGTGCTCTTGAAGCTTAGGGCCGCTGATTTAGCTAATTAACGCCCCTCGGGGGGACGCCCTGACGCAAGTAGGGCCGTCCAGAAGACATTCGCCCACTGGTTGCAGATCGGATGAGAGGACTCTTTATTTCCAACTCAAAACAGGGAAGTGTTTTCCGTGTTCTTGTTTGCGATTCGCACCAGCATCAGCATCACCGGCACCTCTACCAAACCCCGACAACCAGTAGCCAAAACGCCCGCGCCGGATTGCAGGCCAAACAATGCCTATTGGCGGCCGCCACGGCCGAGCTCAAAGGAAATTACTGGCACCGATCATGGCTGCGGGGAGCCGCCCACGCTGTTGTGGCACACGCGCAAGCTTTGGCCCCATCCATAAGCGATTGGGAGAAGACAGGAACGTTTGTATCGTCAGCTGGTATGGCAATGAAAGGACATAAAATGTGTAAGGGCGTTGTTCAGGATAACCTCACCCTGAAACGCGAAGAGAGGCTCAGGACGAGGGTAATGATCAGCCCGATTAGGCGTCACCGGCCGCCACTCGTTTCGAATGGAAACACATATATGATCGAAACGCGAGCTCGATGGTGATCCCTGTGTCGCGGCAACCAGTGCCCGGCGCGTAAGATAACGGCAGTCGGAGTGGGATCACAGCATATTACCATGCACGACCGAAAAGCACTGACGGCCTGTCAAACGCAAGGGACTGGATATCGGAGTATACCCAACAGCAGCAGGAAACGATAGGCGCGAAGGCCACGAGCTATTGATCAGAATCATTAACGGCGAGCCTGCAACCGAAAGCGTATAGCCGCATCCCCCTTGAGTGAGGATAGCTCCAGACAAACACCATTCGCCGTGCATGGCGCGGCCCCCCCAGCAGGATGGCGCCATTCGACGATACCTGGGCTTGCCAGCTCATCAGGAGTTAATCAGTGGAGCGCAAACCACGACCGTGATGAAGAACAGGCGATTTGACGGAACATGCGTATTGAACGGGCTTGCATCAGCGCAAGGTAACGAGCCGATGGTGATGCAACCAGCCCTTAGGCTGTCTGCCCACCCCGGCATGACCCGCGCTTGAACCGAACAACTGTGCGCCATCATCGGGAACAGATCATTGGCCCGAGGATCAGGGATCGCGACCGGAATGGACACTGTGCATCTATTCGAAAAGCGCGGATAGCTGTATTCCGGGCCAATACCGGCTGGTGAGACCTGCCCCAGCGCTGACACCGGGGCCACAATGGGCCAATGGCGACCCAGATTCGTTAGAGTAAGCGCTCAAAGAAGAGCCCTGCTTTCAGGCGTTAAGGATTGTTCGATGTTACGGTTTGATACCCCGGTATTCCACGGAATGGCTCCTCAGATAGCTCGTTGATTAAACCCGCTTCGGATAGCTCTTTCGCTGCGCTTTCTTTTGCGCTCGAGTTAGCGATCGGTCAGGTAGGCACAGTTGCTCAGAGAATCTCGTACCAGCAAGGTTGAGATTTCGATAAAACAATTCATTCCAATGTACGTCGACAGATCCCGGTCGATAGCAACGGTGAGGCTTCATCCGGATCGATAATGTCATTCAAAACACTCCAGATTGACGCTTTAGGTACCCGATGTTTGTTGGGATGAGTCACCATCCGCATCCAGCGTTCCCAGCACCCGCCAACTGCGTTCGACGGGACATTTAGACGATTGCGGGACCCGCCGGAGACCTGCCATCCCCCCCACCGCGAGCGCTTGCCCTGTTGGGGTGAAGGGCGTACAGCCAACATTCGCGATAACGGATCCAGTCAATTGGTTTCTTCATGGATGCCGGTCATGGCCCGTGCCCCGCTCCGGTGAGCACCGGAACTCCATTGCCTTTCAGACCACTGCGCCAGATGTCCCGTAAACTCTGTTACTTTCGGATGCGACGCCCTCGGCATCGGGGCAGTGGCAAACCCGCGCGGGTTGAAGATACGGGTCTCGGCGCCGCATCGCCTGTACGCACCTTGCAGCAATTCTTCAACGAACCGGCGACTAACCAAGACCGAGCTCTCAGTGACCCGAAGCTACACAACAGAATGCAGCGGGCCGATCCGCGGCAGAGGGCCGGGCTGCGAATACAGGGTGCCTGCTGGAGGGCGCCTCGGAA
>Ga0163217_1061449_pt1 | contig 10642 bp, 15 predicted proteins | sample SynspAceP_FD_185933 | JGI IMG/M metagenome (GOLD analysis project Ga0163217, IMG submission 185933) | Saline lake microbial communities from Ace Lake in Antarctica - Synechococcus sp. Ace-P (PacBio error correction) | ecosystem: Environmental > Aquatic > Non-marine Saline and Alkaline > Saline ... | reverse complement strand
ATCCGCCGCCAAACTTGCCTGCGGTAAGCCATTGCGCCTTCAACAAAAAATCCACCCGCACTGCTCCAGGGGGCATCCAGCCCGGCCAGGCTGTTAGACTTCAGGCCCTGCTCACCGACCTGCAGCCAGAGCGCACAGACTGCGCCGCCCTGGTTGGCGCCAGGGCAAAGCCCAGGCTGCTTTGCCAATGCATTCAGCCGCAGGCGCATAGGTCTCATGCAAGCCAGGTCACCGCAATGCTGTTCTCGGAAATGGGGTTCAGACATTGGTTTAATTGGTCGAGCCGGAAGAGGAGAAAGGATCAATGCAAACAGATCGCATACCAAAGATGCCTCGGATTCGTCGTTGGACGGAATGTTGGCAGTAAACTGGTAGCTCGGACATGGCCTGATCTGGAGCGCCAAAAACCGGGCTCCTGGCTTTCGCGGCGTTGCACCCGGGAATGTACTTTCGCGCGTGGCGCTGGTGCGCGGCACCGCGCGAAGGAACCAGTGACCGTACAGCTCGACCGAGCGCGGCCGAGGCCTCTGCCGCGCGCCACAGGTTCACTGTTGCCGCAGGGGACAATGAAGCGAAGTGCTGGCGCTCGCGCGAGCGCAGTGAATGCCGAATTAAACCATCCAGACGCATCGAAGAAACCCGTGGGAACAGGACTGCAGATTAGCCTGAGCCAGTTAAAAGCAAAACCCCAACGACGAAACTGAATGCGCTATGGCTGCTGTTTGGGTGTAAGCGACCTTGTTTCACGCAGCATACACCGGCTGGCGCATCGGCCGCGTCCAGTACCTCGCCAGCCAGCCAGTGCGGCAACGCCAGGACTCAGCAGGTGCGGGCATTCGGGCAGCATCTCCGGCCAGGGCAGCTGTGACCTGGACGGGCCAGACGGTCAGCGTACTGCCAACGCGTTGCCTGCACCCTGGGGCCGCGCCGAAAACCTGGAAGGCCACGGCGACCGTCTCAGGGAGCGCAGACAACCCCTGGCCCTGTAGCTGCATTGCCGCCTTGCTCCAGGCGGTAGCAACCCCAATAGACTTCGTCCATACGCGCATCGATAGCGGCGCAGACGCTCTCGGCCTGGTGCTCTTCGCAGGCACGCTGCGCCAGGGCGGCCGGTTGCGAGACATTCTATCACCGGTTTGCCGGTGGCCCGAAGCCAGCCCCTTGCAACCATACCGCGTGGCAATACGCACGCCAGTGCAAGGCGCCGGGGCCGCGACCGAACACCAACGCATTCAACCGATCAGCCTGCAGGCCCTGCCTCAGTCAGCAGCTCCTCGATCATCGCAGCAGGCGGCCCTTGCTGTAGGCCGCGGAATGACCTCCAAAACGGTGAATCACCCTGGCCCTCGTGCAGCAGGCGCGCGGCAGCAGGCTTCGCGTTGCAGTATCCAGAGCAAGTAGCGTGCGGTCCATGGTTGACCTCGTGGCCAGTGGTTCAAAAGGGGCTGTATTTAGGCCAATGCAAAAAGGCCCGTGCGACTTATCGGTCAACCACGGGCCCTGTAGTTACCGTCATCGACGCGGATATTCCGCGCCAGCCAGACACAGGCTCAGGCTAGCGCTTGCATCTTCACCTTGGCTGCGTGATTCTTGATCAACGCTGCCGATACCCTCTAACCTTGCTTGCACTGGGCGTGCCATGCTCGTCCGACAACGCTGATAGAAAGCCACCAGCGGTTGGGTTTGCTGATTGATAGATCGTTTCAAAAGCGGTTGCGGCACCGTAGGCTTCAAACGTCCGTCATCGCGCTGGAACCAGGTTCCTTCACCGGTCAACATCATCCTTGCCCTCCAACCTTGGGGCGGTTGCATGACTGATGTGATAGATTGCGCCCGCGAACCCGGATGCACGCGACGGGCCGGACAAAGCTGCTCGACAAATCTCTTCATCATCGACGGCATTTCCAGTACGTGATCAATCTGACGCCCGAACTCCTTCTAGCGCTTCAGGCCTGAGGGAATGGTGCGCGGGAAATCCGTCGAACAGGAAAACCGTTCTGGCAGTCTGCCTGAGCGGATTTACGCTCCTTGATTCAGGGGCCGATGATTCAGGTCGTCCGACACCAGGCTGCCGCTTGCCATTACCTGCTTGACCTGCAGACCCATCTCGGTGCCCGCCTTCACGCGGCACGCAAGCATGTCGCCAGTGGCATATTTGGCGGAATGCCCCGTAATTGCATTGCAGATTGAACTGTGACTGAGTGCCTTTTGCCTGCGCCAGGCGCGCCCAACAGGATAACTCGCATAAATAGACTCCAAAAAGGTTACGAAAACCGGGCCGCCCTGGCGAATGAACTCGTAGGCTGGCGAGCCCAACTGTCACGTTGGCGCAAAAAAACTGTACGCTTCTTGGGGTATGCGGAAAAAAGGGCGTTTCAACATACACTTACAAACCAAAACCGCACAAGCCGCGACCAAAGTAAGAGCCCGGCTTGGCGCGGCCTAGGACGCCTAACGTATGCGCATGCCCGCTTGCAATTGCCTGCCACTTGTCCAACAACAGGCTGGCGCGTTCCAGATCAGGATCGATCTGCTCACCCTGGCGCGCGGGTCCGGCCCAGCAGCTCGGCTTGCAAGCAGGATGCAGCGGATCGGTATAGGGATTGCGAATGCCACCGACTCGCCCAGGGCCAGTGTGAGCGAGGTAAACGATTTCAGTTCTGACGCGAAGGCCAGTATCACATCCATCGCCTTGCTGCAGCGGACTCCCTCAAGGCACGCCCAATGGCCAGAGTGCGGGATCTGCCAGGCGCTGCCATAGAAACTGGGCGATGCGCCATTCGGCCTTGGCCAGACCATCTTCAAGCATCTCGATGCGCGCCAGAAAAGAACGCCCTGACGCATCATGTCGCGCAAACTGATCCTTGCTCCCCGGCCTGCATGGGACTCATGCAGCGCCTGCCCGGCGCCCAACCAGGCCGGCAGCATCAGACGCGTTTGCGGTCCAGGCGAAAGATCCATGGATTGCCCGCAGGGTTTCATTGCCGCCCTGGTCTGCTCCCTTGGCTGGCCGGCTGCCGAGTGGCAAGCGTGCAATTTTCCTGCTCAGGGTCGCCTGACGCGAAGTAATTCCACAAACTGGCGGTTCGTCACGCACCACCCGCGATAGACATCAACCGAGCGGGCCGCCAGACGTTCATCAGCCCGCGCCAAGCGGGCTCGGGTGCCGGGGCGGCTGGTAAACAGCGTGGCTTCCAGCACAGCACTGACGTAAAAGCGCAGCTCTGTACGGGCAATATCGGCAAGCCGGTATTGAAGGAATTCATCTCGCCCTGTTCAGTAACCCGGAAACTTGCCCCCTGCACCGAACCGGCCGGTTGCGACCAGAATGTCGCCAATGGCCGGCGCACCGCCGCGCCCTACCGTGCGCCACGGCCATGGAACAGCAGGCAGGCGGAGCCGCAGCTCCACGGGCACACCGCCACCAGTGCTTCCTGCCGCCCGATATTTGCGCCCATCCAGCGGCCAGGGTCCAGCATCCTTGCGAATCGGAATAGTCCGATCAATCACTTCCTTGAACATACCCAACCAGCTCGCGATAGGCTTTCCAGGCGCAGCAAGGCATCGATAGCCGGCGCGGCATTGTTCAGATCATCCAGGCGTCTCGAACAGGGGTGCTACGGCGCATCGGCCAGGCAACGCCGACCTCCTTGAAGCAACAACTGACGGCCAAGCACGTCCGACGGACTCGAGGCCATGGAGATCACATAGGAGCCCAGCCAATTCGCGCGGCTGCGCTGCGACGACGCGGGCAGGTATCCAAGCCACCTCGGCGACCTTCGGCGCTAGGCTGCCAGCCTGGCCGGGCAAACAGCTGCCGGCGGTTAATGCAGGTCTTGCCAGCCAGAAAGTCGCAGCGCTGCTGTTCATCCCATCGGCATAGGCTCCCCGTCCTAGCCCGTCAAGCCTGAAAGATAGGTCAAGTCAGCCTCGGCCAGCCACATCCGTTATGCCGCTGGGCATCCTGACCGAATGTCCAGGCGGACCAGCCCCCAGGCCGAAGGCATTGACCCGGCGCAAGGTGTCCAAGCAGGGGCCCGTGGGCAATCAGCGTCAGGGCCGTTTCCAACAGGGATTCTCGGGCATAATTCCCAGGGGCTGACCGCAGAATCATCCAGGTGCTGCAAGACGGCCGCCGGCGCGGGCACATTCCCGCCTTGACCGCTTCGCCAGCCCCAAATCCCGCGTCGCCTGAAGGCGCTCGCGCACTTGCTTGAGCAACGCTCGCGTAGGGGCTCGTCGACGGCCCGGTCAACTCGATTGATCGCTTCACTGGCCCGCTGGCATCGACAGCTCATTCGCCAGCCCTTCGATATCGCGCAAATACAGATCGGGCAGCCATCCAGCGCCCCAGCAGCAAGCAACTTCGCGGGTCACCGTGTGCGTCACATTCGGATTGCCATCGCGGTCGCCGCTCTCATCCCAGCGAGGCGATACGACCGGCACCGCACGGCTATCCAGACGCGTGGCACGGTGCACTGTAGAGTTATCATCATCAAGGCGCCGCAAAAAGCGCACGGCAGGCTTGCCAGAGCGAGTGCTCTTATTAACCCGCAAGCCCCATTTAGGCCTCATCTACCGGGGTCTGCCGGTACGACGAAATCCCTCATCGGGTATGCCCAGGCCTTCGCTGATCCAGCCGCGCCAGATCGTCGCGAAATCTGTTGGGCCGCCTCCAAGAGCTGAGGGTCGTCGTTGGTCACGCCGCGCCAAAGCCAGGGCAATGGCATCGTATTTCTTGAATCAGGGTCCGCCGCGTGACTTCGGTCGGGTGCCGCCGTCAGACCAATTCGATATCCAGCGCAGCGACCTGATCAACGGATACGGCTGCGTATTATGTCCGGCAGCCAGCAGGCGTTGCTTTTTTTTTTTTTCTTTACAGCAAACGTCGCCATGCAACGCTTTCTTTCGAACGACAAAAACGGCTCGTTCCTCCCGGCGCCTCGGCGGATACGATGGGTACTGCCGCCAATATTGCCCAGGTCAGAAACTGGTTGAAACGCACGGCAGACCGCAACAACTGATCATCCGGAAGATCGTGCAACGGCTGGACAGCAGCGCGTCATGTGCGGCTTGATCGGTCTGACGGCCCTGTTTGGCGCCCAACCGGAACGCTCGATACGCTGCAGAAAAGCATCGCCCAGGGCACACGAATGGATTTCCCCAGCAAACTCGCCCAGTTCTATGACATCCTCGCGCAAGGCGCATCGATTTCCCGTCATGCCTCTGCCCTCTCTGACACCAAGTTGCATCACTGTTGCTCAACAGGAATGCGTTGACCAGCCGCCTTTTCTGGGACAACCCCAGTTGAGAAAACAAGAACGAGTTGCCCGTTTTGTCGGTCTCGAAAGATTCAAAGCGTGGTTCTAAATTCAAATCAGTCGGTGGGCCACTGTGGACGTATCAAACCAGCAAGGGGGAAGTATGAAGATCCCGTGACACTGACTCAGGAGTGGCAGCATAGTCCCGCAAGGGCCGGGGTAACCCAGAATGACTAATCAGGTTTCGTCTTTGCCCCTGGAGGACGCCGCGCGACTGGCGGCCACTGCAGAGAATGTATCCCGAAAACGCGCAGGTTGAAGATCTGATCACCGATCTTACTCGGCGCCGCGCTGGAAGAGCTGGAGCCAGCCTGTCCTTACCAGGCCGGTGAAGGATTAGTGATCGCCGTTGATGGAAATGGGTGATCCACCTTTACGGCGACACAGGCCGACGCCCCGCTTACCTGGAATTTGAGTCGCCAACCACCTGCAACAACTGATCAGCCAGCAGAGCAAGAACCTCAACACCTGACGGCTCATCAGTTCAGATTGGCTTTAAACCGTGCGAAGCTCCAGATTCTTGGAGCTTTTCAGAGACCTTTCAGTCTTGGCCAGCTCCAGAGCTGCGTCAAGCCGATCGAGACCGGCTTTGGGCTCTAGGCGAATCACCCCGCGTCGGCCCAATGTGCCGCTCGAATAAAGCGAAAGCGCCGCTCGAACTTCTCGTTGCCCCGACGCAAAGCTTCTTCAGGCATCCACTGCAGGTTTGCCGCCGCCAGATTGCAACCATGGCGAAAAAAACAGATCGCCATTTCCCTCGGCAACGCCTTGATTGATCCCCGGCGGGCCAGTGCTTCACGGACTTCATCCAGCTCTTCGCGACCTTGTTCGAATGACCCGCGTTTGCCGCGTCATTCCAATCAAAGCCCGTCCTGCGACGCACGCTTCTTGCAGCTTCTGCGCACGACTCAATGCAGGCAGCGCAACGCGGCACATCATCCAGCAGGCGACAGCTGTTCCGGGGGCGGCGGATCTCTCCGCGCGCTTCCTGTCGGCCTTGAATCTCTTTCCCAGCGCTGCTTCACCTGCTCGGGACAATGCTTCAGGCTGCCGGCGGCGAGACCGTGCGCAAGATTTACCTCGGGAAATACATGCGGAGCGGCGTACCAGTTTGCGGGTGATGCCAATCGACCACACGGACCAGGGCAAAATTGACCCCGCCTCCTGGCCCAGTTGCGGCGTAGTAGACGACTGGAAACAGCAGACGCCAGTTCGCCACTCAGTTGCGGGAAATCCTTTTCGGCAAATCGCGTCGGCAACCTCGTAAGCCTCTTCCAGGGTATGCGGCAACAATGCTGTCAATGATTGCTCCAAATCTCAGGGGCCAGCCATGCTGCGGGGTCGCGCCAAACGCTTGCATGAGGTACAACAAGGTCCTCGAGCTGATAAACTCACGTACTTGGCTTCCTTGGCGATTGCCGGCCGCGCTTCCATCAACGTTCGGCAACTGGCTGATTCGCGCCGCAGGCGGCCGAGCATGTTGCATATTGGCACCTCAACTGTCAGGCAACATGGCCGCGTAATTATCATCCTTGTTGGTTCCGGGTACTGACTTCCAGAACGTTGATCTTGTCATTGGCGCAGCATCTGCGAGACTCACGGCAAAACAGCCGGAACCGGCTCGTTAGGCCTTGATATAGATTTCCACCGGGTAGGTCTGAATCGGCTCGCCACCCCAGCTCACCTCGGATCAACCGGTCAGAATTCGCATCTTGCAGCTGCATTGCCGTGGCACAAAATCCGCCCGGTGTACCGTGACGCCGCGCCCCAGGGGTGATATAGGGCCGAATTGATCGGATCGCCCGGAACCGGCGTGGCAGCAGCCGGCCAGTTGGGTGAGCAGATTGCCAAACCCCCTGAATAAAGACCAATCGCCTCGGCGCGCGGGTTTGGTCGCCCCGCGGCGGGATCAGCTCAAGCTGTTCACTGTGGACGTCAGGGCTCGATCAATTGCTGCGCCACATTGACCAACGTGCATCAGCGCACGTCGCCAGAAACGACCGCGGCAAACAGGTCTTCCTGACTGCGGTATGGCCCAGATTTGTCGATCAGGTTGCGCATAGCTCAGCGCCGTTCAAATGCCCAGGCGCGTCAGGCTCACGATCAGCATCAAACTTGCCAGCCTGGACGTTTCTGCTCGGCCGCGCCTGCTGCTTGAACCAATGCTGTACCTGGCCCGAGCGCGCGGAGGTATTGACGTAACCAGTTGGCATTCAACCAGTCGCGGCTTCGGGCTGCTGTGCTTGCGGTGATGATTTCGACCTGCCTTCACCGGTCTGCAGAATATAATTGAGCGCACTTATCCGACCCGTTTACCTTGGCCCCGCGGGCAAAACTGTGGCCATCTCGGTGTGACCCGATAGGCAAAGTCCAGCGGAGTAGCGCCCTTGGGCACATCAAAGTACATGGCCGTCAGGAGTGAAAAACAGGTAAATCCGGTCCGGCTCGAATCGACCCGCAAACGATCAGGCCAATTCCGCCGATATCGCCCATTTCCTCATGCCATTCGAGGGCACCTGGCGCAACCAGGCGATCTTGTTCTTCATAGGCATTCGACGACACGACTGCTGGCATCGGTTTACCCTTGGAGGCGCCAATGGCGCAACCGCCCAGCTCCGCTTCCTCGTGCATCGCCTGGGTACGGATCTGCACCTAAGCACCTTGCCACTGGGCCCGACTACCATGCCGGTATGCAGGGAGCGGTAGCCGTTCCTTGGGATTTGGCGATGTAGTCATCGGAATTCATTGGGCGATATGCCGCCACAGGCTATGGACTATTGCCCAGCGAGGTATAGCAATCACGGAACCTGCGGCACCAGTACACGCCACGGCGCGGACGGCGTAGACCTGGCTGAAGTCGATCCCCTGCGGCGCATCTTGCGCCAGATGGAATAGATATGTTTTGGCCCGCCGTCTATGTCGGCATGGCATCCCCCGCCTCTTTCCAGCTCATTGGACGGCAACTTGGCTTCATGACGTCGTCGATTATTATCCTGACGCATCCAGCCGGCGCTCATCCAGCAGTTTGGGATCTGCTTGTATGAAACAGGCTCGAGATAACGGAAGGACAGATCCTCCAGTTCCATTGATATGGCCGATGCCGAGGCGGTGCGCCAGGGGGCGCGTAAATATCGAAACACCTCGCGTGCTACCCGGTAGCGCTTTCTCTTCCGGTGCATCCTTGACCGCCGAATGACAGGACCTCGGCCAGCTTGATCAGTGCGACGCGCACATCATCGACCATTGGTTAACCAGCATCTTGCAGTAGATTTTCGAACCTGAGTCTAGCGGCAGGAATCCGCGGCCTTGCCGGTATTCTGTGACACGCTTGATCGCCGCCATGCGCTGCACGGCCGTCGGACCAGGCCCGCTACAGTGGCCCCCAAGCGGCGCTCGACCTCGGCCAAGATCAGTCTTGCGTTCGCGCACTGCACGGTACCGACGGCCGCGACCAGCGAGTTCCTGATCGAGGTGGTTCAGCGAGAATTTCGGCCAATTTCCAGGCCGGTAAGGCTAATGGCTGCACCATCGGCCCAAGATGGTTTTTCGGCGGCAATGGCCGGCCTGCTCAAGCTCCCAGCGCCCACTCACAGGCTTGCTGCAGAACCGGCTGGCGGGTCAACGGCCACGCGCTGGCGCATCGCGCGCTATCCAGGCATCTATATTAAACGCTTGCCATCCTGATTGGTCGGATGCAAAGCTCTGACCTGTTACCAGCAGAGCAAAACCCGACTGTGCTGCGCGTGCTAGACCTTAGACTGCTAGACACGACATCTTCCTTTACTTGAATCCTTGCGTGACAATGCCAGGCGTTCTGGCACCGCTACACCGGTTTGAACCTTGCTACCGGCGACAAACAAACCGCCATGGCTTTTCCACGTGCGCAGTCTGCGGAACATATCCATAATTGCTGCCTGCACCCAGGCGATACCCACGGGCGGCAAGCAACCCGTATCCCGGCGCCAGCGCTGGCCGGGTATGCATTGAAACATACAAGAATTCCGAACCACGTGGCCCTTGTCAGCCAACTGCTGCACCGTGCTCTGCACCATCGCGCGGCCGGGTCCAGCAGAGCGCATCACAGGGGTTTTGGCAAAGGCCAGTCTGCCATCCCAGGGTTTTGGACAGGTTCGGCCTGCTAAAAAGTTGCAAGCGACCTCCAACTATTATTCCGTGCATTACGCTGCTGCCCGCTTCGACCATAATCAGCACTGCCCTCTTACCGCTGTGACCTATGAGCGCCCGCGCGGGCCAGGGGCAGGAGCAAAATGCCTACACCACAAAAACAGATCAAGCACCCGCCACCGGGTTGTATGTCCAACCATTGCAGCGCCTGAATTAACCTCATCTGATTGATCGACGGCATTCACCTGAATGAAATCGCCAGGCCATGAATCAAAGCGCAGCGCCTGGTCGGCCAGCAGATTAAGCCGGTAGATTCAGCGCTTGCCATCAAAGCCGGGTGCAGGCTGTCCGGGCGCTCCCCCGGCTGCAACCACAGACTCGCGCCATGTGCTGTTTCCGCAGCGCCTGCAACGCTTGCAGATTCATTGGCAGGACAATGGCTGCCATTATGCCGCACCAGCAGCACCCGGCTTTTCGGCCGCCAATCAATTCCACATGGGCCAAGTCGGTATGCCCATTCCAGGCGGACTTGAGCAGTTTGGTACAGCGCCTGCCACCAGTGCTTCCAGCGCTTGGCACCCAGGACGGGGGGGCACTCATGCACCTTCGACCAGGTCACTGCTGCTGCGCTTGCCGATAACCACATCCAGCACACAAGCGTTGTCCCAGCGCATCGCCAGCGCGATGCGCTGGCGGTAACCATAGGCCGGACCCAAACAGGCTGGGCATCCATTGCTCCGGCTCCAGACCGGCGAAATGCTGCAATTGCTGGGGGCCAAGCGCCCTGCTGGCTTTTGACCTTTAGCTTGAGCAGCTTCCGGGCATGTGCTGCAAACTGCAACCCGCCACATAGATCGAATGGCGCGCAACCGGGGCGTTCTGGCGCTCGGTGGGCTGGCCTGTAAACAAACTTGCTCTACACGGGTTTCATCAGTTGCTGCGCGCCCCTGAGACCCGTGCCAAGCACGCGCTCGCCAGGTAACCCGCACGACGGAAAGACAATCCGTCCCCGCCAGCGGCCGATACCCCGCCCGTCATGCGCAAGGCGTTCCAAGATCCACTTCAATGCGCTGGCTATCGCAGGCCGGTGCATCAGGGGTTGGACGGGCACGTCCACGGAATCTTTCATGGTTTTGCGTCGCTCAACTCGGTGGACAGGGTAGCGGTCACCCCGGCACAGATGAATGGCGACAATA
>Ga0163217_1028190_pt1 | contig 10642 bp, 13 predicted proteins | sample SynspAceP_FD_185933 | JGI IMG/M metagenome (GOLD analysis project Ga0163217, IMG submission 185933) | Saline lake microbial communities from Ace Lake in Antarctica - Synechococcus sp. Ace-P (PacBio error correction) | ecosystem: Environmental > Aquatic > Non-marine Saline and Alkaline > Saline ... | reverse complement strand
AACAAGGACCATAAAGACCGTCTCTCGTTTTTCATCGCCAATGATCAGGATTAAAACCGGAATCCAAACGCTTCAAGTTTTCGTTGACGAAAAGGCGGATTCATCCATTTGAGCGCTGTTACCTTCGACAAACCAAAATCCAAAAAACGTCACATCAAGCTGTTGGCGTCGGTGATCAACGTTCATGGAGACACCCGCATGGATGCTGCGCCTCTTAACGACCGAAGGTGCTTCCGGTAGAAAACGGATCGACCACATAAAACTGAACGTGTTTGACTGGCGTTTTGGAAATGCACCGTATAAGGTCGTTTGGCGAAACTTGGCCGGTCCTTTTCGCAAGAATCAATAATAATCTGACCTTCGCCTTCTTCTCTGAATACAGTCAAACAGGGTCGTCCGTTCGCTGCCGCTGCTGCAAGACACAAATTTTCTGCTGCGCAGCCAAGACTACATTTAAATGTTGGTGATCATCGGGATCAACGACTTTCGGCGCACGCGTCATATCTGTAATATTGCTAATTTGGTTATCTTGAATTTTGAATTTCCAAGGCTGAGTATTATGCCATTCGGCGCAAGTGGTCGCAAATCGAATAAAACTCTCCCGATATTCTGGGACCATGGGTTATCGGCGCGCGCAGGGACGCAGCCATTTTTAGGCAACATCAGATATGCTGTTGCCGCGGAACAAAACCTGAAAGGCTGCATGGCTATCAGTGGCCGCACCTGAAGTGATAAAATTTTGGTTCGTTTTTGGTTTTGCATTTCCTTTACCTATTAATTAATATACAGATTAAATCAATACTCCAAGCACAGGAAATAAAAGTGACTGATATCAAATTCATACTCGAGTTGTTCTGCAGTCGAATTTTAAGTGCACCGTCATTGCGGACAAAAGTCCACTGAACGATGATGGGACTCCTACTGAATTTCAGAAACGGAAGAAGCCTATCTGTAGGAAGGTCGCCAATCACCAATCGATCATTCCGAATGGAAAACTTGCATTAAAAGTTAAGAAGAAGCGGGTCCCGCGACAGCGGCGCGCCCGATGCAGACCCGACGCTGGAACTATGAACATGTAAATGTGGCTCATTCGTTATTTCCCGAATTACCCGCGTCGCGACAGGGCTGTCCAGTTTATCACATGGTCTCAACGGAAAAACCTCACATTTTCTGGTTTTAAGTGCGCGAGCAGAATTCATAGTCTTCACATTTCGATCAGGACGTTGGTTGCTTCTAGCTGCGATGTATCAGCTGTGGAACGACCATATCCGGGCTTGTTATTGAGCGTTGTCGACCACCCTTACCCGCGCACGGCGCATAAGATTGTTCGACCAAAAATAACATAGCCGGACGGGTCGGCTTGGCCGCCAGGCCTGAGGCTCGAAACCCCAGTCATTAAGCTTTGATGATTATCAAACCCCGTAGCTCTGGCCCCGATTATTAGGCTTTGCTTGCCGCCTCTGTTTGAGGTCGATCGTGAATAGATGCGCGTTTAGCGTTTATTATTGGACCCGCCGTTACCACAATGATACGTGCCGGCCCCATGGGGAAAGCAATATCAAATCCGCAGCTATTCATCGGGCAGCTGACGCCCTTCGATAAGCCTGAAAAAGACCGGAGGACTGAAAAAGATACAGAAAAAGCTAAGAATAAAAATTACTTGCCCGCCCAGCGTTAAGGCTTTTCGGACGCAGTCAGTATTACGCGTCAGGGCCAGTACCGCGCCATATAATAACTTATAACCCACGATAAAAATATAGAGATACTGTACCACCACGGGCGGCACCATCATAGGCCAGCCAGCAAAGGAAAATTCAAAAACCCAGCCTGTCGCAATCCTTTTTTGAGAGCAAACCCCTTAACCTTGCTGCCAAAAGTGCGTGCAAAGGCCCAACCAGCTGATTCAATATTATGGAGAATGATCGCAAGCCCGATGGTTATGACATCAATGATGTTCACCGCCCCCTGCCGCCCGGGGAAGCGGATATCAGATATATTCCACTAAGAACGGGGAAATAATCAGGGGCGTGCCAAAATGATTTCCAACCTCAATTCTCGTTGCCAAACCTGTAACCGTGCTAAAGTTTTAAACCCAAGAGGACATTATCCACCGGAATGGTGCTCGGAAACATTTTTTCAGGATTTTGCGTTAGTTTCCAACGCTTGGATGACAACTTTTGGGTTTGAGGGCCCCTTCGTTTGTGCCGACAAAGATGTTCTACCCGCATTGTTTTCAAAGGACCATTAAAAAATCGACATGACGCGCCGCTATTTTGAACCCCAACGGTTCCCAATGCACATTTGCTCTCCGGGAAGCAGGCTGGCGGGTGCCCAAAAACTGCGCCCTCAAGACAACACGACCAAAGGCAGCCCGGCGGTGGTCTGGCCACGCGCCTGGACAACTTGGCCGCAAACCCGAATAGCCAAAACCGTGTCCATGAGCGTTCTGCGTTCCGCCCCATCGGATCCGCTAATTCTGCCCGTTTTTACTTCCACACGAGGCCATGTGGCGGGCGCTAGAATCTGACTCGGCTTGCATTGACTGTTACTTCGGATCATCTTGAGAGCCGAGTCCAAGTTCCCCCGCGTTCATGCAATGTTCTCGGCAACTGTCCGAAGCATCGTGCCAGCCCTGTATTCGTGTAATTGAAATAGCGGCGGGCGGGGCTCAGGGAGACCAGCACTAATGCGGGCGTATAGCTCTGCCGCCACCCGCTTCCGTTTGATAAATAAGTCGCGTTCCGAGCCGCACGGTCGGTACGCGCAATCAAGCCGCTCTTCCAACTCGGCTATTTACCGCAACAAGGATAACGCGCTTCCTAGGCAGTGATACAAGCCAGATCATTGGCTCTTCAGATTTTCTAAACGCGTTCATGGTATCCCACTCTGATCCAATTCTTCGCAAAAAATTTGTCCTTCCGGTCACTATTATTTGCTAATTTGGGGAATATTGATTTGTGATGGCCGGAAAGAGGAAGTGTTGGCACCATCTGACATGTCATTGATGTCCCCGTCAAAAGAATAGCGGCCACTGTTGCAACAACATTGTTCAAATGCGTCTATTAGAGAGGCCACTGTGGCAACGTCTTCCCATTCCAAAAAAAACAGGTGTTGATGCGTTATGTAGTCCTGCTGGACCGCGTCGTAATCGGCCTTTCGTCAAAGCCTTCTCCTGAAAACAGGATGTTGTTTCATAATTCAAGTCGTAAAAGCTTCGCAGGTCCAAAATTCGGAAGATCGACAAGGCCCGATTGATTACGTCAATTGTCAACGTTTTCAATGGAGCAATCCCCCCCGAAACTCGAACCACCTTTGATTACCGGCTCTCAGCATTTCGCTATAGTGACTCCGGACTGGCAGCCGCGACAATCAGGCTAATCGTTTCGCGCCGGAAATATAAGCGTTGACGTCAACCACCGCATTAGTGCGCACGCCACCCAATGCCCTCCAGGACGACTTCACTAATTGGCACAAATAGGTTGAAGTCGAAGATCGTGAGCGTCTCGCTGCCTGGCTGATGAGCGGCTAAAACAACTGTTGTGTTACCCACCCGTCCGACTTGTTGGGCCCATCGCCCCCAGACGACGGCTGGCACACCTGAGTTTCAACCCATCAATTTTAGCGACGAATCCTCAAGATCTTCACCCGTGTGGAAGAACCCAGTCGGCTGGCAAATAAACAGCAAGGTTCTGCGCGGGCAATCGGAACGACGAAACGGCACCATGATATCTACCCAAGGAGCCATATTTCGCCTTCTTTCGAAACTCTGGGTCTGCGCAGTTTGCGATCCACAATATGTTAATGCGGTCATCAATGACCGTTGATCTTCTGTGGCATTGCGCAAGTCTAGTCGCTGAGAAGGAGAACTCTCAAAACGTGCCGGGAAATGATAAAGCAACCACGGTTTTTGACCCCCGCATCCCACGGCTTCCCATTAGGGCGGATTTTACCATTGATTCGTGATCGAGCCCGTCAGCCATGGCCTACAAATAAACGCCACGTTGTGCCGTCTCATGAGCGCGTTTGCAACATTTTGTTTCCCGGTAAAACGTCTTCTAAACAGATGTAGTAAGAGGACATTGACGGAGAACTTTTGCAGAATCGAATGTCTTTAATTTCCAGCCGCGCCCGGGCACCCTCGGCAGATAACATCACCGCGACCGTATTCCCTGTACTGCACCTCAAATCATTTGACGAAACAGCATTACTCAAAGGCCGGGAGATAATGCGGATTGAGGCGAAATAGCTGATGTTGTGTCGACTTGCGACACAGAATCGGTCGGCAGCTTTCTACGCGGCGGGCGATCGCCCTTGGCCCGCTGATTGGCGGCGTGTCCCAAGGTTAGCTTTCCCCCGAAAAGAAAATAGAAACCGGCTCCGACGAGGGGTAAATCATAGTAATCAAAAACCACGCGAGACGCGTCGTTGCCACCATATCGTCTCGTGCCAGAATACGAGTCAGCGTTAAAGACGACAAGCGATACAATGAAGAATAATCCAAATCACAGCCTATGCCTTCTTACCACCAACACAAATTCGCTCTCGCGCCAGTTTAATGCACATGCGCGGCGCTGACGTCAGACATTCTGGGAATTATATAAACGCTTACTTTGTAGAAAAGGCGCTCAAAAAAATTCCTTAGAAGCTCCGCCCGGTTTCGTAGTCTTCAGTCAAAAACTTCTCGATCAGAGGTCTGTGAAGTACCGTCAATTAATCGGTTATAACGCTTCGATAGGACGTTTCTCGATCCGGGAGCCTAAATCTCGCACAAAGACTTCAACCGAATTCCCTTGGGCAGACCAGCTGCATCCGCCGTCTGTCAAAATGGGCGAGCAGCCAGTTTTTCGATACGGTATCGGTTGTTATTCGCCCGCTGACATCGCAAGCTTGTTAGCGGTTGTGCCTTAACCGCCCTGCGAATCGACGACAGGCTTGAGCTGAAAGAACATCGTAAATCGGTGCAAGCACAAACCGCCGCCCGGCGTGTCTGAATCGAGAATTCTTTGCGTGACCGTCATGTGGCACCAATTAGCCAATGATCATCTGCGCGTGTACAAAGGTGAGCCGTCCTCGACGCGGGACGGTTGCGCTCGCCCAAACGCTCCAAGATAGAGTCCAATCCTGGGCCGCCCTCTGACTTTGATTTACTTCCGGGTGGGAAAGGCTCTGGACAAAGCCTGACAGAAATCTTCCTGCGGACAACCGCAGCAATTCGACCATTCGTCAGTCCAAAGGCGCGTCTCGACCGCGGTCACGCTTAAAACGAGCTGATCCTCAAGCGGGCAATCTCGGGCTTCCGCAACGTCAAGCCCTAAGGCTTTACAAGAGAGTTCACAAGACGAATTTTTCGTTTCTTGGACACTCTTCGGTCATGTCCAATCTCGTTATGTGAGCATGCCCATGGCAGGGCTTTAGGATGCTGGCGTTGTTGCGTGGGACCCGATTAGTCGAAGCCAGCGCCCCCTCAAACTTGCAGAAGTGCCGTCTTATCCCTGCGCCCCGGCAATGCGACAGACGGAAATTTCCCTCCGCGATCCAAAAACCGAGAGGATTGAGCGCAATTGTCGGAGGGTTTTCGGCAATCTCGGCCTCTTACTTAAAGTGTCGCCTTCGACGTTGTCCCTCATTCGCCTGACTCATCGGCCCCTCCCTTGAGGAACGTGGAGCGCTCCAACGCAGTCCCGTCCAAACCACGTCGGAGTAACGAAAATGCATCGGGTCCCGTCTGCCGCCGAGCCGTTTCTGCCGAACATTGCGGGGCGGATCCGCGGTGTTGTCGCGGAGAAGGTTCTCGAATACGTTGACACCGGATCCCCTCGGTAGGGGTCTGGACGAAGCGGCAAAGAGATAGAAACCGGCCACGCGGCCACGCCAGGGTCCAGCATTCGGGCCATTCGCTAAGTGAAGCTAATCGCCACCACTCGATTGCTTATTTCAAGATTGCCGACTTCCGCCCATTGAGGTTTAAACGCATAGACTCGTGCCATTTAGGTAGAGCGGCACAAAGTCGATTCTCGGATTCAGTCACGCGCGGATCCTGCCGTTGAGTTTCCAGCTCCAACGCTGTTAAGCGCATCGAAAAGACCTCCATTCGGAGTTTATTGGGGACTTCCCTGTTCTCGAGCTTGGAATATGCGTCGCCTGGCGCACGGTTCATCCGTTTGGCGAGCTGGTCTTGCGACCAGCCTCGGGCCTTGCGAGCCTGCGGACGACATGCCCCGCCATACGGGGACTGCGATTAAATTCATACATAAGCTTTGGTTCATTCGCCATTCGCCGTATAATCTTCATATATACGAGGTTTGCGTATAACGTCAACACTTATACGCAAACCGTATACACACCCATGGACTTGGAACTTGTGCCACAATCCGGGAGTTTTGTGTGATACAAAATTTCGTTTGAATTATCACAAGTAATTGATATTATATACCTTTAAGAAGGGTTGTAACCGTTTGCCTCTTCTGGGGCACCATTGGCGTTTCCATTTAAAATCCAAATATCGTCCGTAATCCCTAGCTATCAGTAGGGTTTTTTGTAGGACGTTGTTCCAAACGCGCTCCGATATGGATTGCCTAAACCGCCTCAATTTGCGGGGTTTATTTTGGGGGCATGATTTTGAAACCCCCATTGCGCTGGGGGTTTAAGTTGGGTAGAATGGCCGGTAACTGAGGCCAAAGGTGAAGTCGCTGAAACCTAAGGCCAACCTTACAAGGTTCAGATTATGACAGCCTGTTCGTTTGGTGAGCCGACGGAATCAAAAACTCATGGGGAAGTTCAAGTTTTCGCGTGGACCCGGCAAAGAGAAAGAGCTTATTCGTTCGGGGAAACATCCGGCTGTTTCTCTGAAACGGCGCGGTTCCTTACGTTGATGAAGCCAGAATGGCAAATCGCTGAAGGTTGCGACCCGTCGCAAAGCCAAGCAAAAGGCCAAAGTCCAAAAAGAGAAGGTGTTTCAGAAAACATACCTTCGCGAAAGTTTTTGCCGAACAGTTTCTGGCCAAACAGTTGAAAGAGGAAAGATCAGACCGCACGATCCAGAAAGAAAGAATGGGCTTTTGCGGCTGGCGATGGATGCATCTGGGCGATATGCGCATCAACGACATTAACGGCCCAAAACTGTCTTAGCAAACATTGAAGAAGCCGCGAAGCGCTGGGGCATTACGAAAAACGGTTCGCCGCCTTCGCTCCACAATTCAGCGCCCGTTTTCGTTTATTGCCGTTGCGAGCGTTGTTGCGAAAACCGACCGACCTTCGCTCTGAAAGACGCGCTGATCCAACCGACCGTGACAACATCGAGCCGCAATTACAGACAAGGATCACAACTAGCCCGCTATCTGGCGGCTCTGAACGAATATGGCGGGACGAACCGGAAACCCGGATTGGTTATGGCTTTTTGATTGCTGTTTGCGTGGCCGTTCCCGGTGAATTACGGGCTGGCGCGTTGGCGAATTTGACCTTGAAAACAAAGTTTGGACGGTCCCGGCCAGGTCAGTCGTATAAGATGCGCCGCGAAACACAACGTTCCGCTGTCTGATGTGGGCCATAGCCCACTTGGAAGAACTACGCGAAACTCACGGATGGGGCGAATTGCTGTTCCCGTCAGCTCATGTCTTCAAAGAAAGCAATGAGCGAGAACCACACCTGAATCAGGCTTTGCGCGGCCGCATGGGTTCGGGCCAGGAAGAAGTGACGGCCCACGGTTTCCGCTCTACATTTTCGACTTTCGCCAATAGAGCGGACCTCTGAACCCCGATTTGCGATGAAGCCTATTGCGCTCGTCAAGACAGGCAACGCCGTGCGCGCCGTGCTTATAACCGAAGCCAGTATTGGGAAGAACGGGGTGAAGATGGGCGGAATGGTTGGCGGGCGGAGTTGGCGACACGTCAATTTAAGTAGGTATGCACGCGCGAATAGACTTCCGGCACCTATGGTTTAAATTGCTTAACTGGGAATCGTTTCAGGACTTCTATTCTTCATTGTAAACCATCAACAGACGATCTTAGAGCGACGGGTTGGCAGGTAGGTGACTTGAAAAAAGCGACTAAGATTAAGTTCTGTTTCGCCGTTGTAAGTGACGAGGACCATTAATCTGACGTTTCCATGCCTTGATGCAGACCTAATTTTGGTTGATCTGCACCTGAAGCTTATTCAGGCGTTGAGATGAAATTCCATTGATCTTAAATTTTGATAGTGCTCCGCGGACTCTCAATAACCGATAAAGCCGTTGTCGAAACCGAAAACACTTTCCGCTGGGCCTTATCCAGATAGCGACATTCGAAATCATGCACCGCCGCCAAAAAATGACACGAGTCGAAGCCGTGCTTCTCTCTCTTGGATTTCTACTCCGGCGACGATCTGAAATCCACGTTCGAGAGCTTGATCTTTCGTCGAAGAGACAACGGAACCTTCCACAAACGTTAGAGTTTTTCCCTCTGATCGAAGCGTTTCATCGGAAACGAGATTGAGGCCTTAGGACGAATCAGACGTCCTTCGGACGCAGTCATAAGATTTTCCGACACCAACCAGGCCCAGTTCACTGGGAAAAAAATTTTCGATTGGTTTCGCCGGATGGATACACCCCTTCCGAACGGGCTTCTGTCGCCCGTGCGCCGATACAATTCCGCTGGGCACACAAGAGGCGAGCATCGTTAAAGGCAACTACCAAAAGATGCATGATATCGATACCAGCGAACCCAAAGACATAGCCATTCCCTTTACACTATTATTCACGCGATGGCCCGCGTATGTGAAGCCCCTACTCCTTTGAACTCCGGCTCTTACTGCCAGCACAGCAAAATTCGAAACAGCGATTCTCGACGCTGGACTCAAGCATGTCGCTTAAGGACAATCCGCCAAACACATGGACGATGCCAGCGCTTGCCTGCAGGAAAATCAAAGAAAAAAACCAATAAAACAGTCGAACGTTTAGGAACTTCCGCTAATTTTCGGGAACTTCCCCAAACCTCTACTACACCGGACCAGGGTTGCATCCAACGTTAACCGCCTTGGGAGCCATCGCAATGGACAATCCGCATTCCCTCCAAACTGGCCCGTCCGCCTGTCCCAAATCCTAGCCCGAAAGGGCCCCATCCCGGTCTCTAAATCGACCCGTGGGTGGCAAGGCGTAAAGGATGGACGCTTTCCGACCCCCCCAAAAAAACTTAGGGCCACGCCACAACGGTTCTGCGTGTCGACGATACCGATTGCGCTCATGAGACGCCGGAATCATGGGCTAAGCGTATAGCACAGCCGGGAATCGAAGAACCGAAGCTATTCGTATCCCGCCGAAAATTCACGACATATGTCGGCACAAGCCCGCAAACCATCAGACGAATATCAAGTCCGAAGGTGGCTTGCCCGCGATGACGTCGGCAAAAAGCCATTCTGATCTATGGCGAAGGGACTATATCGCGTTCATCGGAGACCAAGCGCAATCGTTTTCCACGGCGCGACGCTGAATGCAGGCGAGTTCGCTGCTTATCGTGCGGGCGAAATTGGCACGCCATTTGGATACATGCGGACTACCTTGAGAGTAACCTCCGACCCCGTCTGTCCGCCTTGTGCGGCTCATTGTGAGCGGCCCTGTTAAGCCTAATTCATTCCAGCCGCAGTAAGTAAAATCTTAGAACAGTATTGCGGCCCAAGCTCGACATCGCCGAAGGCACCCCACCGCGAGGCCTAATGGAACCCTTGACGCTTGTACCTAAATGGATCACTTCGAAACAGAGCTTATGATGCCTAAAATGAACGAACAGAATTGAGCGGATTAAGCGACAATATTTTTGCCTATATGCGCGAGGCGAAGGGGACGGGACGATAAAGACCGTCAATAAAGATCGCGTTGGCCCTACGAAAATATGGAACAGAGCACGAAAATGGAAAAGGCTTTCAAGATGTTCCCACATTGAGATTGGCCGTTCGGTTCAAATCTGATCTTACGCAAGGCCAAGAAACCCGCGCACGGAACAAACCATTTAAGCCACGCCACCACGACTCGGGACATTCGCGCCGTGGGAAAAGCCTTCATCTGTGGGGCTGGCGGGGACAATCGGGTACAAAATCACGGATCAGCTATTGCCGATGCAGAGTATTTCAACAACACGCTGAAAGATTGCGGCGGATTCGCGCATTTTACCCACCGTCCGGTTTCAATATCCCGAGCCTGAAAACCAATTTGCCAACATTTGGCCCTTTGAAAAGGCGATGCCAGAGCGCACCAGTCGATCAAAAACGGGACAAGGCCGCCTTCCGCGTTCTTGTGGCTCCACAGGCGGTCGTTTAAAGGCCCGTGACGACTCTTTCGCGTTTCAAACATATCAAACATGAGTGATGACGGGTTTTCATGGACGCAACGCGAGGTCGAAACGAAAGCCGCGAAAAGACGAATGTCAAAAACCCACATGGTTTTATCCCGTATCGTTTTACAGGCGCGCACTTCAAAGGATTGGGATTTTGCCTTATTTTTTTTCTTTGACCGACGTTGGAACTGTTTGGCCCGAAGACCCCTCTATTTTCCCCAAAAAACGCGCAGTAGCGTTCTTTCAAAGGGCAAGGGGTTTCCAAAGGGAACTTGGGCCTTGGTTTCCAAACGCGAGGGCCCTATTTTTGGCCCAGCCCCCCCCCCAACCCCATCTCCTCA
>Ga0163217_1018566_pt1 | contig 10642 bp, 13 predicted proteins | sample SynspAceP_FD_185933 | JGI IMG/M metagenome (GOLD analysis project Ga0163217, IMG submission 185933) | Saline lake microbial communities from Ace Lake in Antarctica - Synechococcus sp. Ace-P (PacBio error correction) | ecosystem: Environmental > Aquatic > Non-marine Saline and Alkaline > Saline ... | reverse complement strand
ATACAATATCGGCATCAGCCTGATGATGATCGCCTTGTTCATGGTCATCTGCCTCAGCATCATCCGCGCCTGGAACCTTCAAGACCGCTACCAAGATCAAGACCTGAGTGCTGCCAGAAAGTCACCGGCGGGGGATCATACGTCGCCGACTGCCTTTCGAGACATGGCGCGGACGTCACCGGCGACCGGCGGTCTTCAGTGTTGCGTTTTTCGACGGCCTCATGGATGCGGACCGATTTCTACCGCGCTGACAGTGACTTCGCCATTGGCCCGGGTGTCGCGGAATGATGACCGTTGCAGGGCAGCATGGCGGCCGATCCGGGGTCGATGGCCGATGGCCTGATGCGCCATCGACGGATGCAGGCGCCCAGAATGAGAGATAGGCCGGCATGCGACGTCGCAGGGTTTTTCTTCATCGTCGCAGCCACATCGATTTCGGTCAGAACACCGAAACCAGTATCTGCCAGCGCCCTTGCGGGTCCGCTCGTGATTTTCAGGTCGAACGAAGCTCGCTGAAGGATCTGTTCGATTGTGTAGCCATAGTTTTTTCTCCAATGTTACATGCCGTCAGTGATATTTATATATATGGGTATTGCATATACGAAATATCAACGCCTTGCCGCTGAATGAACTGGGAACAGTGAAACGCTCAGGCCGCCTTTCGGCAAACTGTTGCGGCCATGCGACGTTCCAGCAAATCAAGCGACGGGCCAACAGCACGATACCGCGTCGGATGATGGTCGTCGTGGCTCCCTAATAATGGTTTCTTTGATGTGATCCATGTTCACGGTCTCGGCGATGCCGGGCATCTGGTAGAGCTTCGCGCAGATTAGCCTGACAGTGCCGGATAATCAGCTATGACGACGGATGTTTGCACTTGAAGTGCCGACATAGACCCGATCAAAATCTTCACAAGTGTCGTGAAACAGCGCCAGTCGGCTCTCAGGGTGTCACCGATCAGATTAACGGCTCGCTGGAACGCTCGTCGAGCATGTCGAGTGTGCATCGAACAGGGCATCGACATGTTCCACATTAGGCGGCTTTGCTTGGTGCGAAGCCTGACTTGTAAACCCGTGTTGACCTTGTGGTAGACGATTCTCGTTTGATCTCATCAGATCCGGTTGCAGCTCTGCGCGCGCTCCTCATCCGCGCCTTGGCAAATTGCATCGAAGGCCGGTGTTTGAGCATACGATGATTTCGGCCGATCAATTGGAGACGATTGCTGGGTCTTTTCTTGTCCACAAACACCAGGGTACTGTCACCCGGCCCGAATAGTCGATTTGGCCGCGACACTAGACCTGCCAAGGTAATCCGCCGCCACCCAGATGATCACTGGTTCCGCCATCGCGGTCATGAAACTCCCAGCCATTCTTGCCATTGTAGGGGTATTCAAACGAATTTGACACCGAGATAGCGTCTTCAGACCCTTGACTGGCGGTAAGACAATGTCCTGTGGGCCCGGGCAGGCGAGCGAGACATAGAGATGTTAACGCCGGCCTCAGCCGCAAACCCGCCGACGCCCGATGGACCGTGCGCGCATCGACGGTACCCAATTAGCGAAAAACGCGGATTCGAGCGCTGAATTGACGCCTGTTGATTTTTGTATCGTACAGACGTCGTTTCCAGACGCCCATTACCAGCATTCCCATTGCATTCTCCTTTTCCCAAGACATTTTAAGGCGTGGGTGTGAAAAAGCGAAGGCGAGAGGGTGAACGGTCGTTTTCATTGGACGACAACGATTTGCTTTGCTATGGCGCGAATACAAAGAAGGATATCCGGATGCCAGCCAAGCTTTCGACGACGCTAACAGATTCATTTTCTCACGCACTGCGTGGCAGTTCATCATGTCTTGTCGCTTGTTCCGGAATACTCATCATGCCCTTCCAGAATATTGTCTTTCTCACTGAAGCGCGTTCTCACGACGGGCTGCCATTGATCTCATCAACGAAGAGGCCTTCGGCCCCGGCCGCTTTGTGCGTGCCGCCGAGCGGTTGCGTGAGCGCGACCGCATGACCCGGCGGCTTTCCTTGCGGAAGTGACCGGACCCTGGTGAAATTATCGCTTCGGTGCGGATGACGCCGATTCTGGCAGCCACTGTGCAGGGCCATCTGCTTGGACCGTTGGCGGTACGGCCGTCACACCAAGAACCTCCGGTATCGGTGGCGCGAGCTTGGTTCGCATGCCTGTCTTCCGTGGCGGAAAAAATCCGGCAGTCAGCCTTGCTGCTGGTTGGTTGATCCACCCTATTAATTTGCGGCCGCTTGGTTTTGCGCGGACCAAAACCGGACGCCACTAGCATGCCCGGACCGTTCGATGCACGGTAGGCTTCTGGCAGCTTTGTTTTGGCGAGTTGATTCGATTGGCGATTAGAAGGCGAACATACCGCCATGTTGAACCTGAGAATAGACCGAGTGCTGACTCGCCAGACAAGGGCGTTCTGCTACGATATTTCATGACGTTCCTGAACGCCACAGATACGCTGTTTGGAGCGTGATTCCGGGGCGGTGTATGGGTGCGCCGCAGAACCAAAAAGGTTGCGTTGCGGCAGGATAACCCATACATAGGGCTATATGACTTATCTAGGGCACACAAGCCGAAAGACCTGTCGTCCCCCGGCCACTTCCCTATGGTTAAAATCTGCGTTGTCGCGCGGGTTCCTGGGGAAACTGCATTGGGCTTCCGTGTGCGCCGCCCCGCAGCCGGACGTGAAACCTCGATATGGGGCCGGGACAAGACAACGGTCGAGGCGATCAATACTCGCGGTTTGTAAAATCCCAAAATACCTTCCCGGCATTCCTTGCCGGAGGGTATCCAATGCAAACCACGGATTATGCCGAAGCGCTTAGATGGCGCGCAAGCCGTGGCTGCTTGGTTACGCCCCATCCGCGTATTTGGCGAATCTGTCTTGCAGATGCGCCCGTATCCTCGCAAAGGCGTTTCGGTCACGCTGCTGCGCCAAAGGATCGAGCAGGGACCGGGTATCTGCTGAGCGAAGTGCCTCGGAAATCCTGGTCTTGGGCACCAGATCCGGCGCCTTGTCCGGCCCGGACCTTGCCACCGAGACCGCGCTTGGCACCTGACCGCTGGCAACGATAGCCTTCCAGTTTCCTATACCGACCGGGCTGATCCCGCGCCAGCCCGGCGGCCGCGGTCTGCGCCCTTTCTCTGGGGGTCTGACTTTTTCCGGCCCTATATTTCTGATGATCTGGTCGGCGTGGGAGTCAGATGGCGCAGTCAAAGAATGTGATTGCCATTGCTTGCGCATTTGATGACTGGCGCAGCTATGCCGACGAATACCGCGCGGCGTTGATCGTGCGCGGCTAATGGACGAGATGAAAGACGCTGGCCGGACGTGTTCGGCGGCCGCCGCGGACCGTTACCGGTCTGCCGGAGCGGGCACCTGACACTGACCTGCTCGTCGCAGACCCGCGCAACAGTGTCGCTCGGGGTATCAGCTCGGCAAAGGCATACCCGCGACCGAATGCTTTTGACGAGCAAGGCGGTTGCTGGTCGAGGCGAGGTAAACTCGGTCTCGGTCATGGATCCTGACCCGGCGATGAACATCCGCATTGCCCGATCTGTGAAAGTGTTGCTCCGGATCTTGCACCTGCGCCGGATGTTCGCGAGGACATTCGCAGAGCTCTGTCGCGCCGATTTGTCGGCGAGGCGCCGGGGCTTTCGATCTCGATAGACCACCCAACTTACAACAAAGCAGCGGAGGCAGCCGATATGAAAACCCTGGTGCAACAGACCTCAACCGGACTGATACGCGGAAATTTGTGCTGGCCCACGATCTCGACGGAAACCTTTCTTGGTGGCCAGCGAAGAAGACCCAAGCGGCTAGTATGGCTGGATTCGAGGGCCAACCGGAAACCGTTGGGCCTATTCTTTCGTCAACCGACGCCGATTCCCAAGATTCATCGTGACTAATGCCCGGAGAACGGTGTGCGTGGCTCCGGGATTAATGCGTGGGTGATGTCGGCACTACATTTGCCACGTATCGCCGGGAGACCGGCTGGCACCGATCGGAAACATCTCGAAACCGAAATTTGCGCGCGCTGGGGAAATGCCGGCAGATGAGGGTGGTGCCAAACTCGAACGACTATCCCGGCCTGACGCTCGCAGCCGACCGATTCGCTACTCGTGGTCAAGGCTATGTATTGATCCCGATATCTTGACGGCTCCGCCGGGACGTTGTCTGTCGAGATGGGATATCAGCGCTGATCTCGGGAACAAGTTTTTCGATGTCCTGCCTGGACGGCGTCAGCAAAGGGCCCGTCGCTGAGACGGCTTTGTGGACTACCTGGCTATCCAGCCGGACGCGTCGTGTGGCGCGGGCGATACGCTCAATGATTGTCGCATGCTGGAATGTGGATTGCCCGGCGTTTGCGTTTGGCATTCGGAACCTTCCTTGATCGAACGCGTTGCTCAGCTTTGGCACCTGCACATGGCCGAAAGCTCAATGGCGCGGCAGCAGTTCTGGAGGCAATCCTGCCTTCGACATTGCATTGACCCTACCGAAAGGAGGATACTGACACATGGCCAGCGATCTTTGTCAGTTCGTCTATCACCGTCAACCCTAATGAAGAGGTTGAGGAAACGGTCAGATCGTTTTCAAGGAAAACAAGAGCCCGAACGGTATTCGTGCGCGCTGAAAGGCTTCTGTTGGCCGTGTCGACAAGGGCGCCTGGGTTGCCTGGAAGCTGGACAGAAGACGGCTTGCCAATCCCGGATTTCGAGCGCGTTCATCCGAGATGAAGACAGCTACGAAAAAATACCTCGGTTACCGTCTGCCGCTGACACCCGCCAGGTGTCGAGCTTCTATCATATCACCTCCAAGGAAGCGTTTCTGGCCGATCCTGCATTCCGTTCAAGGAAACGCTACAATTAGACCCTTGTCGGACTTGGCCGACATTTCCGGAATGAACTGGGCCTTTGCCGAGCCGCTGCGCTGAAGCCAGCGCACCGGGTGCTGTGTGTGGGGTTCACGACACAATCTCTGGCTGGTGCCTGGGTATTTCGCAACTTGCGCCGATGTGCAGATTTCGTTACTATCCATCACACGCCATTTTCCGGCGGCCGACATGTTCAATGGTTTGCTGCCGTGGCGGCGCGAGATCGCGACAGCCTTCTTGCCTGCGCGTGGTGGGCTTTACCATCCGCGCTACGCAGTTCAATTTCGTTCATGTGGCCGCAAAGTCTTCTGGAAGTTGGCAATGTTGTGCGAAGGACCGTCAATCCTGACTTCATCTGGGAAGGCACGGCTTCTGTCATGACCGGCGCGGCCGGAATCGTCAGTATCAGGGACGCACGATCAAGATTTCCAAGCGCGCCGGTTGGGCATCGACTGGGATTATCCATATCTAGAACCGCGCCGTCTGTGAGGAAACCCGCGAGGCGGCTGGGCATTCCGGTCGGAAAACTGGGGCGATTGCAAGCTGATTCGCTCGTCGGTCGGCCGCACCGATTACACCCAAGGGCGGGCGTCCCAGCAGCTGGAAAGCTATGAACCCTCTGGCATCGCGCATCCGGAACTGCATGGCAAGATTCGGCTGATGCATGGTGTCCGTTGGCGCCAACCGCCAGGCATGGCGGCGTACGAGGAAATGTCAGGGCAAATCGAGCAGTGGCAGGCCGGATCAGCGGCACATTTCGGGTTCGTTTCGAATGGCAGCCGTATGGCCGTGATATCAACCGCGGTCCGTTTTAAGGACTGATTGCCTATTACCAGCATGCCGATGTCTGCTGGATCACGCCGCTGGCCGATGGCATGTAACTGGTCTGCAAGGAATATCGGGCTGCCCGGGGTTGATGGCGATGGGCGTGCTTGGTGCTGTCCGAGTTCCGCCGGTGCTTCGTGGAGCTCTCTTCGGCGTCATCGACCAACCCGTTTTTCGCACGCTCCATGGGACACGGGCGAATCGACAGGCGCTGGCGATTTTGCCGAGGAAGAGCGCCGCAGCGGAGGAAGATGTTGCGCAAACACAGTTGCACCGCTATGGCATAAGGCCCGGGCCGAGATCAGATGAGCTACTTTTCATCATGGAAGCTCTTTCCAGGCGAGTTGATCTCACGCCGATCAATCACCGCGAGGGTCAACGCCCTTCGCGGAACCACGGTGGCGGCGAGGCCAGGATCATCCAAGCAAGTCCGAGGAAGGCCGCCAAACAGCGGAACGAGCGTACTCCCTTGAGCACGCTTTCATTGCTGGCGCGCAGGCCCATGCGCGTCGCCGGCAATTTGATGCGTCGGACCGCGTCGGCAGGCATCTTGCGGAGATTGTGCTCTGCATTGACGCGCAATTGTCAGGCCTCCGCTCTCGCGCCGAGATCGGGGCGATCATGGTCTGGGTGGACACTGTGGCGCGGAACTCGGGCGCATCGACGGCTCCGACATTGGCCAGTGCGCGCAGATCTCCTGATGTAACTTCGACAAGACGGGCTGATCAAGGGACCCAGTACAGAGCGGAACAATCCTTCGCCAGCCGGCGCCAGGATGATCTCGCGGGTTTCGGCCCGAAGGCAGCTGATTGGTGGGCGGGATCTGTGGTGGTCGCTCATGGGTCTGGCGCTCGACCACCAAGCGTTCTGCCATGGCGGTTTGCGGTCAGAGCTTCTCCATCCAATGAGGGTTCTTTCATCAAGCCAATGGCGATTGCTGCCGGATTAGAGCGCACGTTGCGGTCCGCCCACCTTCAAAGCCGCGGGCCCCAAAGCCAGCGTGAATCCGACAGCCAGCATCGCCACCCGGCCATCGCCAGTAGCGATGCAGCACCAGGAAGCGGCCTTGGAATTTTTTTCATTTCCAGGGCCGCCACCGCAGACCCACGTCGCCAGCGTTGTCGCCGCACGCCAACAGTGCGGAAAACCAGCGGCCCCATTTCGGGCGGTTCGCTTGCTCCGCCGGAGTGTCCTTGTGACGGGTGGCGCCGGCATTGTCAGACAGTCGCGGATAGTAGCTGCATCCGTGACGTGCCGGTCGGAGCCGCCGGAAGCCGCCGTGCAGCGGGTTTCGCGCGAGGGACTGAAGTCCAGAAAATTCCGGACCCGCGGCAACAAGCAAGGGCGCCGCCATCTTCAAACATAGCGGGCGATATAATCGTAATAAGAGGGAATTGGCAGCAACACCGCGGTTCTGGTAGCGGTCGGAAATTGATCAGATCGAATTTCGTCGACTTTTTCGGGGACAAACAGCTTCACGCGTCGGAAAGCGATCGCGAGAGTTTCGATATCGCGTTCCGTCCTTGTTTTTTCCGCGGGCGCAGGATGGTGAAATGCCACCAGAGTCCACAAGATGCATTCTGACTTGAGCAGGTTGCGCCACGGCTCGCTCCCCTGCATGTGGCGGCACCGGAAACCAGCCAGCACGCGCAGTTTTCACGAATGCCCCTCGAATCAAGCGTGACAAGCGTGGTTGTGGCGGTGCGTGACTTCACCATCCAGTTCGTCGAACGAGAACTCAGATGATGTTCTCTCCGCCGCGCGCAGCTTGAGATTAGAATGATGCTTCTTCGCCTGTCTGTGACGGTTTCGTGGAGGTTGTTTTTCATCGCCATTGACCGGACGGTTACATCGACCGGAGCTCGAGAAGATGCTGGCGCCGTCCTCGTTGACCCGGTAAACGATCTCCTGGTCTTCGCCGACAATGCCGAGCGCGGGCTGCGCACCACGTCGGACCCGCCGGTCAATCTCGTTTCTCATCCCCGACAATCAAACCATTGCAGAGGCGCGTCCGTCGAGCGCAGAGAGCGAACCCGGTACATCATGGATCTGTCCATCGTAATCATCACCGCACCTGCCAGCCGTGAACTCGGACATCGCGGACGCCGGAGGCCAGGCTTCGAACAGCCGGGTGGATGGAGACTGCGCCATCTGGAATCGGTCACGCCTCGTGACACGGGTTTCAAATGCCGATAACGGCTAAGCGTTCGGTCAGCGCCTTCAAGGCCGCAATCGGTCCCCGGGCGGGGCGGTCCGGGCTCATCTGGCTCGGGCTGCGCGTCTACGACGATGGCCAACGACGGCTGTGGACCGGCTTCGCGATCCTCGAAATTGGCTGGACCGGGTTGGCCCAGCGCCAGCACAAGTGCTGCCAGCGCCAGAGCAGCGAAGAGTGCCCCGCGCATTCCGCTTGGCAATGGCCCAACACCCCACCAGCAGAAGCGCATATTCAAACGCGATTGCCAGGATCAGCGGCGCGGCAGGAACGATCAAATGCCAAGCCATTCATTGCCCCAACCGTTCGAGCAGCGCCGGGATGTGCACCTTGATCGCTTGTAGTGCCGGTCAGCCATGTACATGACGGATGTTGACCCCGGCGCGGAACGCATATTCGCGGCTGCCAGGATCAGCCGGAATGTGGAAACATCGGACAAAAGCCCTTGAGTCGTCCCGCCAGGCACCGCCATGTCGTTGCCGGTGATCAGATCGAGGAGACCCCGTCACCCGTGCGTGCCGGCGCTCTGCCGGGTTGTCGGAGTCGGCGTTTGCCTCCACCCAGAGCGGGCCAATTCGGAATTAACGCCCGGGAAGGTGTTCGAGCAGAAGAAGGATTTGGTCAGCACGTTGACGGCGGGAAACCGGCTCAAGCGGCGGTTATGTCGAGATTTGTTATTTTTAGCCAGAATCTGCGCATCTCACCGTCAACACTCGGATTCGCCGCCGAGGTCGACATCCAGGTCACGGATGTCAAACAGCACCGTGCCGCCATTCTTCATGTAGGCGTCAATCCGGCTGAGGCTTCGGCGAGGGAGATCGGCATCCTCGCTCATCGGCCAATAGATCAGCGGATTAAACGCCAGTGGGGCGGTCTCGATGTCGACCCCAATTCGCTTGTTCACGGTTCAGCGCGGTTCGCTCGCAAGATAGCGCGAAAGGTGTCGAGCCCGAATTGGCTGGTTGCTGTCGCCTTCGTCGTCCCGGTTTGGATCAACATAGGCAGACGGGGTGCCGGTCGAGGGCTTTCCAGCAAGTCCCGCATGCGGGCTGGGCGTCCTGGGCAAGGGCTGTTTCCCGAGCGGTCAATAGCGGCAGCGCCAGTCGCGATGAAAATTCAGTTGGCGGCGGCAGACCTTGCGGCTTGAAGCTCTTGAGGCGGAACGCGCCATGAGCACCAGCACGTATCAGCGTGTCGGCGGGAGTGCGACCAGCGCCGCAGCAAACAGCCACGGCCTGGAAATCGACGGCGCTGTCGGCCGGAATTGAGCGCTGCGGGGTGACGCGCTTGAAACTCCGGAATTTTTCGATCGGGGCAGGTATTCGCCGGGGACCAAACGATTAAGTGCGACGAAGCCGTCTTCGCCGCCATTAAAAGGCCGGGGCGGGTTGTCCGCTTTCACCTGAGCCACGGCGCCAGCCGAGAGTCGAGCGGCTTGGCTGTCTCCACTTGCCGGCAGCAAGGCCCGTTGGCACGAGCAGACGCCAGGGAGGCAGGATGCCTGATCCGCTTCGCCGCCGCCTTGATACGCGCGCGACATTGCACCACGCCGAGCGCAGCATGTCGACGAATGGCCGGATATCGGCAGTTGGACCCCATCCGGCCTCGGCCATATGGTGACATGGAACAGCACAATTTGCGGGCTCCGGCCGCCCCGGTCAGCTCGGCAAGGTTGACGCAAGCGAGTGCCGTCGGCAAGGCTTGTCCCAGGTGCGTGCGGCAAGTCAGCCGATGGTTCAGGCAGAAACCTGATCGGGCGCACGGATAATGTCGCGTGTTTGTCGCAATCCGGCAAAACGGCCGGTTGCCGGATAGGTCCGCAAGCGGTTGCGGTTCGATCCAGGAGACGCGCCTCCAAGTTCACGTTCTCCCTTGCGCAACAGCACGGCAGCAAATTGATCGTCGGCAGGGGCGGCCTCCCGCGGCAGGGCTACGGGGCGGCCAAAGCGGTTCAGCGTTGCCGCCACGCTGACTCCACTTGCCAAGAGCTTGCCTGACGTCTTCGGCAAGACGCGATATCCGACATCACGATCACGCGTGATTGGTGCGAGCAGTTAGAACAGACGCGGACATTCTGCTCGTTGCCGGCTTCGATCAGGTCGGCCATTTAGGGCGACGAGCGCGCGGTTGATGTAATAGAGCGCCGAGAGCAGCGGCTGGGCAATATTCTGCGGCTTCTCCCGATACAGCGCCAACCCGGCGGCGCGGAAACTGTCGTCGAGCAGCCGGGCTGATCCGGCCGTTGGTCGATCCCGGTCACATCCAGGCGGGCCAATTGTTCATTGCGAATTTCGAAGGTGCCGAGATTGTGCCGGTGCGCTGAACGGCGCAATCCCAAACAGAGGATCTCAGCCATTGGCAATCTCGCGGCCCTTTCTGTCGCGTGCGGTCAGCCGTAGCGTTCAGCGGCACGGTCTCAGACGCTGCGGTCACTGAGTTGCTTTCGGCACCATTGTCCGCGCCGGTCAAAGCCAGAGCCTTGGCATTCTCAGCGCCAGATGATTTCCGGATAGCCGACGGTTCGAGTGCGGACAGGCGGCTTAAAAGCATCGCAGCGTCCACTGTTTTCGACGCCGTTCGCGTGAGATAGGCGATTGTTCCGGGCCGGGATCTGGCCGAGGGCCGCGATCAGTGCCTCACGGATGCTCTTCCGCTCGGGTCGCAGCGGCTGTGGCTTGGCGCACGCAAACTGGTCGCGGGCGCGCT
>Ga0163217_1041438_pt1 | contig 10643 bp, 3 predicted proteins | sample SynspAceP_FD_185933 | JGI IMG/M metagenome (GOLD analysis project Ga0163217, IMG submission 185933) | Saline lake microbial communities from Ace Lake in Antarctica - Synechococcus sp. Ace-P (PacBio error correction) | ecosystem: Environmental > Aquatic > Non-marine Saline and Alkaline > Saline ... | reverse complement strand
TTTTTCAATATTCAATCCTCGATATATCAGCGGCATGGTTGAAGAAAGATTAAAATTCTTTCATTTTCATTAAAACACTTTCTTGTCATTCCAAAAGCAGTTCAATGGACTTCCTCGAAGTGAAATACTGCCTTGTTTGCACATTCTCGCGATTTTGAGTGATTCGACCTGAAGCGAATCACCCTCTGTCAAAGAATAACATTGGTATTGTTCTTGGCATCCTTCATTGGGCTTTTTGGATTTCATCATAATGGACTCTGCAAATCCCTTTCAATTCTTTTGTTGAAGATTAAGATAGCTTTTTTTTTTGCCCGTTCGTTAGGGCCAATTTTTTAATTCCTGAGATTTCTTTCGTTCACGCTCTGATTTGGAGGATTCGTTTCAAAAAAGAGCATTCCGCTTACCGCGAGCTTTTTTATGGAGATCAATTATCCAGTTCGCGGTTTTCACGAAAATCATTTTACCGAATGTTTCGAAGCGTGGGCCCATCTGGCCCAAACCGATATGCGCAGCCAATTTAGTTTCTTAGTCTGAGCATTCGAAGACGGGGCTCTATGCACTCGTACGCGATCCGCAGCTTACCACGCTTTTCGGATATCGATGCAGTCGTAATCTTTCTTATAAAATCACGAATTGGTTCTTTAACAATCGCCTCTTCGGAAAGGCAGCCAAATGAATGTACCACCCATGTGTGGTGTATGACCGTTTACGAAAGAGTAGTATTCTTCTCCATATTGATTCGAATGGGTAATCGCCAATTCGATATCGTTGCCTTTCCAAATGAAATAAATCGGATTAGCAGAATAGGGGACTCTCATCCACCTTACTTGAACAAAAGATCATGTAGCCCACGGTTCTGAAAAATACTTCTTCCCATTGTAATTAATGGTTAAGCCAGCATCTTAAAAACGCGTAGTACCAAATTCTGGTTTTCGAGGTTACTCAGGTATTTGAAATTGGTAGATTTTTTGAAAAAATTCCCCCATCTGGAGGAAAAAAGGTTGATATTTAGTTACCATTTTCGATCCAGGGTTTTTCCGATTTGGGGCATCCATTGGTTATAAAATCCCCTTCTTTTCAAATTTTCCCGCCACTATTGGTAATTCACCTTCACGAGTAAGCCTGTACTTTTTAAAAAAGTCCGAAAGAGCATTTCATGCTTTAGGTACGACCCCTTTCAAATCCAACGGATTTTTTGAAATAGTCCTGAATCATATTTTACCACCCGTGTTTATCTTGAGATACGACATTGTCAATGACTATTTTCCCCAGAGGAATCACGTCCATAATCTCGAACTTCAACCTTGTGACTTCCGTGATTTTCACATTCGGATCGTTTGCGACCAAACCCATCATGTGACTCATCAATTGGAGTTGGTCAGAGAATCCTATTAACCATCACATAGATTTTCCATCAATCATGGGGCACTGCCATCCCAAGTTTACCGTTATACATTAACCCGGCCGAAGTCGAATCATGCTTCTCTCAATCGAGAGATTTGATACTATCTTCGGTATAACTACTTAATTCTGCCATCTTTTTTATTTTATTCTTAGATAGATTTCTGTTGAATTTGCTTGAATTTCCACCATAATATACATGAACCAATCCAACTAACCCAAATTAATTGAAAAGTGAAGGAATCAAATAAAAGAAGAAATTGAAACTTACTAGCTGCTATTTCTTTGCTAGATTATTGATTCGCGTAGGGGTGTAAAGAACCACATTACACTTAGGACTGAATATTCAGAATTCCTCCAAAGGAGTAAAACCATCCTAGAAAATAATTCCCTGTAACTGTCCCCTATCAGGGAAAATGCGGTGCAAACCTCTGTGCGTATTTGGTTTCAAGTAGTTTGGGGGGAAGCTAAAACCAGGCCCATTCAACGATTACAAAAAATCCCGATCATTGAATAGAAAAAAGTTTCTTTTTGAGATTTTGTTGATCACCAAAACCATTGTTCATCACCATTTACTATTAGCCAACTGACTCAGCCATTGCCAGAATACAGAAGTAAAAGTTAAGAAGAAAATTTAAAAACCAAAAAGGAGATGAAAATTAAAATGCTTTTCAAAATCTATAATAAACATGCTAAAGGGGAATGAATGTGCCTAAATATAAAACCGAATTAGGCAACCGAATTGGACTTGTTTCATGTTCACTATATGTTTATATTTGGACAATACTTTCGGAAAATTCTTCAAAATAATGAAATCAGAGGCTTTTTGAGAAAATCTGAATGAGCCATTGCGGATAAAATAATTTTTCCAAAAAGAGCTTTTTTCAAATCCTAAAGAGAAAAATCTTCATTCCCTATTTTCTTTTCATTATTATTCAACACTCAGATATGTACAAGACCTTTTGGCATTTTGCTTTGTTTCGTTGGAAGGTGTGGCTTCTTTCCTTGCCTGTAGCCTGTAAGCTTTGATCCGGCAAATTTAAACTATGGAAAATTGGAAATACTGCATCGCTTACGCGTTGTGTAAGGATTTGCGTATCAAAGATTCTAAGAAAGAGTATTACAGCCGAAATCAAAAAACTTTTCTTAGGCGACCAATAATCAGCGCTTTGATCAAGGAACTTTTGGAAAGGCCAGACCGAGATTAGAATTGGTTGATAAAGCCAAAGTTTTTTTCTTTTACTCTCGAGCCAAGTATTCAGTGTGATTTGGGGTGAAAAATAGAAAAAGATAAACCGCTAAGGATTCTTTTTCGACATGCAATGAATGCATATTAGCAAAGTATCTGAGGTAAATATTTACAAACCCAGAACCCATAAAGGCAAAGGCACTGCACCCTAGGGTTCCAGCATTATTTTCCAAAGGTCGCTTCTAAGCTTTAGATCTTTTAGCCGTAATTAGGGGCCGCTTCGTCAAATTACTGCTTTATGGTATGCTCAAGTTTAGGCATCATGATTCCAAATCCCGGCAGGCGAATACCTCCTCCAAAGTAAACTGTATTGATATCCAAAAATTCGGATGGTCGATACAATCGTTCTCCTAGGAATCCTTCCTTACTTCTTCAAAACCTTTAAGGAAACTGGATTTTTTCCAGCTTTTGCAGTATCCACCAATAAAGTGCGCAGTTGTGCCAAGCTCTGCTCCGATCAAGAACCAGCCTTTCTCTGGGTAAGCAGGCAATCATCCTTGCCATGATAGGTCCAAGATTCTTTTCTGCGATGAGTGTTCCACAGACGGGCAGTTTCCCTGAGCTAGCATGTGACCCATTCCATCGCGTTGCCTCTGAGCCTTTGAAAATTGACCCTCCAAAAGCAAGGCACTTTCCAATACCTGTCCCCTGGTGATGAAAATAAAGTTTCTTCAGGGATAATCTTTTTTCCATAATTAGAATTCACCATGCCGCTGCAGCGGCAATCATTTCTAGGTAAATATTTCATGCTCAGGATATCTTTTTCAAGTCGCCTTTTAAGTTTAAAATCCATTTTAAACGAGGGTATGCAGGAATCTCTAGTGTCGTGGTTCGGTCTTTGGAGATCAGAACTCTGGTAGTCCAATCCCAACTTTCTTAACGGATTTGGATATTTTCAGGTACTTTTTTAGACCTTATATTGAAACAGGACCAAAGCCCATGCTAATTTCGTCACGCATTACAGGAGTTGGGCTATCCTCTTTTTGAAAATCTAACAAATCTTCTCCCTTTTATCGGGACCAATACGGATTCTTTTAATGGGTTCCTCCACATCTCACCCAAAAAAGTGTGTATTCCATATTTTGACATATTATTCTCCATAGGTTTGGAATTTCAAAAAAAAGCACAAAGAATCAGATTACTTCCTATAGATCGTCCCCAATCTGTTCTGAAAAATTTTGAAAAACTGCAGGACAAAACGAGTGTATTTTTAGAAAGCTCCAAAATTCCATGATATTTCTTCCGATTCGGTTGTGTAGGATACTCTCAGAGGCAAGCCTTTTGGGTCGATCCCCATATACTAGTGCCTTATTGTCTTCATAGGAATGGGCATGTGAGAAAAATTCAATACATAATCTCCTTCCTCATCCGGTGAAGATATTGATCTATAATCTGGCAATGCTTTTGATTCGGAGAACCTTTTTGCTAATCGATCGATATCAGGTATTCAAAAAAAGATTGAGGCTAGTAGTCTATGCAGCAGTATAGCCACACTCCAAGGCAATCAATTTTTTGGAAAAAAACTTTCATCGTTTGGATTATTTCGCTCAAAATTTGTTCCATGCAAGTACCTTAGGCTTTACTTTCTTGGAGCCAAAGTGAAAGCTTCGATTTTTGTCCGCAAAAACGATTTTGATTCTTTGTTAAAAATTATGATATCCAATTTCCACGGCTCTAATCCTTCGATCAGAGAAGGATTCCATTCAGGCTGAATCTGAATTTTTTTCTTGCCTTATAAAGCTTTGCCGATGCATTGCTTCAATTGCCGCTTTTTTACTCATTCCAACACAGTCTTTGGAATTGCTTTCTTGGTGTCGATTTATCAATTTAAGCGGCAAAAACCCGGTTTAAGACAATGATTTCAAGTATTTTCTTCAGAACCTGATCGGAATTTCACTCGCCCGGCGGAGCTTAAAAGCTGGAGGTCCAATCTTTTCCATCATCTCTTTCGCTTTTTGATTAAAAACCGAGCGTTTTTCTCCTATTTTCTTTTAAAGGTTGGAAAACCTCGTTCTTTAAAAGTTAACCTTCAAATTCACAGCTCTACAAATACTTTTATACCCTAGATCTGTTTACAAAAATCACCCCGTTACTCATGCCCTCAGCAAAATTCAAACAGGTGCATCAAGATTAAAAGTCTCGGTACCTTTGTTCACTCCGATTCAATCGATTTGTTTTGTGATCTAACACAGATTTTGACTAGGGATACTTTTTCTCTGCCACCATGTTTTTACCCATTTCGGCTTTGGTACCAGTAAATCCTTCGAGCAATCCCCAATACCGATAAAAAGCACCAAAATCAGTTGACTTACTTTTGCTTCCAAAACTGCGAAATTCATCCAAAAAAGCCAAAGGCATTTGGAGTTACTGCAACGGTTACTCCCTTTCGGAGATTCTGTTGTAGACAAAAAAACCTTCCTTCTGGTCTCTTTATTTTCTTCACCAGTATAAAATACTCCTTTAGGTTTCCCCAAAAAGTAATTCTTCACCTTTGAAGACTTACAACGCTAGGTAGCCTCCAAAGTCAGTATCTATTATAGGTAAGCTGGAGACAATTTCCGAGTTCTTTTCATATTCCAAAGAGTAGCATAAATCAGGATTTGAGCCGAAAGAATTATGACAAACAATGTACTGTAAAGCCATTTTTAAAAATTTGGAATTCGGATCGATTCAACCTTAGTTTGGACCTATTCACGCTTTCAAAAGCATCCGAATAAACCCAAATAATTTGTTTTGCTCGTGATCACCTACTTTATGAAAAAATAATCCGTGCTGTTAAATCGTCTGGAACTATGCGGGAATGGTGTATAGGCCCATCTTTTTGCTCAAAATGGGACACCGTGTTTCTTGATTGATCTAATTTCAATCAAGAATGCACTTGATCGTGCACTCCAGACCATTGGTAAAAATTGGATCGGCAAGTTAAGGCAAAGGAGTACTTTCAGGGCCGAAGAAAAAACGAGCTTCACTAATCAGAATTCACATTATTTACGGCCTTAGAGGAAGGTGTTTAAAATGCGGATTTGGTAGAGAGGCTCGCTACTGAAAACAAATATTGAAATTAAGCTAGAGCTTTCCGTGCAAATCGACCAATTTCAGCCCTTCTGCTTGTTTTTAGCAAGTAATACCTCCTCTATTTCGTATTACCAAAATCGCTTGCAGTGACGAAATCGTCCAAGCTCAGGTTCATCGGGAATGCAATTTTATGAATCCTTGTGCCGGTGATGAAGTTAGTCGAGGTATTCCGTGGCTATGGCAACTTTGATGAAGTCACTAATCAAAATTATGGGAACTAACTGCTAAGGAGTCTAGGGAAGGAGCCTGGTGGAAGTAAATGACATAATCAGGCTTTGTGTCGGCTAACCGAATCCTTATGCCAATGACAATGAGCAAATCTATACCTTATTTGAAGCGGTTAAGCGGGCGTAGCGCATTGAAATCGATACGGTTGATGAAACTGGACGATGGCACATCCGATTGGGACCACTCCAATTCTGGCTGATTTTATAGGACTGGATGTTGTCTATTCGATTTCATGACAAGTGCCTTCATTGAAGGGTTTCGGTAATCAAATATAGCTCCATGCACCACTTTAGTAAATTTATGGTAACTTTTGCTTGGTACAAAGGAATTAAATCAGGGTGGAAGGCTTCTATCAATACACTAAATGGCGCAAAGACCAGTATTCGTTGCTCCTCGTTTTATCTAACTAATCAAAAAATGCAATCTCGCAGTATTCTGGAAATATCGGTAGTGGCAAGACTACTCTCAACTTGAAAAAAACTTGCTAAACATTACGGCTGGAAAGGCTGAATTTGAAGCTGTAGATGGGTAACCCATATTTAGCTGATTTCTATGAGGATATGGGGCGATGGGCTTATTCAACTCAAGTCTATTTTCTAAACTCTCGTTTTTAATCAAATCTAAAAAAATCCAAAGAAAGTCACTGTCCTCTACAGTTCAGATCGGAACGATCTAGCAGGATGCTTATATTTTTTGCGGGCTAAATCATTTATAAAAAGTAAGCTTTTCTCACTTGAAGCGATTATTGGAACTACAAGGGAATTGATGTTTTGATAGTTATGATCTGCTTGCCCTGTGAAACACCTGATCTATTGATTTATCTGAAGGCAGAATATTCCGAACTTGTAGGCCAAATTCGAAAAGCGATGGGGAGAAGACGCTATTGAGACCACATGCGGGATTGATTTATCTTCAAACACTTAAATCGGAGGCATTATGAAGAGGGATAGCTAATTATTATTGAAGGGGAAAATGTTAATCATCGATGTGAATCACTTGATTTTCGTGGATTCGTCGTTCCAAGAGGTTTTTCCATGATACCGTCAACAAAAATAGATCGGAGGAGATTTTTGTGCTTTTACCTAATCAAAAATAATAATTTTTCTACAGGGTAGAAAAAAACCTTGTTCAACCAATTGCAATTTTAAATTCCAAAAGGATAAATATTCCAACATTTTGGGAATTTCAACTTTCTATTTTGCGCCATCAACCATTTTTTTAAAATTCATCGCTTGTTTTGCTTCTTCTTTTGGGGATTTGACGAGTAAATTGATCCAAGCGCTTGTGAGTGAGCCGCCTGTCAATCAAAGCGTTTCGTAGGGATATAAATATAAAGTCGAAAATCTTGTACCCGTGAAGCCTTGATTGTTTTGCAAATCCATTTGGCATTCATTTATAAATGCGGTAAGCTTCCAGCCTGGATCCATTTTTGTTTGAATCGAGGCAGGTTCGGAGGCTTTTTCCAAAACAAGCTTCGTGAAAAAAGGAGAACCGTTCAAATACGTATTCTTACTGCATTCCGGGCCTTTGAGGAATTCCTTCTCAAAAGCTTCCGACAGACACGCTTTAACACCTTCGGTAAAATTGGGGAAATTGATCTCGCATACAAACAGATCGGAAGCCCGAAAATCCAATCGAATATCGATTAAAATGTCAATTCATCGTTTCTTTTTTTTTTTTCCCCCAAATGATTAAGGATTTCGTTTTGAATCTTGAAATTCGAAATTTTTTATCTTTTCAAGAGCGGCAATATCCATTGCCTCCCAATCCTCAATAGATTTCATTGAAGCCAGCTTTCCCTTAATTGATCCAAAAAGACGGATTTACTTTCCAAATTCAAAATCTGGCTCTAGTCAACTTGACCTTTTTCTCTAAGAATTAGGTTCAAGCTGGTCGAGTCATTTCAAATTTATCCATGGTGATTTAGATGTTTTCCCGCGGAGAATGTCCAAGTATGATCCGCGAAGTAATTTTATTTCCGTCGATGAATGCCCGCCCAATCTTTCTTCCGACACCCATTCGTTCAGACGATATGTTAGGAGTCTAGGGTACCATCTGTTTTTTTGATATAAGTATAGATTATGTTATCAGAGGTTCAAAAAGGAAATTTGAAGCACCGTAGATCCGCTCAGACATTCATTCGAGCTTGAATTTTTCTTAGCTTGATCAGCAAGATTAGATTTCATTTACTGCTGATTAAATTGTGAGACATTCTTGATATTCTGTCTGCTGTGCATTGCCGCGACAGCTCGACAAGTAATTTTGCCTTTGTCCTTCCGGCTTGATCAAGGCACCGAATGATTGGGCATAGGGCAGCAAGCCTGGGGTTGTCAGTAGTCTTATCTTCATTCGATCGAGATCCAATCGGTCCACATCTATTTTTTTACCTGTCATTATTTTTAGTCTCATACCAGGTGTGTGATTCGTTTCTTTAAGATTTCCCTTTGGACCGGGGGAAAGTAAGTACGCTGCGAGATATCGTAGCCGATCCAAACACATTGATTTAACATGAAAATCACGAAAAGGATAAGAAAATTAGCCTTTATTTTTTGCATAAGCTATAAGCCGATGGATATTTTCAGGTGCAAATTAATTAATTGAAAACATGAGATACCATTCAGCCATTATTAGTGGGTCATCTATAGTGAAAATTCATACTTTGTGAAAAATGTTTTTAATTTAATAAAAAGGAAAATTTAACCAAAATGACATTAAAGACTATTTTCATGTATAAATTAATAAAAGCCCGCAAATCGATCTATCAGTATTTTGGGAGATGACTGATCCAGATATGATTAGAAGCCATGATCAACATCATTCTTGAAACGAATATTTCAAGAGCTAAAAGAGTTAACCTTTTTTATGAAAAGTCGATTATCATAAAAAAGCGGTGCCACAAGGCTAAGCCACGCATGAGCTATATCGGTGCTTTAGGAACCAAAAAAATCCTTGAGGAAACGAATTAATCTGGAAACTCAAGCAGAGTTGAATTCCAACTCCAAGTAAACTTGAATGGGTATCGAGATTGAAGCTGTATTTCCTCGAAATTTATTAACCAAAACCTTCTTAAAATAACTCTATGAAGCAAAAGCTACTCTTGCTTAGCAGTATTCTTTAGTTATTTTTTTTCAATGCTTCCGGTTCAATCTCCACTCTTCGGATAGAATACATCTGCGAGGATTCTGTTTGGATGGGGGACTTTTCCCTCCAACGGTCAAGATGGTCTGAAGATCGCAGAAAATTATTAACTTCAAGTATAATTTCAGAAAAAGACCCAGCGATTCACTCTACAGCCTCCGATATCAAAACCTTAGGCAAAACCATCCAAAGTACATGGGTCTGAGGAGAAAATACTTGGTGAAAGAGGTTCCAATTATTCAAAGATCGTGCTTTCCGGAATCTTCAAAGAAGATCAGGAAAACTTCTTTTTTGGAGGAAATGAAGTCAAGGAAAGTAAGCACCATTTTAGATTGGTTACAGCGATTTTTTCCAACCAACCATTGGGAAGAAGCGAATCGCCTTTAATCTTCAAATAATATTTATGTTCCCGAATCGAACGACCAAGCTTGGTAAAAAGGTCACTCAATTCTCCACAAGAGCTCTTTACCCACTTTTCCCAAATTACTTTATCCACAGGTGCAACCCCGATTTTTGTGGAAGATTGAGATCTGCATATACTTTCAAGTAGTTGGCTGAACGTGAGGAAAAGACTAAAACTGCGAAAAAAAGGCTTATCGAGAAATTCATTGCGGAAAATGAAGACGAAAAGGAATCCCACTATACTCCGGGCAAAAATCCTGTCGGGCTTCAACTTTCTCCTGATGGGAGATATGCACTTTTTTCAAAAATACAGACAGAAACAATAAGCTTACAAAGTTCCCGCTCATGGTAGCCGCGTCAGGCTATACTTTGAGGATTATTATTCACGTTCAAAAGTGAAGGTACTAAGCCTACCAAAACTGAGATTGGAATCTATTTGATCGTCAGCGTGTTACGTGTATTTTATTCAGTGAATTCGAATTCGGCGAATAAAGATCTTCGGATTATGTGAAAGACTATCCGGATAAAAACTTGGGAGGAAAAAGATTCGTGAAGTGATTTTTGCAGTGTCCATTCTTTCTCCAGGTGGGAAAAAATGCAATATTCAAGTGTAGATAGTAGTAATAAGATCGGATGGATTGCAAAAGAGTGGATCTGGATTCTTTGGGCTTTTAGAAACTTTAGATCGAAGCGAGATGAGGCTTGATTTCGGCCCTGGATTGGTTTGAGTTCATTCTCTCCTGGCACTTTTGGGATGGCTCCCAGATAATGACACATCTATTTTCCAATCCGAAAGAAATGGCTATTCGCACCTTTATTTGCTTAAATATCAATACCAGGAAGCGAAAAAGCACTGGACTTCAGGTTACCTATGGAGGTTTTTGATCCCCTTCATTTCAAGAGATAATAAGTTGGTTATTGACGGCATCTGGAAGTTGATCCGGCGAACGCCACTATTTTATCGGATGCGCTTATGGGTGGGAGATGGAGAAGTTGACCACTTTGCTGGGAAATAATGAAGTAGCTTCTCACCAGATGAGAAATTTGGCGATTTCTTTATTCATACGTATATGATTACGGCATTGAGAAATACTAGACGGCTCGTAAGCTCCGTGATTAATGAAGCACCAGTATCTGATGCGATTTGCTC